>WLWI01002915.1_pt1 | contig 14749 bp, 11 predicted proteins | sample 6701501 | NCBI WGS metagenome assembly WLWI01 (sample SAMN12718690, study PRJNA515312) | sponge metagenome | isolation source: marine sponge | host: Mycale hentscheli | place: New Zealand: South Island, Marlborough, Capsize Point | collected 2014-11-01
AACATCAGTGTCATTAAACTCAAGACCAACAACATCTCCCCACATACTTTTGCAAAAGCAACATTTCTCCATGGCAATACATAACCAGCTCTGTCCTCTATTTGTGACCAAAATATAATAAAAGGTAAGAGCATAGTGGTGGTTATTGCTCTATAGATATGTAATCTATTGTCCTACATACTAATAGCTATTAACTCCAACAGTATTTGTGATTAAGTGCTTTCAATTAAGATTTTGAACAAACTGTAGGACTTTCTGTGACTATCACTCTTGACCTGTCAGGTAATCTGTCATTGGTTGCTTGCATGAATTAAAAGTGGCCAAATACTCAATGAACCAGTATTAGTGGTGTGTTTAAGCACAAATGGTGATGGCTTCTCTCTTGTTTCTTGATTTTTTTTTTCTTTCAACTCGTATGGCTGTTACTGCACTATTTTTGCAGCAGATATAAAACTTGAGCATATTTTAGTATTGTAATGAATATTCGAACACACTCCCATTTATTACTATCTGTAATTTAGTTGATATTTCTCCAACTGGCCCACTATGTTCCCATCAACACACAGAGGAATATCACATGTCATGTGGAAGGTAGTACTATAACTTCTTGGACTGTATTTCTGACTAATGGACGTGCACAACAGATTAACCCACTTATTGAAGAATCTACTATATCTGGCATTACTGGAAGATTTATGGATGGAGTATTTAACACACTATTAATAACTGTAAACACAATGGAGACACCAGTGACAGGATTGGGATGTTCTATTTTTTTTAACAATACAGCATTTAGAAGTACTATTAAATTGACAATTTATGGTAAGTTGTAAATAATTTTCTTGCTTAAAATGATCAAAATTATCACATTAAAATACAAAATGACTATATTATATGTATTTAATATTAAAAAAGATAGGAATTTGAAGCAAATTCAGCTTACAATAGTAGACAAATTTGAGATTTGAAACAGTAGGCTGCTCAGCTTTGAAATGTCCACTAATAACTCTGATATTAGGGCCTCATAACAAGGTAATTTTAAAGTAGTAAAGGACTGTTTGTATGAATGCTTTAAATGAAGGCAGAGTGCCTATAGCTGTAACAGAATGGGAGATTAAGAATAGTGCAGAGGCTAAGGGATAATAGAAGTTATAAGTAAATGATGGGATTCTTGTAGAAATTCTTAACAATTCAAATTTAACAAAGCATAGAGCAATAACCTTAGAGTTAGTTTAGTCCAATTCTTCCTCTGTCACTATACACTTGATATGATATGGTATCCAACTTCAACTTAATTGCTCTGATGTCATCAGTAGTTTAAAAGGAACTAAAGATAAGAAGCAAAATTATTAAAATGAGAATCCAAATAGGTCAAAGGAAAGAAAAAAAGTGTTAATTATTAATTAGTATTAATTAGCAAAAAAAAAAAGCAATGAGTGCCAAACTAGGAAGAAAACTAGCCAATTTTATTAAGACTTTTTAGAGCTACCACTCTACAGTAGTAATGCAGTCAATTGATTTTTATTATTTGGTAGCTATTTGTGACCCTTTTATAGCCCATACGTTAGGTGCAAGCGTTCCCCTGCTATGTGTGCTGGACATGAATGTCATTAATATGGTACACAAAACTACTGGTTAGAAACACTCAATAATGGGAACATTATAATTATGTGTTTTGAAGACATTATCACAAAATTGTTATTATTGCGAAGTGTGATACATTTTATAGAAAGGTTTTTTTTTACTACAGAAAATTACCGAGTGTGGAGCAAAATAATAAGCTCAACATTAGCTCTTTTCATCTGAGTCAGACCAGATACTTTTACTTTGGCTTCTTCTACTAAGTTTTTATTAAAACAATTTATGAGCTTATTTTATGTAATATAAACTTAGCTCGTAATAAGTAACTAATGTACAAACATTAACAATTAGATAGTCCCAGAAATACTTTCTATTATTTAATGCTGTCACACAAGAGGATAATAGTTATTCAGTTTCACAATCCACTAAACTATATTTATGATTCTCTAAAATACATTCTACAAATGGCAATGATATTGTGTCCTTATCTGAACTTAATGTGAAACATAATGTTAAATGTTTAGAAGCAATCAGCACTCTTTCAAAATATCGGTACTAAAACTATCATTAAATGATATGAATTGACTGAAGACCTTTTGTAATTATTATTTAGCATAGTCATTAAGAACTGAAGAATCAAGTTAACCATAAGTTGCTGCAATTATTTTCAGTATGGAATATTTGTCTAGTGGTTTAACATAATGTGGTTGTAACAGATAGCTGTGATGTAATTAAGATTAAAAAGATTAGACAAAAATTAAAAGAAGTGAGCGTAAAAATTAAATGTGAATTATAAAAATGTTTAGAGTAATTGACAAAGTTTCTATAGCTGAACCAATAAATTAAACCCAAATGTCAATAAACTCAGACTGAGCTAAAATCTTTGCCTAGTTATATATTACATATAAAAAAATTTTCAAGTTGAAGTACTGAAAGTTTGTCCTTCATCTGTGATACATAATTCTTCAATATAATTCTTATAGCCATTAAAATTATTTGGTTCTACTTGTAACAGGCATCCCAGATCCTCCCAGTGGTGTGGGCATATCTTTGAATGGACATTCATTGCTGACATCATGGGATTATAGAATCATTCCTACAGTATCTGTTAATTTCACTTTTACTCTCACATTCTTGAGTCCAAGTCAATTGAAAGACGTCACTGTGTATGTGACTGATACAGACTCCTATAACTTCACACTGGAAGGAGTGAGGTCATGTGATCCCTTTACCATGAGTATCACAGCTACTAATATAGTAGGACAAAGTCCACCTTCATGTGTAAACAAGACTCTACCTTACATACCTTCTACAAATAATATTGAATATTTATTATTTAGAGTGGGGGACTCCTACTCATTACATCTGACATTACAGGTTAGTATTAGTTGACTATTGTAATTAGCATAAGTTATTATCCAATATTATACAGATACCACAGGTGTGTCGCAATAAACAAATGATGTATGTTGCTATGCTTCGAAATCATATGGAACGAACATTTATGCCACTGACAATAGCTAGCCCATTATCCACTGTCAGTATTATTGGCTTAGAAGAACAATTAGTATATAACTTAGCAATCAAATCTAACAACAGTATAGGACTGGGATACTCTGAACCATATTTACTGTGTAAGTTATAAAATAGAGTTCAGAAGAAGTCAATATTCATTCTATTATAAATATAGGTGCAATAGGTCTCAATATTTGCCTTTCAATGAATGCAGAAGACTATAATTTAACATGTAAATATATCTTTGGATGCTCCTATAACAACTGTATGCATACATTATCACGAGCCACTGATGGTAATTATACCATAATAGGAAATAGCTCTGATTCTGTGAATATTGAATTGAAAACACTATATAATCTAACCACAATTGCTGATGTCAATGGAGAAAGTAGAACTTCTGTCGTGCAATTTGAAGTCAATCCAATATCCTTATGCTCTAGTACAACAGGTTAGAGATATATTCCCCGTAATATGATAATAATAGCAAATTTTCAATTTGTTTATTGCAGATCCTAGTGACTATACAATAATTACTACAACAGATTCTGGCAGTGTAGTAATAACAATAGTTGCAAGTGTTGTAGCACTCGTTGTGGCCATTGGAGTTTCAATATTCACTGTCTTGCTCGTCATCTGCCTTTGTCACCATAGTAAGTCAATTCATATGTACAGTATATATTTATATATGTTGCATATTATTATAGACTGTTGTGGTGGACGTTGTACATTACAAAAGTTTCAGAGGTTAGTTGAGTTAATTTTAATGTCAAAATATGATTATTGTGTTTCATTTCAAAGATCTCGAGTAAACAGAGGACTAAGGGTAGAAAGTAATGTACGTTAACAATAGCAGTAGATGTACAAGTGATAAAGAAATGATAGAGAATTTTTAATACAGGGCAGTAGTAATCCTCAAGTGGCCCTCAATTCCGGAAACCAAGTTTGTACTCTTGAGAAGACGTTAAGCTAATCATAAGTTGTTCCTAGCAGTGACTTTCAATATGGAATATTGGTCTAGTGGTTTAAAATAATGTGGTAGCAATGTAGCAATGTAATGTAGTTAAGATCGGAAAAAAATTGGATAAAAAGTAATAGAAGTGAGCATAAAAATTAAATGTGAATTAAAAAAAGATGTTTTATTGTAATTGACTACAAGTTTTATAGTTGAACAATAACATAATAAACCCAAGTTCCAAATTCAAATACTGAACTAAAAACTTTGCCATAAGTTGTACATACATATCAAAAATTATTATAGAAGTTATGTAAAAATAAATTATACCTACATGGTTAAAAAAATTCTGTTATCTGTAATAATTATACAAGCATAGGCTACATTAATGAAACGTTTTTTTGTATTTGGTAACTAAAATACCTAGTTTGTACATAGTGAAAGCTTGATTGATACTATCTGGCTTTAATATTCTCCATAGAAATAAGCATAAATAACTCCAATTTTATGTTTTGAGAGTAATTACTTCAAATTACATTATACTTAAATAAAAACGAAAGTATATTAATGTCGTTTCATTAAAAAAGTGAAATTTAATGTGCTGATATTCAGCTAATTAATTTTCTGCCTTATTCGTAATAATTTCTATAGCTAATTTAATGAACTGAAAAATAATTAATCTACATAGAAAATTAGGGGAGAATTATAATAAAAATAATTCGTGGTGTGCTTTTACATTATATTCTCATATCTCTTATATTTAGGTTTCTCTTCAATATGACCACAATGTATCATATGGTGTAGTTAATGTCATATCTACTCCACCAACTGATGACTTCACCTGTGAGACTAATCTGTCATATGACATTGTGAAGAAAAGAGATCACTCTACTGTATCACAATCTGGTCCTGTTCCACTTTATGAAAGTGTGCAATAGAACTATGGTTGATCTTTTATAAAAGTTTCTCACTTGCTTTTTTTATGTTAATTTATCTTCAATTTTGCCATTTTTACAGTAAGTTTATAGCGTGTGAACAGAATCACAATTTATTTATTATTATTATTCTTAGTTTAATTAATCATGATAACATTTTGGATCCTTGAGTAAATTGAGTCCTTTTTCAGGATTTCTGTTCTAATAAACACAAACTAATTAACAATAATATTTGCCAAATCTGTTTTTTGCAGTAACTTATTATGTTGAGTGAGAGTACTGCAGGAAGTTGTAGAAATAAATGCAGAGAGTTACAAGAGGGAGCTGATAAGCTAGGTGAGCAGTACTCTACAATGATTGTGTATTCAAGTATGTTTACCAGAAAATTAGTTATACAGCTTGCAAAGGTTATAAGAATATTGTTGTATTAGTCAGTATCAGTCACATACACATGTACATGGACTCAAGAATGTTTAGGTAAATAGTGAACAGTATAGACACATTGTAATATCAAGATATTACTTTGATTGGAACTATATTGAATTCAATATGATAGGAAGATTCATGATTCCATCAAGAGAAATAAATTTGTAACATACTTCAACATAATGGCATGTATACAAACTTGCTTAATTATAATTATTGAAAGTATTGAGTTATTACACTGTAATTTGAAATTTTTAACCATAACTATGGTGTGTTATGTATAATGTAATAATACTTAGTGTGCACTTTGTTTTACTGACAAAGCATTCATTATACAAGGACAATACTTACAATACAATATGAACAGTGCACAGAAAGCATTTCAGAGTGGGGAAAACAAACATATATAGTTTGGCTTTTTTTAATAGTAACTAACTTTTATAAACATGCTAACAAAATTTCAAACACCATGGTGTTTCATTTCTATTTTACCTCTCTTTTGCACACAAGTTATAGAACTTATGTAGAATTACATGTCAGGATTTGTTATGACATTCTTTATATAAACTAACATGAATATACAAGTGAATAAATTTTATATTTATAAGATCTGAAAAAATAATTTATTGATATGTCTTAAAGCGAAATATATTAGTTGTATTTAGGAAATTAAATCCTGTTAGTAACCTTTAAATCCAAGTCTCAAATATTGAGAATTTTTAGTGGTATTATAAACTTACATTTATATTTCATACCCATAACAAACTTTGGTGTTGGAATAAAATTTGGGATTATAGGTTCACTTAATTTGTATTACATAGTAATGTTTTAGTGTTGTATAATGTAATTGAAGAGTTGACTAATCCTCTATCTGAATGCCAATCACATAACTCATACAAACATATATAATAAGAGCTTTATAATCAAATAGATTGTCACTGAACAACTATGAAAATAAATTGTTGAGTATGTCATGAAAGATAAATTTAGTAGATTCAATGTATTTATAAACAAATATTTGCCATAGCAACTCGTAAAATATACCCATTGTAAGAATTTATCTATCATTAATTCTGTTTTCTTTATTATTATAAAGTATGCTGATTCATTTATGTATGAGGAGTAAACACTTCACCGAAATAAAACTTCGGGAAGTTACCATGTATACAAAACTTGTAAAACTTAGCATAACTGTGCACTGAGTTAAGGTAGTATCATATTCCATTTCATTGTTTATAAATTGCAAGAATTATTATATACACTTTAACCACTTATTTTATTCTCATCTCACTGTTTAAAGCATTTGTATAATTTATCAGTTTTATCAGAAATGAGTGAGTCAATAAAATGAATCATGACTCTTAATGATATTACGCTATAAACCAACTTTCATTTTCAACCATCAAGTTAAAAAAAATTTGTGTAACAATAACATAATATATAATATATTTATACATACTTATCTGAAACCAAAACTCAGTTATTCAAGATTTAGTAAGATTATGCTGTTGTTCTTTCGATTTCTCGTGTTTAATGATACAAAATAACAATATTGTATGTAACACCTTATTGGAACTGGTCTCAGCTCTAGACAATAAGTATAGGACTACGATAGACAGCTACAAGTAAGAGAACGCTCCCTCCAATACATGTGAGTCTACGATAGTGATACAACAATGATGAATGAAGGGGTGGGGCATGACATATACTTGACTGATGGATGATAAACTGCAAAACACTGACCATGCCATAAGAGAAACAAGTATTCCAGATAACAGTCATAAAGTCTCATCAATACTATTCCTGATGATGTAATTGATCAGTAAAATATTTAGACTAATAGATTTAAGTTTACAGTTCCACAGCATCTGATAATTTAGGAAGTTTTAATTAGGCAAATGACACCATAGCAACTGAGTCATATTGATCTATGGCAGTGAGATATAAAAAGAAATGTTAACCCAACCACTGATGTTATCATTTAGCTTATTGTAATTTTAATGTAGCAGATATTTTGTCAATGTAATCCAAATTAATAAATGACTGTTGATCACATATTCAGTAGTTTAGTATCATTGTTGATAATGATGCTTTACATGCAGTTATTTTTCGTTATAATATCACTGTCTATTGTGTAATGACAAATATAGTCTATAAAATGGCAATAGCAGGAACAGTGTATCTCAATGATTAAGTGATTTCGGCTGTAATCATACAAGTAGTATATATTTTCCCTATTAGTAGAGTTATTTCATTGTCATATTTGAGAATGCAATACTTCTCTATTTTGTCACAGTGACAATGTCATTGAAAGAATTGATAATACGTGTCATATCTTGAGTTTATTGTGTAGAAGAACCCTTTACCACAAATCATATAATAATTGGGTTTACACTTCAGGGAATTCTATTTCAGAATATTGGAAGTGAGGGTAGATGAATGCTGATATGTACAATGCACAAAAAATAGAATAATGATTAAGTATCAGAGGAGTGTTTTTTTGTATGAGACTACTAAGCACAATTACCGTTTTAATAAACATTTCATTTCTTTATGTATCCATACGTAACAAAAGTAAATATTTAAAATGACAAAATATTTTATCATCTACCTTAATTAAACAACATGTTACGTAAAAACCAAAGATATGAAATAGATGATCAAAAAGCATCAGAATAAAATATTCACTTTATGTTACATTGAGTCTTCAACAAGCAGATTCATCCAATTATGAAATCAATTCCTGGTTAATAGCTTCATAAGAAATAAAACAACAACAACAACAAAATAAATCAGGATGACTGAACTGTGTCAGTGCAGTAACTATGGCGATATCCAGTGATTGTCATATTTACTTCTATTTTAGCTATTTACATTAGTGAGATTTACATTATTGTACACATGACATGAATTCCAGCATATGAGTGTGTGGTGAGTGTGGTTGATACGTGTAGGAAAAACAATGAATATGATTAATGTTCACTAGTCCAGTGGTCACTCTGTACCAGCAGTATTATTTCAATTATTTGTCTGGGGAAGCCCAGACACCTAAGTGCCTACAACCACATTGCTTTGAGGATTATATTTGGTAGTATGCACAAGATCTATTTGCTATAAAATACATATCTTTCATGAATTTACCTCAGAGTTGCGTATCATTATCCCGACTCAATGTGGAATATTATGCCAGTTCTACCGAACACATCAATCTGAAACATTTTTTAAGTGATAGCTATTGATATTGTTGGACTTTTATCACAGGGTAGAAATACATGTCAGTATCTTTTGACAGCATTTTTATAGCCAGAGCAATAGCTACAACTTCGAATATGATTAAAAATTCCTGGCCTTTATACCATATGTGCTCTAATGTGGCCACGCATTGACAGAAGGACTTTAAATCCCTTAGGCTCTTTAGGGAAGGGTTCTCTATGTAGTACCCATGCCTTCAGGGCTGTGGGGCTACTATATCTAGAGTTCCTCTAATTGTGTTGTTTGGAACAGCTGCTATGTTCTACATTAGTTAGCCACTGCATCGTATTTAGTGTCCATTAATCTATAAGTATAGCACCCTCACTGAGCTCCATTAATCTATAAGTATAGCACCCTCACTGAGCTCGATCAGGTGCCTTCAGGGACTCTAAAACAATAGTTTCATCTGAACTAATATCTAACTATTATGTTGATACTCTTGCATGTAGTGTCATACATATTGGCAATAATTCTGGGCCATACTTGACGTCAGCATCACTCATTGTTTATTCCAAAACGAGGCTATACATTCAAAATACATTTATATGTTGATCTTTGAACAGTTTGTTGTGTTTTAGAAATATGTACGTTTTGAGTTTTACAAGAGTGTGAATGTGTGCTGTATTTGTGTGTGTATGTGTATAGTGTTATGTTATAGTGTGTGTACAGTAGAACCTCCCTTATCAGGACTCCCAAGTTACGGGCACCTCCCTCTACCGGTCAGCTGCTATGTACCTTGTGGTTAGGTAAAGTATCCCAACTAGCAAATTTGACAGCTGTTTTTGGATAGGCATAAGAGAGGTTCTACTGTACATATAATCACTTCTGTTGGCATTTTTTAAGCCATATTGTTTTCTTCGTGTTTCTCCTAATTTTCAGTTTCTGAGCAGCAAAAATAATAACAACAGACAAAAACTTAACTATGTATGAGAGCTTGTTTTATCTATTTATCTACAGTTGTGAACATGTGTATATTCCCACACTTCCACAAGAAAAATATGATATAAGTGAATGATATGTGTATTGATACATAAGTATCATGATTGTTATATTGAGCTAGGTTACCTCTACAAGGTATTTAATGTGATTCACTTAATTTTTTTTTTTTTTTTTATTTATTCAGTTTTAGAAGAATACTTTCGTGCAGATTAATAGGATGGCTGTTGTAATAAGATATTATTTTACATCGTGTTTGTTGACGTAGCACTGGTGGAAATTGTGCAACTAAACATACAGCATATAAAACCTGTTTGCTACTTTCGTGTGTTTGCTAACTGAAAATAGTTTTAGTTCATACTATTATGTGTTTACACCAATTGGCAAATTTAATTCTAATTAAATTCTAACTATTTTATATTATTTCTTGTGCATTTAATGAGATACGTCTTGAGTGACAGCTCAGCATTAGTGAGTTTTCTAACATTCTCTACCAGCTACGTACTTATGAATTGACAAAAAAATCATATCTCGTGAGTTTTGCTTTGCATATAAACAAGTACTCATTTAAGGATACATATTGACAGCAGTCTCATGCTGTTTCATTGTCATAATGGAAGTGTGGATGATAAAAACACCATTTTATAATTTTCCCAATCAAGAGACTATATTGGTATTACTATAAATTGTGTCTGTGCTGTTGCAATTCTACTTTCAATTCTCTTGAGGACAAGTCAATTATATGACATCACTGAGTATGTGATTGATACTTACTCTGATTCATACATTTTATAGCTAATCATTGTGAGGATTACCATTTACTTGTTCAGATACAAGTGTAGAAAAGCTGTTTTTTACATTATCATAGAAAATAGAAATCCTGAAAGAGAGCCTTAAAGCTATTCAAGAATCTAGAGTTTATCCACTTTCATTAATATCTTTTCATCTAGTATTATCCCCCTATAGTTACTCTCACAAGGTCAATATACAAAACTCATATATACTTATCTATCTATATATTACATATTAATGCTTAAGTTATCCTACAACAATTTTACATACAATAAAAAATATTGTGATTTTTGTTACTGTACAATAAACTTACTGCAAAAACAACAAATAAGTAAGACAACACTAAAACAGAGACAAAATATTTGCTATAAAATGTCTATCATGGTTCTAATATACACTTTCATAAAGTGGAGTAGGACTAGCCTGTGATACAGTGGAGCAATCTGATTTCTTCACAATATCGTATGACAGATTAGTCTCACAGGTGAAGTCATCAGTTGGTGGAGTAGATATGACATTAACTACACCATATGATACATTATTGTCATACTGAAGGGAAGTCTAAAGAAAAATAGAAAAGAATATTATAAACAATTTATTACTTTCCTCTCCATCATATTTAAATTTTTGTTAATAATTTTCTTTATTCTATATATTTTTTGAAGAATAAGGCCAAAATTAAAGTAATTTAGTAATTAAAATGCAATAATATTTTATAAGAATCTATTAAAGTGATTTCTAGCAAAAATGTATTTTGATATAATTTCTCACAGTAAGTAAAATTTTATTAAAAATATTGACATATTAATTTGTTGAATACTTACTTATCTCTTGTTTTACTACCAATGTTATCTATTGATAACACAACATTATTATTATTAATTACCATTGCCATATTATTGTATCTTACCATTTCTGATTAAAAGTATGAGAGTAACAGCAACCACCAGTATTATTACAATTAATAAAATAGGCACCAGTACTCCGACTGATACAGATGTAATTAATATGTTATTATTATTAATTGTAGTTGAAGTGAAAGTAGTTGTCCTGGCACCTAAATAAAAACAATAATAAAATTACCTCATAATAATTTTGACTTTCTGACCTGTTTCTGGTAAGCATAAAGAAATGGAGTGAACATACAATTGTTGTATAGAAATCACATAATCTCCATTGATGACAGTGAGCTTGTAATATGTGTCTACATCTATACTCACTACCTCATAGTTCTTTCCTATTATAGAACCATTGATAGTACTACTAGTAGATGATAATTCATAGGAACATCCACTATAATTACATCCTATGATGTAGTCACATGATATGTTATATATTCCAGTCCTTATTGTAAGGCAAATATTAACTCCTTCAATGTCATTTGTACCTAATAGAGAAAAAAAAATTAATCAATGTAGTTGGAAGCACAATTAACTTTCCAAATATTTTAGAATAATTGTGAATATTACATGAGCTATCTGCAACATAGAACATAGAGTTGAAATAATTTTCAAGACTATTACAAGCAGTGTTTAGTAGTATATAAGGTCTAAAGTTATCGAGATTAAATCACAATAATTATAATTACTTATACAAATTTATAAGGTTGCAGCTTATTTTGAAATAATTGGGACATAAAGAGTTGTGATTAAATCTACTTACAGAAATTTAGAGATTCACTGGATGAAGTTCCTAAGCTATTGTTTGATACAATGGTCAAACTGTAAAGTAATTTCTTTTTTAATCCTGTTATGATTATTGTTGACACTGAATCCACTTTAACAAATTGTGAAGTTAATGTTGGCAGAGATGTATTCTGACTTTGAAGTAGAGCAACATACAAAACATTACCATCTTCTATAGGACAGTGTGACATCTATACAACAAGTACACATAAATGTATGAATAAAGTTAAAAACATTTCAATACCTGTATTGTCAGGTTTAATGAGTAGGAGTCCCCAACTCTTATTAATGAATATTCAATATCATTTGTAGAAGGTACGTAAGGTAGAGTCATGTTAACACATGAAGGTGGACTTTGTCCTACTATATTAGTAGCTGTGATGCACATTGTAAAGGGATCACATGACCTCACCCTTTCCAGTGTGAAGTTATAGGAGTCAGTATCAGTCACATACTCAGTGATGTCTTTCAATTGACTTGGACTCAAGAATGTGAGAGTAATAGTGAAATTAACAGATACTGCAGGAATGATTCTATAATCCCATGATGTCATCAACGAATATTCATTCACAAGTATGTCCAGTTCACTGGGAAAATCTGGAATTCCTGTTAAAAATAATAATATTACTTTGGAATTTGCATTTATGAGCATTATTTTATTTACATTCATGATCAGTATCTTTATAATTGCTTCCTGGTGTTTTACTATGAATGCTGTGGTGATTTATAAATTAAGCAAGCTGGCTTAATAGCAAGTGAAAGTGTTATGGTGCATTGACCAATTTTCTGTGTAGTTAATAGACGTGCTGTGCAGGAAGAATTTCACACAACACAAAAAATGGTTTCAGCAATTGACTCAAACATAATCATTAAAGTACATTTTAGTTTTTTTAAATAATTTTTAATCAAAGTGAGAAAAAACAAAATGTTAGAAAAAAGACAATATTATTTTAGTTGTGTTCATTTTTTACTATAGTCAAGAGTCATTGTGTATTCTTTTACTTAGAATCATCTGAAGTCATTATTATCCTTTTGTACTTTTATTTCAACATGTTCACTATTATAGTTTTTAACATCTGTTGAGGGGTATTGTATTGGGTCTGAAACTTTTAATTTAACATTGCTTACTCCACTTGCTAGAAATCATGAAGAATACTATACAATTTGAGGAGACAAATATATTTGTCACACATTGTTAGTTGTATGTAGAATCCAATACTATCTCATAACGTACATAAATTCAGTCCAGTGACTCACCATAAATTATTACATTTATTTTCTTTGAAAATGTTATTTGATTAGAAAGTAATATAGCAACACAAGTAACTGATGTAATATTGGTATTAGAAGTGTTTAGAGTTAGCATAGATAATCCAGACAGTCCAACTACTGTCACTCCTGGTAATGGAGAATTATCTGGAGTTACTGGTATAGGATCCATATTGTTGAAAATTATATTCCATCCTACTATTCCAGATTCTAATGTGCAGGTAATAGTTCTTGATTTTCCAACTGGGAGGACAATTGGGTCACTTGGTTGAATAGTAACTGTAGTACATTTAACAACCAAATTAGCTATGCTAACATTTTATTTTTAATGTGGAGTAATGCTAATAATTGTATCAAGAAACTTTGCTTGATTTATCAACTTTCACGGACATATGCAATAGAAATAGTGAAATTTGATGTGAAACATAATGGAGAGGTCACAGATTTCATAAAGAAGTCATCACTAAATTAACATTAAACATGAGAAGGAAGGAACTGGTTTTGTACATTGTAACATTAATATTTAAGTGTGAAACCTTAAGATTAAACATACACAGCAATATTTTATTAAGTTCTTTTTTTACTAATTATTTGTTATTGGTAACATACATGGTTTTTGATAGTTTCCTTCAAAATAGTACAAATATTTTCATTTTGCATTAACCTACAACAATTACTAACTAGAGGGAACATAGCTTTTTTACTTTGAGAGTTCACATGACAGTAGCCATTGTAGGTAGGAGCAATTGAACTAAACAAGATATACGCAAGTTCCAGAAAACTATCCATACAATAGAGAGCAAGATAGAGGCAAACTTCAGAAACAACTTATAATTGAATTTCACAGTGTAAAATGCTGAGTAACTTAGCTCAGAGTCTGGTGGTATTGACAGATTAAGTCCTCTTAGATCCCAGAAATCTCATCATGCAACCTGCTATGTAGGAACTATATGGGGCCCTAGCATTATGAGGACCTCAGTGATATGGGGACCTGGGGTCCCCATATCACTGGGGGTCCCCATATCTCTGAGGTCCTCATAATGCTAGTTCAATATTTTATTACTACCATCTAGCAAATAATTTAATTAGTAATCATAGTAACTGACCAGGTCTACCCTGGTATGAACTGTATTTAAGAGACAAACTTTTATCATTGCATACACACAATCGGCATGTACATATCGATCATTTGTAACCGCCGGCAAACTGTGTTGTCTGGCGACGCATTGTAACCGTTGTTAGTGCTTTTAAAAATACGTTTAACCGGATTAATATTGGTCACGTTTTACTTTAGGTCCTACATTGAGCGCATCGCGTCGGGTCACCTTACGATCTCATCGAGACGCTCGCGCGCTCAGCCCCTCAGAACGTGCGTCTAACAAACTATGCTTAAATTCAGCAGG
>WLWI01002916.1_pt1 | contig 14741 bp, 12 predicted proteins | sample 6701501 | NCBI WGS metagenome assembly WLWI01 (sample SAMN12718690, study PRJNA515312) | sponge metagenome | isolation source: marine sponge | host: Mycale hentscheli | place: New Zealand: South Island, Marlborough, Capsize Point | collected 2014-11-01
ACGAGAGAGCCCACGCTGAAACGTTCTAAGATCTACACGATAAGAAGATGCGATATCGGCCTGGGAACCTTTGCCCATTTTGTAGGCATCTATCGCACGCCGCCGGATTTCTGCTAGCGAGGCATTTCAATCGTTAAATACTCTAGTGAAGGAGTTACATATATAGAAGGCACTGCCCCATAACTACATCGGGGCTAGGGCAATTCTTTTTTTACTTCTTAACCTAATGCGTATGAGGTATAGGGTAAGGTTATGAACATAAACCCATCGTGTATGCATAGGGAACGGTTAAGAAAACTACAACGTGTTGTTGTCAAAGTCGGGAGTCGTGTTCTTGTACAAAGAAACGGCCGGCCGGATTTGCTGCGTATAAAGATGCTTGTAAAAGAGGTTGTTTCTTTGCGTCGAGTCGGTATTGAAGTTGTGTTGGTTAGTTCAGGCGCGGTGGGCGCGGGGATGGAAGCTTTAGGCCTGAAAAAAAGGCCGACGGACCTTCCCGACCTTCAGATGGCTGCGGCGATAGGACAAACGCGTTTGATGGCTATGTATGAGAGGCTTTTTTCTGCTAAACGGTATAAAACAGGGCAAGTTCTTTTAACGCACGATGACTTTAAAAATCCTAGGCGCCGTTTGAATGCACGAAGTACCATGTTGAATTTGCTTCGAAACAATATTATTCCGATCGTTAATGAAAATGATGTAGTTGCTGTGGATGAAATTAAAGTAGGCGATAATGATATTTTGGCCTCTTTGGTCTCGTTATTAATTCGTACCGATGCCCTCATCCTGTTGTCGGTTGTAGATGGCCTTCGCGAACCCACTTCTTCGGGAAGAACACGAAGAGTGTCTCTTTTAGAAGAGATTACTCGCGATACGCTGAAAATGGCGACCGGGGTGGGTAGCATTCTTTCGATAGGGGGCATGGCGACTAAACTTAAGGCCGCTCAAACGGTTACAAAATCAGGGGCGATGGCCGTGATTGCAAATGGGCGAAAGGAAGATGTTTTGACCCGGATCATAAAAGGGGAAGATGTAGGCACATTAGTTGTTGGGCACAAAGACAAAGAACGTCGCAAGTCAAAGGTTGGAAGATAAGGAGGAACAAGATGGTTATATATTCTTTGACTTTTGGCCTTCGACCTTTAGACTTTTGACTCTTAAAGAAACAGGAGTATAGATATGGGATTTCATGCAGATATGGTAGAGATAGGAGATCAGGCCGTCAAGGCTTCGCGGACTCTTGCTTCGTTAACTTCTCGCAAAAAAGATGCGATTTTAGAAGCGATGGTTGGCGAGTTAGAGGGGCGGCGTGACGAGCTTAAAGTCGCGAATGCAGAAGATCTGAAAAGGGCCGAAAAAGAGGGGCTATCTTCAGCCATGTTGGATCGACTGGAACTGACCGATGCACGTATGGATGCGATGATTAAGGGCATTCAAGATGTTGTGTCTTTAAAAGATCCGGTGGGTACAACGATTAGTAGTTGGATTCGACCTAATGGGCTTGAAATACAGAAAGTTCGTGTTCCTATCGGCGTGATTGGGATGATCTACGAGTCACGTCCTAATGTGACGGTTGATGCGGCTACGCTGTGTTTTAAGACGTCCAACGCGGTTATCCTTCGAGGTGGTTCCGAATCCATTCATTCTAACAAGGCCTTAGCCAAGGTTCTGCAAGAAGGCGGAAAAAAGAAAGGACTTCCGGAAGGGACTATTCAGCTGGTTGAAACAACGGATCGCGAAGCAGTTAAAGAACTGGTTCATCTTGTTGGTAAAGTTGATGTGATTATTCCTCGTGGAGGTGAAGGGCTTATACGGATGATTACGAAAATGTCACATATCCCTGTGATTAAACATTACCAGGGAAATTGTCATACCTATGTGGATGAGAGTGCGGATTTAGAAATGGCGTTAGAAATAAGTGAGAACGCCAAGTGTCAACGGCCCGGTGTTTGTAATGCGATGGAAACGCTGTTAGTTCACGAAAAAGTGGCGGCTGAATTTTTACCGACACTTGTTCAACGTTTACGGATTCATGGCGTTGAATTGCGGGGAGACGAGATTGCATGCACGATTGATTCCTCGATCAACGAAGCTAAAGAAGACGATTGGTACACGGAATACTTAGATCTCATTTTAGCGATTCGCATTGTTCCAGATGTTAAAGCGGCCATTGAACATGTTAATCAGTACGGGTCGCATCATTCCGATGCCATTGTTGCTTCATCGGAGGGGGCCCAAAAGATGTTTACTCAGGAAGTCGACTCCTCGACGGTCTATGTAAACGCTTCTACTCGTTTTACAGATGGAGCCGAATTTGGGTTGGGGGCTGAGATTGGTATTAGTACTGACAAGCTTCATGCGCGAGGACCAATGGGGCTTGAAGAGCTTACGACGTATAAATATATTGTTTTGGGTAAAGGACAGATTAAAGAATAAGGAAAGACGATAAGCACTAAGCACTAAGATCTAATGACTAAAAGTCGTTTTAGATATTTTGTCATTAGGGCTGCCTTAGGTTATTAGATATTATGATTTAGGATCTTTTGTGGCTATGACAGAACATCTTCCAGCATTTACTTTTATTGACTTCTCAATGATGGGCTTAATTATTATGGGTGGAGTACAAGGGCTAAGTCGTGGTTTATCAGGTGAGATTATTCGGATGATTAGTTTGACTTTTGCATTGGGTGTGGGGTGGTATTTATATGAATCTGTCGGTCCGTATGTGGAAGAATACACCCGTCTTCATCCTTCTTTTTCCTCTATCGTTTCTTTTTGTGTGATATTCATCTTGGCGCTGGTGGTTTTGTCATTGGTTAGGTTAGCTATAGGGGGCATGATGGACTTTGCTTTTAAAGGAAGTATCGAACGGATTGGAGGGGTTTGCTGGGGCATGGTACGGATGACTCTTTGGGTCTTGGTGGTGGTGGTGGTGGTGGTTAGCAGTCTCTGGCCTCATGCATATTTTTCCCGGTTGATTTTAGAAGATTCTGTTATTGGCCGTACATTATCCACTCATGTTGTTCCCTATTATCAAGCCTTTACCAAGGATCGTCTGGATGGGGAACTGCCAAAGTTTACAGAAGAAAAAAATCTTTTTGAATGGGAATAGGCTGAAAGAGATTCATGGTTAAACAGATCGTTGGGGCAAGTCTGTCGTGATAAGAGGATACTCGAATTTCCAGCTTTATAGTCCTTATGGGAAACATTATTTCCAAAAATGTGCTTGAGAATATACGTTTACACAATGATATTGTAGGCGTTATTGGTAATCATATCCCGCTTAAAAAAGCCGGGTCTATTTTCAAAACCTTGTGTCCTTTTCACAAGGAAAAAACGCCTTCCTTCACGATAAACCCTCAGCGGCAAATTTTTCACTGTTTTGGATGTGGGGAAGGTGGAGATATTTTTGCCTTTGTGATGAAGTATGAAGGGGTCGACTTTGTGACGGCTGTTCGCATACTTGCTGATAAGGCAGGAATACAGGTGTTGCTAGAGCAAACGACTTCTAAGGGAGGGGAGGGGGATAAAGATACGCTTTACACATTACTTGATAAGTTGGCTTTGTTTTACCAGGAGTTCTTAATGCAGGATTCAGCAGCGTCTGTTGCTCAAGCGTATCTGCAAGGGCGTCATTTAGAGCGTAAAATGATTAGTACCTTTACGGTGGGATATGCGCCAGATCGCCAAGGGTTACTAAAAGAATGGGGTCATAAGAATGGGTACACGGTTAAACAATTGGAGAGGGTAGGTATGATGGGGAAGAGTGAGTCTTCATCTTCCGGTCCTTTTTCATATGAACGCTTTCGGAATCGTTTGATGTTTCCCATTCGAGATGAGCTTGGGCGTGTGATCGGTTTTAGTGGACGTATTTTGGATAAAAACGCGCGTGTGGCTAAATATATAAACAGCCCAGAAACCGTCCTTTTTAAAAAAAGTCGGGTTCTGTACGGGTTGGATCAGGCTCGGCGCGCAATGGTTGATCGAAGGGAAGCCATTGTTTGCGAAGGTCAAATTGATGTTATCCGTTGTCAAGAAGCAGGGGTCAAAAATGTGGTGGCGCCTCAGGGGACGGCCTTAACCGAGGACCATGCCCATATCCTTAAACGGTATGCGGATAGTATTGTCTTAGTGTTTGATGCAGATACCGCAGGACAAAAAGCAGCTTTGAGATCGGCTGAAATTTTTTTGGCCACAGGGTTGAGTCTAAAGTTGGTGTCTTTGCCTCAAGGCGAAGATCCCGACTCGCTGATTCAATCACAAGGGGCTCAAACCTTTTTAGATCGACTGTCTCAGGCTCAAACCGTTGTCGATTATCAGATCGATGTTTTAGGGTCTACCTTCGATTCTGGCGATGAAGCGGGGGTTATGCGGACGGCTCGTTCGGTATTAGAAATGATAAACCGAACGCCCATCGCGGTTCAACGTGATCAGCTTATACAGCGAGCTGTAGCCCGATTAGGAATTAGTGAGCAGGCGCTTCGACACGATCTTAAACAGTTCTCTCGAAAACGATATACGTTTTCAGACAGACCGACTGAAGCTCCTCGGCCAACAGATCAGCCTCCTGAAGAGAGGGCTCTTGTAGAACTCCTATTAATACATCCAACCTTGAATGAACTTATTGTGAAGTTCATTTCCGTCGATGATCTGACCGATCCTATTTGTCGAAAAATCGTTGAACAAATGGTCGTATGTGGTCATCGAGATTATGAAGCGGTGCTGGATGTGTTTCAGGGTGAAGATTCCGAGTGTCTTCGATTGATTGCGTGCATTCACGCAGAAAATAGAGGGATCGATTTAGACGAAACCTCCTTGAGACAGGTTGCACAAGATCTTGTCTTGGTGATTCGTAGAAAAGCTTTAGAACGGCAACGGAATAAACTTCGCTCTGAGTTAAGCCAGGTTGACCGGAACGACAAACGTCGTATTCAGAACGAGTGTTCGCAGTTGAGTGTGCTTATTCATAACCTGCGGCAAGGGTGGGAAAAAGCGTTACCTATACTAGAGTTTGACGGGTGAAAGCTTCGTCGGTTCTTTCAGAAGGTATTAAAAAAACAAAAAAAATTTGTCTTGCACTTGACGTTTAGCTGGCTGTAGGGAATATTTTTGGGATTTTGTCCTCAGGGACTATAAGTAATGAATTATAACTTTTATCGTATAGGTTGAATAATGGCTAAAACTGTTAAGAAAAAAACGAAGAAAAGCTCTCCCAAAACGAAAAAATCCGAGTCACGGAAGAAAATCCAGACACGATTGACGAAGAAGCCAAAGGCCTCGAAAATCAAACCCAAGAAAACGTCTAGGCCTAAAGAAACGATCTCTTCAGCAAAGAAAGAGGTGAAAAAGGTTTCTGCTGATTGGAAAAATAGCGAGGGAGAGAACGAAGGGGCTATTTTTAAAATAGATCGGCATGATCGAAATGAAAAAATTAAAAGCTTAATTAAATTAGCCCGGGAACAAACGTATCTTACCTTTGATGATATTAACGAGACCTTACCTAAGAATGTTATTAACCCAGATGAATTTGATGGCATTCTTATTCTTTTACGAGGTATGGATGTTGAAATTATTGAAGCGGCGGAAGTGGAGAAATTTAAAAGGCAACAGGAAAAAGAAGAGCGAACAAAAGAGGCCAATAAAGGGGATGTTTTAGACGATCCCGTCCGTATGTACCTTAAACAGATGGGCCAAGCCCCTCTGCTAACGCGGGAACAGGAGGTGGAGATTTCCAAGCGTATTGAAGAAGCGGAGATCCATGGACGTGAGTTGTTTAATCAATTTGGCTGTGCGACCCAAGCCTATCTTGATCTGACCGATCGATTAGAAAAAGGCGAGGAACGTTTTGATCGAATTGTTAGTGATAAGCACGTCGAAAGCAGAGATAGATATCTTCGCGTTCTTCCCCGGTTGCGAAACAATATTGTCCGGAACCACGAACTTGCTGCAAAACAGTATAAAGCGTTTAGCTCCAGTCGTGCTGCCAAGTCTGAACGAGAGCGTAAACAGAAAGAGTTAAAAAGGATACAACAACGGCTGGCGGGTTATTTTGAAAAACTTTATTACAAGCAAAAAGCCGTAGAAGATATTATGCCCTTAACGGATGAAGTCTATAAAGACCTACGTAAAACCAAAGAGCGGATTGAAGGGTTAGAAAAAAAGCGAAAAAGTAAAACGCAGGCGGCTGATTTACGCCAGGAAAAGAAACGACTTTGCCAGTTTGAAGAACAACAAAGAATATCCGCGGATGAATTTAAGCAAGATTATCAAACGCTAAGGATCTGGCTTCGTAAAGGACTTCAAGCGAAGACAGAAATGGTGGAAGCCAACTTGCGCCTAGTCATCAGTATTGCGAAAAAATATACCAACCGAGGGCTTTCGTTTTTGGATCTTGTTCAGGAAGGGAATATGGGGCTTATGAAAGCCGTGGAAAAATTCGAATATCGTCGTGGATATAAATTTAGTACCTATGCGACGTGGTGGATTCGACAAGCCATTACACGTTCTATTGCGGATCAGGCACGTACGATTCGTATTCCCGTACACATGATTGAAACGATTAACAAACTGATGCGTATTCAGAAACAACTTGTGCAAGAATATGGCCGTGAACCAACGCCCGAGGAAATTGCTGAAGAAATGATGTTCCCGGTTGAGCGCATTAGAGCCATTTTGAAAATAGCCCAACAACCCATTTCATTACAAAGTCCCATTGGCGATAGTGAAGATGCAAATTTTGGAGACTTTATTGAAGATAAATCCGCTAAAAATCCATCAGAAATGACAGCCTACACGCTCCTTAAAGAGAAAATTCAAGACGTCTTATATACATTGACCGACCGAGAACAAGAAGTGCTGAATCTCCGTTTTGGATTGAAAGATGGTTATTCGCGAACGTTGGAAGAGGTCGGCAGAAAGTTTCATGTTACCCGTGAACGAATTCGTCAAATAGAAGCGAAAGCCCTACGTAAAATGAGACATCCTACCCGACTTAGAAAGCTAGAAGGGTTTCTTGAGGTTGGAGAAGCATAAAGGGAGAAAACCTGTGACCGAAGTCCAGTCTCCCATAAAACAGATCATCAAACGGGATGGAATGATTGTCCCGTATGACAAGGACCTCATTACAACGGCTATTTTTAAATCCGCGGTATCCATTGGTGGCTCAGATCGAGCAACCGCTGAATCCCTTTCCAAACAGATCGAACAAGCGCTTGCTGATACATATGGTCCTGGCGCGATCCCTACGGTTGAAGACATTCAAGACCTGGTTGAGTCTACGTTAATCAACGAAGGCCATGCGAAAACCGCGAGGGCCTATATCATTTATCGGCATGAAAGGGCTAAGTTACGGGAAGCGCGACAAACGACTTTTGATGCCGTTGAAAATATTCCTTACAAAAAGGTCTATGATGCTTTATGTTGGAATATCGATCATGGATGCGACAGTATCGAAGGGTTGAACGAAATTATCAAGAGAGGCGAGTTCCCTGATTTAGTGCGTGCGGTTACCGATCGTTATGATCAAGAAGTAGCGCAAGGCGCCGAAAAAATTATAGACCAGCTACCTGACGTTTGTATGGTTATTGTAGCCGGTCCCTCTTCTTCGGGGAAAACTACGACGACGATCAAAGCGAGTGAAAAGCTCGAGAAAGCCGGCCGAAGATTTAAGTCCATTATCATCGATCACTATTTCTTCGATTTGAAGATGCATCCCAAAGATGAGTTTGGTGATTATGATTACGAAACTCCGCAAGCCTTAGATCTCGAACTCATTAATGACCATCTTGTTCAGTTGATCGAAGGTAAATCGATTAGGACGCCGGACTATGATTTTAAAACCGGAAAACGAACTCTTGATGTACACGAAATGTCATTGGCTGAAAACGAAATCCTTTTGATCGATAGTTTACATGGCCTTTATGATCAAATGACAAGTGGTATTCCTACAGAAAAAAAATTCCGGTTGTATATTGAAACATTAGGACAAATACATAATGAGCATGGCATCTTTATGCGGTGGGCTGATAATCGCCTTATGCGGAGGATGATCCGTGATAGTTGGCACAGAAATCTAAAGCCGGACCAAACCCTTACCCATTGGCATTATGTTCGCAGAAGTGAATTGCAAAACATTATTCCCTTTATTGGAACAGCCGATTATGTCGTGAATAGTGCGTTGCCCTATGAGTTGCCGATTCTAAAACATCGCCTTTTCAAATACTTTCCTGAGGCCATGGAAATTTATAAAAATGAGCCGAAGCGACAGGATGCCTATATTCGTGCGAAACGTGTGTATGAATTTCTTGATCCCATGACCGAAGTTGCCGATGATACGTGCGTGCCCTCGCGGGCCTTACTGAGAGAATTTATTGGTGGAAGCGAATACGAATACTAATCAATACTCTTTGCCGGACCTGTTAAAAGTCAGTGCGGAATCCTTCGCAAAGCAAACCGCTATTATCTGTCCCGATCGCGAACTCAATTTTGAAACCTTTGATCAACGTTCAGATTCTGTTGCGGCATTTCTGGCCGCAAAAGGAATTCGTAAAGGAAATCGAATAGGGCTTTACTGTATTAACTCAGATGCATTTGCTATAGCCTACTTTGGGATTGTGAAAGCCGGGGCCACGGTTGTTCCTATTAACTTGCTCTTAACCCCGAAAGAAGTGGCTTACATTCTTAATGATGCGGGGGTACGTGGACTTATATACCATGAGGCCTTTTACGAAGCCGTCCCCCTTGTTTTAAAGCAAGTAGACGAAGCAGAACTTTCTATCTGTATAGGCGCTCGTGAAACGGGTTCCAACCATGAATATGCCTGGGATGATGTTATACACTTTGAGGGAAAGGTCCCTGATATTCAGGTTGAACCGAAGGAAGACGTTGTTGCACTGATTTATACGTCTGGGACTACAGGATATCCCAAAGGGGCTATGTTAACCCATACCAACCTCATCTCAAATACCTTTAGCATTAAAAGCGCGTTAAAGCTTACACCGGGTTCCGATAGATTCTTGCTGGTGTTGCCTATGTTTCATGCGTTTGCTGCAACGGTTGGGATGTTATTTCCTCTTTTACACGGTTGTACCTTTGTCCCACTCCCAAAATTTGGGCCTGCACTGGTTGCGAATACCATTGAAAAGGTCAAGGCCACCATTTTTATGGGGGTTCCTAGTATGTACAGTGTACTGATGAAATTATCCGATGAGTATATCCCTAAATTTTCTTCCCTGAACTACTGTGTGTCAGGCGGGGCCGCCATGCCGGTTGAATTAATGAAGCAATTTGAAGCCCGTTTTGGGAAATATATATACGAAGGAGATGGCCCTACAGAATGCTCGCCTGTTACCTCTGTAAATCCGATTGGTGGAGTACGCAAACCAGGGTCCGTTGGCTTAGCTGTTCCGGGTGTTGAAATGAAAATCCTCGACGATCAAGGAGAAGCGCGACCTCGAGGTGAAATGGGAGAGCTTTGTGTTCGAGGTGCTAATGTGATGAAAGGATACTGGAACCGTGAAGAAGAAACGAAAGCATCATTTTTTGGAGACTGGTTTCGAACCGGGGATCTGGGCATGCAGGATGAAGATGATTACTTTTTTATTGTTGACCGCATCAAAGACATGATCATTGTCAACGGAATGAATGTTTATCCTCGTGTTGTCGAAGAAGTGTTGTATGCCTATGAACTCGTTCGTGAGGCTGCCGTGGTCGGGGCTCCGCATAAGCTGCACGGGGAAATTCCTATTGCTTATATTGCTCTAAAAGAGGGGTATGATGTAACGGTGAAGGACGTCCGCACTTTTTGTAAGGGACATCTGGGACGGCATCAGATTCCTAAAAACGTATTTTTTATGAAAGAATTGCCTAAAAATACAACCGGTAAAATTCTTAAACGAGAACTTCGAAAAGCCGGTGAAATAGAGCGGGGCATTGCATAATTCAGGGCTCAACGATTCCGTTGAGGAGGCGGTATTCGAGCGTAAATGCATGCAAAAAATACTTGTCCCTTTTTTGTTTTTCGCATTGCCTCTTTTGTTTGTTGTGGTATATATTCAGCGTTTTTTTTAGTGGCCCCATCGTCTAGCCAGGTCTAGGACACCAGGTTTTCATCCTGAAAACACGGGTTCAAATCCCGTTGGGGTCACCATCGTTGATTCGCCGGTTGGGTTCCACTTTGTTTGCCTCCTCCTCAAAGTTCATTGAAAAAGGTTACTATAACGATTCCTGAATATACATTTGATTAGTGCTCTGGACGCAGTAACTTTCACCTGTTTGGTGTTGTCATGTCATCAAAGCATTAGAACGAGAAATTCGCCCAAGGATTCGTGCTGACAAAACCTGAGCCTGGCGAACTTATTATTTGGGCATCTGAGTTTCCCATCGCAATAGCATAATTAGTTGTATTTCCACTGGTGCTGTTGCAGATAATCAGATTTCCACTAGAAATAACTTCAGTATTTTTTTTGCATAACGTAACTTCCTCCCTTATATTTCATCCGTTCAAAACGGATACGGTAATAGGCTTCGATAGGGAATAGCATGTACTCGTACTTTATTCAGTTTGTTTGCCGTGAAGTGTATGATATTTCTATTTAAGAATTTTGACAAAGTGAAGAGACATGAATTCTAGCAGAAAGCCTCCCTTGACGAGGACAATTCATAAAGAAGCAATATGAAAACGATAAAACAATATAATATAGGTATCGTTGGTGTGGGCACCGTGGGAACAGAGATGGTTCGTTTATTAAAAAAGCGTCGGTTTCCCGTGAACCAGCTGATTATTTTTGCGCGTACAGAACGTCATATCGAAATTGATCAGGAATCTTTCCATGTTCGGGTTGCGACCCCTGAAGAGTTTGAGGATATAGACTTTGCTTTTTTTGCGGGGACCGAAGGAGCAAAAGGCGCTTCACAGACGTTAGGATGGGAGGCGGTGCAACGTGATTGTGTGGTCATTGATAATGGTGACGATTTCCGAATGGATCCCCGTGTTCCTTTAGTGATTCCAGAAATAAACCCTGAATCACTGCATGATCATCAAGGATTTTTTGCAAATCCAAATTGCAGCGCGATTATTGCCTTAATGGCTCTAGCGCCTTTACATCGTGCAGCTGGAATTCAACGTTTTATCGCGTGTACCTATCAAGCGGTTTCAGGAAGCGGAAGTTCTGCGGTAAAGGAGCTTAAAGCCCAGATAAAGGACTGGGCACAAGGGGATGATGCTCGGCCATCCGTCTATCCACATCCCATAGCCTTTAATGTGTTGGCTCAAATTGGGGGCGTAAAAGACGAGCCAGGTGTTACGAGTGAAGAGCTTAAAATGAAGCGGGAAACACATAAGATTTTAGGGGATGACTCTATCCAAATCTCGACGACCTGTGTACGTGTACCCGTGTTTAATGGGCATAGTGAAGCGATCCATGTTGAGTTCGAAAATGAACTTTCAGTCGAAGAAGCAAGAAAAGTCTTAGATGAAGCTCCGGGCGTTCAAGTTATCGATGATATTGATAACAACCAATATCCTACATCGTTAGATTGTTGTGGGAAGGAAGATGTTCTCGTGGGACGTTTGCGGAAGGATGAGAGTGTTGAACATGGATTAGCTTTATTTGTATCCGGGGATAATCTTTGGAAAGGCGCTGCCCTTAATGCCATTCAGATTGCTGAGAAGCTCATCGAAATAAGGGCCCGCTAGTTGATGAATATCCAAGGAAAAGAACTGTTAAAGGGGCTTGTTGATCGGACTGTTGATATTCATTCAACGCATGAACTTTCCAAAAAACTTCAGGTCTCCAAAGACGAAAATCGACCTTTGCGTATTAAACTAGGTGCGGATCCCTCTTCTTCTGATCTGCATCTTGGCCATGTTGTTGTTCTTAACAAGCTCCGAGAATTTCAAGATGCAGGGCATACCATTGTTTTTATCATTGGTGATTTTACCGGGATGATAGGGGATCCTTCTGGACAATCTAAAACACGCGTATCTCTATCCAAAGAGGAGGTTGAGGAGAATGCGAAAACCTATCAGGAACAAGTGTTTAAAGTTTTGAATCCAAAACAGACAGAGATTCGCTTTAATTCGGAATGGTGTGGATCTATGAGCTTTGAAGATGTTATTCGATTGACTGCCCATTGTACGGTTGCTCAGATATTGGCTCGGGATGACTTTTCAAAAAGGTATACGAACCATCAGCCGATTTCTTTGGTAGAATTTATCTATCCCATTGTCCAGGCGTATGATTCGGTTATGGTGCAAGCGGATGTCGAATTAGGGGGGACGGATCAGTTATTTAATTTGTTATTGGGCCGCGAGTTGCAGAAAGCCTATGGGCAAGAACCTCAGGTGGTGATGACTTTGCCCTTACTTGAAGGACTTGATGGGATCCATAAAATGAGCAAAAGTTTAAATAATTACGTGGGTATTACCGAATCACCCAAAGAAATTTTTGGGAAAGTCATGTCTATAAGCGATGAATTAATATGGCGTTATTTTTCTCTAATTCTATGCATGCGGGAAGATGAACGAAAAGAGATTGAACAATCTGTAGTGTCAGGAACCCGACATCCACGGGATATTAAAGATGAGCTTGCACAGAATATTGTCGCTATGTTTTATAGTCAAACCGATGCACAGCATGCATCGCAAGAGTTTGCTGCGGTCTTCAAAAATAAGGAGGTGCCTGAAGATATTCCTGAGGTGCAGATGTCTGGTGATCCAATCGGTATCTTAAATTTATTAACCCAAACACACCTTACAACGAGTAACGGTGAAGCACGTCGCTTAGTTCAGCAGGGTGGGGTGTCTATTGACGAGCAAAAAGTTACCGATCCAACGTTCCAAGTAAAACTTAAAAAAGGTATGATTATAAAAGCGGGTAAACGAAAATTTGTAAAAATTTTGTTGAAATAATTGGATACTAGATACTGGATTTTGGATGCTAGAGGTATGCTTCAATTCTGATTCTCTGCAATCCGCAATCTGTAATCCTAAATCCGCACTCAACTGCCCTCGTAGCTCAGCAGGATAGAGCATCGGATTTCTAATCCGAGGGTCGCAGGTTCGAACCCTGCCGAGGGCGCCATTTTTAAACATCTGATATTAAGAACCTATAATCCTAAATCCGGCAGTTAAACCCGGTTTTCTGCACGAATCATTTGGGCCAAAAGGCATTAGAAAAAAGCATCGACACAGCCAGCGGGTGCGCCTACGTTTTTTTATAACCTTTTGACTCCAAAGCATTCGCGTAGAAATCCCATGTTTAACTGTCGGATCTAGGATTATGCCCAGAAAGATGCCTTCCGTAATCCCTGTTCTACCATTGCAAAAGAGTGTGAATCTGACTATATTCTATACCATGAATGGAAGTGTCACACATGATCGAAGCGAAGAAACTCCCGAGGCAAAAGCACGTTGGTTTAGAAGCCTGCCTCTTGTAGACCGAATGGATATGCTTTGTTCTCTAACCGATTTGGCCCTGACTGCAAACCCAAGTCTGCGTACTGTAAACATGCTCAACCGATTACAGGACGTATTCAAGTCCTTTCAGAAATATGATGTAAAATATTATGATGTAAAATATGTTGTGATTGGTGAGATCGCCTCCATTCTCCACGGTGTGCCTCATGCCACTTTTGGTCTCGATATTCTTATCGAAGCCACACCTGATAACGCGAAAAGGCTTCTTGATGCGTTGCAAGATGCCAAGCTCGGAACAGCTTCCCTCACATCCGTTAGAGACATCCTGGCCCATGAAATTACCATTTTCAAAGACCGTGTGCGCATAGATGTACAAACTTTCACACCAGGTATTGATGATTTTACCTCAGCCTGGCAGCGTAGGCATACAGTTACGTACCAAGGACAAAATTTTTCATTCTTTCTAAAGCTGATCTCATCGCTACAAAGCAAGCGGTAGGACGTGACGTTGATCTTGAGGATGTACGTCTTCTGAAGCTCTCGGACGAAACGGGGAAGATAGAAATTTAAGAAATAAGTTGTTCTTGGATATCCATGAAACCCAACGGCATAGCCGCCGATGAGTAAGTAATCAACTTTATGATCGTTCAAGAACTCTTTGAAGTCGTTCGGTAATAAAGGCTTTTCTATAAGCTACCTGTCTATGACTGTGCATAGCTCTGAGGCGTTCTATAGGGGACTTCTTGAGCCAAAAGGTCTTGTCCTCTTGTTCCTTTAGGTCTGAAATAGATAAAATTGAGCAGTCTAGTTTTAATTCCATTATCTTTATAATGCGATAAATATATATCGATTTCAATCTAAATGATATCCTCGTTTTTTTATTTCCCCCTACTCGTGTTTTTACCGTGAAAAGTGAAATCATAACAACCGCCTTCTCACCCATTTTGTAATAATCAATCAAGGGTCATGGTTTTTGCAAACCTTCTGGACTGCGTCTGATAACTTTTCTAAAAAAAAATCATTTTCCCAGGAAGATTTTTGAGAGCGATCCGTCTGTAGGTATAGATAGCGAATTAGAACTTAAATCTGTCACTAACAACGAAAGGAAAAATGATGCGAGTTCAGTCTCTACAAGTTAATAAAGGAACGGTGGTTATATGCGGCGTCATTATTCTTTTTGCGATCTTTTTTCCGCGTTTGCAGACTCAACTTACAAGTGCAAAACCGAAGCTGTCCATCATTTCTTTGGGCGTTCTATATTCTAAGCATTTTCTCGGTCTATTATTCAGTAACTCCACAGCCCAGCTCAACTGAGCGGAGCTGT
>WLWI01002918.1_pt1 | contig 14738 bp, 12 predicted proteins | sample 6701501 | NCBI WGS metagenome assembly WLWI01 (sample SAMN12718690, study PRJNA515312) | sponge metagenome | isolation source: marine sponge | host: Mycale hentscheli | place: New Zealand: South Island, Marlborough, Capsize Point | collected 2014-11-01
AATATCACAAAGAAAACTTTTAAATAACGTGTATTGTTTTGTTGTTGTTTTTTTCCTTCCAAGCAGTTGCAGAGAGTTGTTACTATGGCACTGAAATCCCTTTACCCTGTATGCTAAATTTAAAAACAGGACCTTATTTTCAGTAGCTTCAGTGTTAGAAGTCAAAATCATTCATATAAAAATAGTATAGTCTTTAGGCTCGCTCGCCATTTGTGCTCAAGCACATCACTAGTTATGTTACTACTAATTTTATTGTTATTATTATAGGTTTTGTTATTGTTTTTATTGTTTATATTGTCATTTGTTGTTGTTGATGCTATTGTTTTAAAGACTATTACATTGAGTTGCAGATTATTACCCATTTAACTATAGATATTTAATTAACATTCTTGTAGTAGAATAAATTCCTCTATATGGACATTTCGGTCTGTGGACCTTCTTCAGTCAAACTGAGAAAGCGCAACAAGGTGACTGCATGATAAATACATAGCAGATGCTATGTAGATGGTGCAAAATGATATAATGTGTTGATTGACTTATGAAGGTCCACAACTGAAACATCTCAAATAAAGGAATTTATTCTACTATAAGAATGTTAATTAAATATCTACAGTTAAATAGTAAATGTTCGTAGTAATGAGTCTAATTTTATTACAGTATTACCTGTTAGGCTGGTTTGTAAGGAGCTAATTGCAGAATTGCCCAGTATCTGATGATAATATCTTCAGAATCGAATGTGGAATCCCACATGAATGTAATACTTAAAACAATTTAAACAATTATTTGTACACTGATAGCACATAGGAATAATTCCCTACAATTACTTTGGTATCAAAAGTTTCAGTTCATTTCTATTTATTTTAGTTTTATAAGTTGCATAATATTTTGCCAATGGCAAAATAATAACGAAGTTAAATAAAGCTCCATAACAGCAAAGTAAACTAAATTATACAATATACAAAGAAACCAAAGTGGTGTGTATGTGTGTTTTGTGTGCATGTGTGGAGGGCTGGAAAGGATGATTCCAAGTGTGAAGTATTCCCGTTAGCTTACTAGAAAAATATTAATTTATTTATTTTATAGTATTAACTAAATAGCAGCAAGTAATAATTTTTGCAATTAAATTATGTTTTGACAGTGTAGCTGTTTGTTGCTGTTCTAAATAAATCACAATATTAAGATGTTTTTGATTTGGTTTTACAATGGTTTTGGTTTCAAAAAACCATTGTAAAACCAAATCAAAAACATCTTAATATTGGGTAAAGTTCCCAAAAAGTATAGTCAACACGTGCAGCAAAGTTTCCACAACTCATATATAGATAAGCATTCAACTTACTCGTGTGTGTTCTATTGGGGAGAAAGACATTAAAACAGTTACAACTTGTGCTTTAAATAGTATTGAACAAATATTATTAAACTAATTATTCCTTAATATTTTCCTTTTTGCCTGCTGCATCACTGAGAATGATTTTTTACGACAAAATGATGTATTGTGTATTATTGCATGTGTTATTCTAAGAAATATACTATAGAAAGTTCTCCTTCTCTTGTTCATTTTGCTACACACTACTCAGATTTCACATTCACGTGTCTGCTAGTACAAAACTTAAGATACTGATCACCATACAAAACTAATATCCTAGAGTCCTAAACTGGGATTCTAGATTAGCTCTTAAGTTATAATAACTTAGTTTCATTTTGGAATAATTTATCTGAATACTGAATATACAGGTCGACTGTTTTTTCTTCTTCAATATCTTGTTGTTGTCTTTAATTTTCCATCAGTACACTATGTAATCAATCACAGGTTATGCTCAAATAGGTTCTACCACAAACTGAAGAATCCCCAAAATATTCTAGTTAACTTTTCAGTCTAATGAAATTTGAGCAAATAATCAATATAGCTAGTTAATCTGTCTAAAATATACAGTAGCTACTCATAGATGTTCAGTTATTCACACTTTTTTTTATTTTAAGGCAAGACAACTGGACACTATGTTGTATCATTTACTATGATAACATCTGTGAAGATATAGCTTATGGTTAAAATAATCAGAGAGACAAAATCATATGGTTTAATTTTATTTGTTGTACATAATTGGTGCATCAAAATTATGGAGCTATATACAAAATATAGTATAATATTTATGTAATTATTTAATAACTTGAAATATTTGTGCTATCTTGAATAGATTTCATTATAGTCTATAAAATGTAATATTTGCAATAGTCAATGAAATACATGACATTTGGAGTTCCTTGGAATTTATTTTTCCATAATGGTCATTGCATTCTCTCAGTGTAAGCTTAGTCGCCACAATAATATTGTAGCATTAAAATGTGATAGTATATACCAACTGAAGTTCCATATAAATTTTATAGGTGGGTTCCACAAGAAAAGTTGTTGTCAATTAAGTGTATATAATAACTTCAAGACTTGTGATCAGCAAGCAGCTAAATGTAGTAAATGTGATTGTAATTCCAATAGGAAACTTAAGAAGAAAAATTATGGTTATATTAGATCAATAATTAGGCTAGGAAAATAAATGGTATGGTATTAGTAATTACAATATTGTGTATCACACAGATAATCTCTGTATAAATCAAAGTGCCATCAGTCTTGTTGCAATCGGTAAAGTGTGGTGTCGACAAAAACTTGTAGGATTGCACAATTGAATGCAAACTCATACTCCATGTATAAAGCCAGTAATCATTTACTTGTAAATGCAGTACATTTAAGTGAATAGTTTAATAAGTTTAACAATTAAAAGATTCTTGAGAATCATTGTGTACAAGAAAGCAAGTTTAGGTTTCATAAATTCTCTATAGAGCTTTTCAAATATCATGTGATGAGAACTTAGCACCTGCACGTAATATACCAGGTGTACAAAAATTTGTGATGGTTCTTTGTGTTGTAATAGACTGTAACAAACATACAGGCTGAGACAGGGATGTTTCATTCTTTAGGCTGCTGAAGTTATTAACACAAAGGATGCAGAAGTACACTTGGCAAGAGATGATAAGATGGGTTTTTGGCAGCTATTTCAAGGTAGGACTTACTGACAGCATTATGAAGAATAACATGTTCATAATCTTTTCCTGGCGCTTCATTTGTGGGAAGCCTGCAGATTTATTGGATGATACAAATCCAGACTGACCCCCAACACAGAATTGGCTGTCGTCCACAGTGCTAGGTGATGTGGGAGTGAAGGAATTCATGGCAAGCAAGCATGCAAGGGTGATTCTCTAAAGGAAAGTAATTTCATATGTGTTCAAAATATTAGGTTGTCTTGTGAGTGATAGACATATTACTGACCACTGTGGAGTACTGGATGATTAGATTCGAGGTGAGATTGTTTTGGCAGATAGGGGATTCAACATTTTTGAATCTGTTGCTATGATGCAGGCTGGGGATGACCAGATACCTCTTATTGATAATGTTGGATCTGTATGTTGTTCTTTACGTAACATTTGTGACTCTGTAATACGTTTTGAATAATTCATTAATATTGATCTATATTTGTCATTTATTATTTGTTTTTTTTTTGGTCCTTGTTTTGATTGAAAAATTTGCATTGAACATTAAAATTACAGTAAAGAAAGTATATGTGACATGAACAGTTAAAGCTTTGCGACAATGGTTTTAGTTAACTAGCTGTAATAAAAATGAAATTTTATGTTGTTCTTTTGTTTTTATTAGTAAATTGTGAAAGTTTTCGGCAGTCTTGGCAGTACCATTTCACATGTGGAGCAACTTTAATTTAATAATGTTTGTACCAAAGCTTAGACTTAAATTGCTTTTCGACGACATCTGATGACAGAATAACTTTAATTAAATCACACTTCTGTAAAACTTCGTCATAACTCTGCTTAGCAGTCAAGAACTGGGTATACCACAAAAATCACTTATTTCTACTGGTGGCACACAGTCAGTAATCTCTCCCTGAGGACCAAGAAAGGGATCCATGCCATCCAGCAGCCTTTTCTTTCCAAATACCATTCTTTAGTATTATATGTCAGGTTTCAGCATACCTAGAAAGTTCCATGGCTTCATTCATCAACCACCTAATGAGCGCATGCGAGTTAGTGGCACCAGGTCATGTGATGAAGTAGCTCTATAATACATTTTAATATGTATAAATAGAAAATTATTATTTAATCTAACATAACTATGACCTCTTGTAGGCTTTACTTCCTGATAATTTTGTACTATTACAATACAAGCAAACATGAACATACTGCCAGTTACTTAGCATCACAGGAAGTTTATATACAAATCATATTAATTTGATTTACAATAATTTTATGCTTAGTAACTCAGTGTGGAGTAGCTCATCAACTCCAGCAAGCAACAATAGCACAGTGAGAGTAGGGCAGTTAGCCCTTCCTCTACAGAAAGGTAGAAATAATTTAATACAATTGATATGTCCACTTAACCACTATTGTGTAATTTTACTGTATCCTTTTCTCTTCAGTCTGGCACATATAGATATGTGATACGGCTTTAAGAAAACGATACTTGTTGGACTAAATTTGAAAATTAGTTGTAGGAGCATGAAGTGTCTCAACTCAAAATGAAAAAAATATCAGTATCAAAACAACAACTCGGATTGTTTTTCTGCTTCGACACTAAATTTCACACTCTTATGGAATTACATAGAATTACTGAATCCTCCATCTATATCTTTATGTCAATGTATTTATTCCTGTTGGTTTTTTTGTGGTTGTTTAGATATCTATCTTTGTTACCCGGAGAGTATAGCTGCTTGTGGCTCTTTGCATCTAACTGCTTTGTGATTGGTGTAGTAACTACTAAGATTGGTGTATTAACTACTAAGATTGGTGTAGTAACTACTAAGATTGGTGTAGTAACTACTAAGAGTGGTGTTTAGTAACATTGTCAGTTGTGCTTGGATTTAACTAATAAAAAGCAAGTAAATAATATTATATTATTATATAAAAGATTAATATGAGTTAAAAATTATAAGATTACTTTTTCTTGTTTATATTATAATATGAAAATTGCCTACCACACTGCTTGTATTAAGTTATTATATTACAATATGCAATATTTGGACAAAGTTTACAATGCATTTTTCTTACAAGTTCACAGTTTTACTTTTGAGAAAGTATTTAGACAAGTCTACCCACTGTAACATTGATCAGCAACCGACTATGGGTCGGGTATATTCAAATTAAATTCTGACTTCGGTCTGATGAGTAATATCTACTCCTACTATTGAAATGTTAACAAACTTAATGTAGGCACTGATGTTGTGATGATGTATAATTACCATTATTTCTCGTTAGTTACTTTGATATGATAAATATGTAAAACAGTTGTCTAGCCCATTATAACAAATATGCTCAACACGGAGATGACATACAAAAAGTGACAACCCTTTACCACGGACACAGTTCAGTCACACACATATGATGTTAACATAGTTCCTTTCTTCATTCTCTTACTGTGGAACTTGTTCCACCAAGTTTCGCTAAATTGTTAAACAAAACTAAATGTAGCAACCATTATATTATGGGTAGTAATTTGTAATTAATTAGTGTAACAAATAACACCAATACATAAAAAAGAAAGATCTTTTGAGACTGATTTTCATTGGAAGTACTATTTCTGTCAGTCTTAGGCAAGCCAACACAATCCCCTAAAATATACATCAACTTTATTAGACAATTTTTTTGTGAATGTGTGCAATTCCAATAGTACACATCCTAATGAACAAAGTATTTCAAATTTCACATGCTAGTGCAAATATATCAATGTATGAATAACTTTGAATACAATTAGTTTCAAAACCTGTCTACCTCTGACCACCACATAATATGTAGATAGGATAGCAGTCATTACAAGTGTAGATTTTGGTTATCTTATGTATATAAACGACGTGGTGTATGTTGTATGTTTACACAATGGTAGTCTAAAAATAATTTTTTTTGTCAGATCCTCCTTTCCTCCCTATCTCCCCACACCTCCTCACACTCCCTTCCTTCCCATTGATTGTTCACTATAATTGAATAGGGGCAAGTAGGGGATCTATAGAGGACAAACATGTATACCAAAGTGCTAGTACAGGAAATTAGTAATGTTTTCCCTATTTGAATTTTTTGTTCTATTTAAGTATGCTTATTAATTTCATTATATTTACATTTGTTGTACAATTATGTGTCCAAATATAATTATTTATTCTTTGTTATACAACATTATTATTGCTATATTATTATTTGTTATTACTACTATTATTATTTTTTATTGCTATACATTTTTATTATTGTTATTATTATTACTATGTTTATTATTATTACTATTATTATTATTACTACTATGTATTATTATTATTGTTTGGTTGTTGTTGTTGTTGTAATTGCTATACATTTTTATTATTGTTATTATTATTACTATGTTTATTATTATTACTATTATTATTATTACTACTATGTATTATTATTATTGTTTGGTTGTTGTTGTTGTAATTGCTGTTGTTGACTTAATATTTGTTTTGCACTTACAACAGAATAATGTTTTCTTTGCCAATACTGATATTGTCTAAATAATAATGATGTCCTGGGGTCCACATTAGTCATTTTGTATGTGTTGCATCATAAGAGAGATTACTGTGCAACTTTGTTTACAATTTCACTGACATTTGTTTTAGACTTGTTGTTCTCAAGTCAGTGGTGTGTGCAAACTGTTAATTAAAGAGTGTATCAATATGGAATGATCTTATTACGTTTTGTCAGTTTGTATATTTGTGTTTGGATTTGTTTTGTTTTGAAGACTATTTGATATTATTATGTTTTAATGTTGTGTGGCATGTGCAGTGTATAAGTGTCCACGTACTTTGTCTTGTGATATTCAGGATTGTATTAGTTGAAATAGGAGGATGGCATTAATTTCTTTTCTTTTTCTTCTTTCTTTTTTTCCTTTTTTTTTTTTAAAGTCAATATTAACCCGTACACTTGTTGCTTTCAGGGAGCCAACCTCTTTTAGTGAGCTCTTAACATTTCTTCAAAGATTAAACAGTATCAAAGTGCTCTCTAGCGGTGACGATTGGGATATCATTCCCGCGAACATCAATATTGGTTCGAAGAGAGAAATTGTTGGAGGATGCCTTGCATGAAGTGAGGATAGAAAGATTTGATCCAACTAAGTTACTGCGAGTAAGGTTGTTTTTTTTGGGTTTTTTTTGTGTATGTGTGTAATAAGTCCTCTATCTGTGTATCACACAAGCCAATTCATCAACATTAAGTGTTTCAAATAGCTTGATTGGTGTTAGTGCCATTAGCAGCACTACACCAACCTAGTGTTAGTGATCGTGTATATAGTTTATACCACATCTTGGACAAATGTTGCAATCACTTATTGTCAATTAAGCGTGGTGTCAAGCACATGAGTCTGGGTGTGCCACAATTTTGAGGGTGCATTTAAGATTAAAAAACAAAGAATGAAAAACTGGTGCAGTCTAATTCAGAGCATGAATTAGAGGAAATGTCAGCCATTCTGGAATAATTAAATATTAGTATTTCTTTTATTCAGGTCCAGTTTGTGCAAGAAGAAGCTATAGGCATATGGTGGACCTAGCAGGGAGCTCTGGCGGCTGTTCACACACGAGGTGGTAAAACAGTATGGTGTTGGAGAACCTGGGAGTACTCTCTTCAATAAGAACATCCCTGCATTACAGGTAAGTCTGTATTTATGTGTGTATATGCATCTGTATGTGTGTGTGTGTGTGTGTGTGCATCTGTATATGTGTGTGTGTGTATGCATCTGTATTTGTGGTGTGTGTGTGTGTGCATCTGTATTTGTGGTGTGTGTGCATCTGTATTTGTGGTGTGTGTGTGTGTGTACATCTGTATTTGTGGTGTGTGTGTGTGTGTGTGTGTGTGTGCTTCCTAAACTGCACGTTGGAAGTTATGAGCTAGTATGAGCCCTTGAATGATTCTCCCCCAGTGTGGCCTTGAGAGGGGGGAGGGAGAATCAGTGGCAATTAGATTTTCCTGCAACACTTGAGTCCTCCCTCCCCTACCCCCTTAGTTCAAATCAGAGTTTGACTGCTCCTCAATAGCCAGAGGAGGAGCTAGTGTTGCACCTATGAATTATCACACACAGGGCTGCTTAATGTATCATTCAATGTTACCTACTATAACTGTAATCAGGTGAATGGTTTTATGAGCTAGGTTATAGTTGTTTAAATTACGTAGTTCCTCAAGGTGGGTGTAGCTGTTGTGCAATGGATGTGGCTTTACTTTGTTACAACTGTACAAAACTGTATAGCTATAACAGATTAAGAATTACTCATCTCTTATAAACTGTAATGTTTTTTCACTATTGTTTTTGACAGTGAGAATTCATCAAAATTGTATAAAAATATCATATCACATATACTTTAGCAGTAATTTGGATCAGATTACTATTGGTGACTATTTCTCCACTATGAGGCCTGCTTAAAATATTAACTACAAAGAAACTTCATCTGCAGCAATTTGATTTTGTCAGAAGTGTGTATAACAACTGTTCTGTATCCCCTGACTTAAATCATTGTCATCAATTTTTCCCATTATATTTTCTCTCTCTGTTCCTCTACTTCCTTCCATTTTGCTTTCCGTACAAATTGTCTCAATTCCCATTACCATATTCATTAAATTACACACAAATAGAGAAAAACACAATATGTGGTTGTAATGAATGAACATTTACATTTAAAAGGGTATGTGGGACATCTTTGAAGAAGATAAGTCATTAACAATTGTGGTATACCACCAATCACACCCAAACCTCTGAATGATGAATACACAAGTCATGATTTTATAAGTAAATTGTTTTGAAACCCTTTACCATACAAATGTTATGTCTGAACAACCGTCAATTATAGTTACTTTTACAAAATAACTTTAAATGAAGTGATACTCATTAATTTCAGTACCGGCTGAATTATAATATATTAGTTTAAGAGGCTCTTGCATTTTTTAGTCTATTATATTAGTACTCCATTGCTTTCACACAACATCAATTTTATACGATGTGTATAAACTTGCTAACATTCACAAGTGTAGCAGAATGAATAAGAACATTTTTATTATCTCTTTATACATTATTCATTGGTAAAACCCTTGAACATTACTAACCAATATTCAAAAGGCTATATACTTGCACACGTATACTGGGTAACTAACTAACACTCCTCTAGCTGGTAGTATTTATTGCTAAAATAAACAATTAAAATGACAAATTCAGAAAGTACTTTTTTGTAATAATATGAGGTACTCCATTAATATTTTCTGCTATTTGAAATTCATTCAGTTTCAGGTCACATCTGTTTCATCTGCCATGTTTATCTAGATACACACATCTCCTGTGGCAACAATCAAACAATGTTTTCCTAGAACGTAGACAAATAATGTATGTTATTGTAAACAGCAGAGCCCTATTTTAATAACAAGAATAACAAGAAACTGTTGGGAGGAAAGATATAAATGAGTTTATATTGTAAAAATATATGCACAAAGTTTTGATGATGGTTTATCCGACTTTGTGTGAATCACCTACAAGTAACATTAACTGGATGCAATTCATATGTTAAACTCACCATGGTATCTGGCAGTTTGTTTTCCAAATCTACATTGTAGACAATAAATTAAGGGCCCATGCATGTGGACGAAGTCTGGAGATCAAGAAGAAAATCAATAAATCAGGGCTGTCTATAAAGTTTGAGGGCACTTTGGAACATATGCCAATATCAATTGCCTACGTACCTAGCTACCTGCATACATCCAAACACAGTATCTCCTATGCATCATTACATCTAATCCTTGCTACTAATTTTTAAATGATGCTTTTTGTGCTAATTATTTTCTACTTGGCAAGTCATACAATAATAGTCGCTATAGTAATATTCAGCTAAATAATGCACCATGTCATTTGGTACAGGATCATCACAGTATATCAACACGGTAATCCAACAATGCATTCCATACTTAATTAGCTATCTGCTTACACATCAATTTGGCCTGCAATTCACTAGCAATTGTGCAGCTGTTGCAGGCTTGCTAATTAAATTAATCTTGCAAGATCATAAAAAACAAAGGTCATGAAAGATTTATCTTTTAAGATCATATAAGGTTTTGAAATGCATTTTCTGATTATTGTTATGTTTCTTTTAAACATGTGTGCTGAACTGTTTTATGTTGTTCTCATAACATTATTAACCCGTCACTTATCAAGATTTGGTATATATAGCTAAGTCAGGCTTGCCTTTGCTGAAAACTCAGTTAAGCGCTTTGAAAGTAGCTACTGTATTGTGTTTATTCCTGAGGTGTTATTGAACCTAGGTAGAAGGTACACTTGATGTGTATTCAGAACCAGTTGGGTAATCAGGAAATGCAGTATCAACATGACTCACATAGATATAAGGAAAATTAGTCATATACATAACAACATTTACTCCCATCACCTGATCTCTCTGCCAGACCCAGCTGGCATACTTGAGCAAGTGTGCCAGCCCCGTGGTTTATCTTAGCAAGTGGTACCACTTGCTATAGATAAAAACACATTGCTGGCATCAGTTAGGTTGCTGACACTTGTCCAATTGTCAACAGATGAGTAACTTACCTTACTCAGCAGTTGGGAAGCCATAAACCCAGTTGCAGATCACCACTCATTGAATATAAAATTGGTTTTTCTTAATAAATACTGATTCTATTAAGTATAGCATAAGGTTAAAACAAACAAAGCCTCCCCCCTCCACCCCCTATTTCAACAAAAAGTCATATTTTTTTTTACACACAATGTTTGTTATAATATTGTTGCTGTTGTCATTTGTTGTTTTCTAATCTATCTTGATTGAATGGCTTGCAACTCAAAGTTAGACTAAGCTATGAACCAATACTTGGTCAAGATTTGCATTACCTCTTTAATATTCATTGTAGATCATATAACTAGCACCATCATAAAATCAGCATGTGTGCATATATATACACACACACACACATATACACACCACATTGCATTGTGGAAAGAAGCCAGCCAGATGAAACCACACACTTACTCAATATTTGAGGCATAAGGCAATTTAGATTTGTGTAACCACCTTTTTATCTGATGCAATTTTTATCTGATGCAACAAGAGCTCTACTAATTAAGTAACCATTTCAATATCTAGCCACTTAGCCCTACACTCTATGGTACATTGCAAGCAGCAATAATATACACATGATATAAGAATAATAGTTGATCTCGCATGTTACAGCAGTTGGGAAGACAGCCCAAGTCATAAATTCCAACCTAGCTGTAGCCAGTGAGGGGACCTATTAGTCCTGTCATTTCCTGGTACAAGGCTCGCAGTCAGATTGGCAACATTATGGGAATAAACTTTCGAAATTTGGAATTGAGTAATAACTCGATGTTAGCCAGTCTGAGAATCGGTCAGCTGGGGTGGGCTCTTGCTCGGAAAGTATATTATGTGGTCACTCTATTGTTCATACGGTATAGGCAGGGTTTCATACAGAGGGGGGGACGCCGTGGAATTTTCCCTCCCCAACAAAAGTTTTCCCCCTCCAGAAAAATATTTTCCCCCTCCAGAGAAAAATATTTTCCCCCTCCAGAGAAAAATATTCCCCCTCCAGAGAAAGCATCCCTCATCCCTCATCCCTCCCACACACCAAAACTAGATTCCCTACCCCACTGCCACTCCATCAACAATTTGGTTTTTGAGGGTCAAGTATGATATTTGCCTATTCTCTCAACATTTGCAGTCCCTACTGAAAGTACGAGAGTGATGTTTATATGTGTAAAAGTTTCTAATTATCCCCCTCCAACAAAAAATCCTGTATGAAACCCTGATAGGTCACTCTTTTTGGGGTAAGGAGGCGATCTATTGCTCATATGGTAAGAGGTCGTCATCCTTGCTCGTAAGGTATATCATGTGGTCACTCTATTGTTCATAGGGTATGGGGTCACTCTATTTCTCATGGGGTAAGGAGTCGATCTATTGCACATAGGCTAAGGGGTCACATTGCTCGGAAAGTATATCATGTGGTCACTCTATTGTTCATAGGGTATGGGGTCACTCTATTGCTCATGGGGTAAGGAGTTGATCTATTGCTCATAGGGTAAGGGGTCACTATTGCTCGGAAAGTATATCATGTGGTCACTCTATTGTTCATAGGGTATGGGGTCACTCTATATCTCATGGGGTAAGGAGTTGACCTATTGCTCATACGGTAAGGGGTCACTCTTGCTGGTAGAGTATGAGGATTAGTGGTCACTTTATTGCTGCTGAGTTTAGGGTCACTCAATTGCTCATGAAGTTAATTGGAGATTTATTGCTCATAGAATCATAAGTATCACCCAATCTGGTTACTCCTCCCCCAAGTGTACTGATTTGTCCTCAAAAGTGAAGCTAGCTGCTGACATGATACCTGTTTAAGCCAATAAACTTTGTTCAGATGACAATTACATTCATTACATTCAACTCCTTATAACACTGCTTTAAATCAATGTTTACTGAGGTATATTTATACTATGAAAAACAAAAACGAAAACAAGGCTACCTTCATAATTGTCAAAATCGAACTGCCATTTGTGTGTATAGTTCACATTATTATTATCAAAGGTGGTATGGTTGCGATGAGGCCTGCATTCCCAAAGCCATTTTGATAAAGTTGTCATTTTAAGAAAGCAGGACGTAATGGCCTCTGAACAATTTGATATATTTAATTGGTCCCTTTCCCTATATAGTATGTATAGGACAAACGATATGTATAGATTACCAGTAATGTCGTTTGAATGAGCCTGTTTATTTATGGTTATTAATGTTGTTTGTTGTTGTCGTCATTTTTTTAATTTTTTTTAGTCTGAAACTCGAAAAACATATAAGATATTAATGGATGATGGTGATGATTTTTCTGGATTTTACTTTGGAGAAGAGTAAGCTGAATTTTTTTTTATGTTCAACATAATATAAAATTAATTATTTAGGCAAGGCTGGCGCAGTGATTCGAATCGGGGAATCACTGAAAGGTTACTGGCAGAAGTAAAAAGCCTTAATCCTGATTTTAAGAGTCATGAAATCAGAGGTAAGTTACATACAATTTCTTTATTCAATTTTTTTTTTCAGTTGCGATTATTCAAAAAAAAATTTTTTTTCAGAAGAAGCTTACACTTACTATAAGCACCTGAACCAGGAGCGGTCTCTTGATGAACGTGGCGTGGCAGAGACACGCGAAGTAAATAGAAGGAGAGCTGAAAGGGTAAATTTCCATTACATGTATATTCCATGTAATCATATTCTGTTGTTGTTGTTTTTTATTTGATGATAAGGGAATACGGTTTTGTTAATTGTAGAAACTGCAAGAGAGAAAAAGCGTGTTCATGAAAAGAAGCTATGGTGAAGAGGACCGGAAGAAGTGGGCTTCAGTGCTGAATGCAGATTGTGTTTCTAGCGAAGAAAGTGGAGAAGACGATGAACTCTATGTAAAGCCACTTCTGTGGAGGTCTTCACTGGTGGAGAAGTTCTTTGTGGACCTGGATGATCAATTCCAGCGAACAAAGTCCTCCCAAGCCAAGAGGCAAACCAAAACTAGAATTTTGAGTGAGGTCCCTTCGAAGAGGCCTGCTCCATCAGACTTGGGCTACGAATTAATTTTTTACTTTTCCTCATAAACTATTACATATATTCATTAATTTTATTAAATTTATTTTATCTGACAACTACCTGAAATGCTTAGTAAAATGCAACCGAAATCTAGTATCTAAAATTCCACATTATCCTATAATAATTGTGTTCCTGAAACTCTACACAAAATGCCATATGATTCTAAAATATCATGTACCTATAATTCTACACATAATGCTAAAATATCATGTACCTATAATTCTACGCATAATGCTACATGATTCTAAAATATCATGTACATATAATTCTACACAGAATGTCACATGATTCTAAAATATCGTGTACCTATAATTCTACACAGAATGCCACATGATTCTCAAATATCATGTACCTGGGATTTAGCTCTATCCTGTAGCTGTACTGTAATTCTATCATGCATATATTTCCTTCAATCATGAAATGAGCACTGCATAGGACATTACCACCACATTTCAACCACAAATAATACTATAGCAGGAAATTCAGCTTTTTGAGTAATGGATGGCAGACTTATTGAACACTCCAGAGAAGAATCTTCACATTCTTTATTATGTTGTCTTTTTTGCAATGTATTTGCACCATGTGTTGTATCAGCGAGCCTGAGGAAAAATAAACAAATAAATAATATGCATGAAAAAAGAGCAGACATAGCATTACTGCAATAAAGACACACTTACCATGTGCTTTGACTTTTGTTACGCTAGTAGGTAGCTATAGTAAAAATATTCACCATCACATTAAAATCCTTTTTGAAAATTTTCCCTGCTGGATTGTTGCCAATTGTATAACCAAACAAAATTTTGATTAGTGAAGGTTACTGACAAATGACCTCACTTACCTTAGCTTATGTAGTCACTCAGAAAAATCTTGGGGAAGTGGTTGTGAACACGGGGGCGTAAGTTCCGCGCTAAGGTCAGGTCTAGAAACGTATAGACCCCTGGCAGTTACGTAATAGTGAGGGCGGCCATGTTGGAGTACAACCGCGCGAACCACGCTAAGAAAATGGAATCCAAAAGCAGAAAAAAGCTGTTGTTAGGAGGATACTTTTCTTCTCTCAAAAGTTCTGCTGAA
>WLWI01002920.1_pt1 | contig 14729 bp, 6 predicted proteins | sample 6701501 | NCBI WGS metagenome assembly WLWI01 (sample SAMN12718690, study PRJNA515312) | sponge metagenome | isolation source: marine sponge | host: Mycale hentscheli | place: New Zealand: South Island, Marlborough, Capsize Point | collected 2014-11-01
CAAGCTGCGCTTTTTTGCCACTGCTTTCGAAGTTTATTCAGGTAATTCTGTTATTGTTAACTCTTCATGCCTAATCATTGCTATTATTTAGCGATTTCCTTCACAAATCATCTTTACCTATACTCATGTATTTACTCGCTCGCCATGCATTTGCGCTATTCGAGCGCACCACTAGTATATAGTTTTTCATTTTTTATTTCTATTATTATCATTTTTACTTGTATGGAAAATTTGGTTTTATTCTCTTGAAACATACTGTGTAATAAGGAGGAGCTATAGTAGCAAAGTAGTTACAATAGCAAGATTGTAGCTAATGTTAACAGTAAACTTCGGAACATCATAAACTTTTTCAGACGATATATTAGCTAGCTATTTCACAGACATATGAGCTTGGTGAACGCTGACACATTTATTAACTCCCTACAATCCTTACCTTATCGTACTTAACTGACACTAACTATTAAATTTATACCATCTGCTGTTGCATAAACATAGTCTATTAAACATTGAGCAACTCCAAATAGTCCTTATAAATGGGTCATTAACTTTAGTGCAGTCAAGACAGGGTGGGGTGGGGTGGGGGGAAGCATTTGTGATGAAGTGGGGACCAATAGTGCCTATATATTATGTATGATCCGCCGGGTCGTCAGTGTGAATGAACATAGGGTTCCAGCCGGACAACCTTTGGGGGAGACTGAATTTTGCATAACAGTGTTATTTATACATACTGGCAAGCGAGCAAGACACTGTCAGAGTTGACTCAATCGTTTTTACTAATTATCCAGCGAGTGGTTCCTTTTTTTCCCTCTTAAAACACCAGAAGGACAGTTAGAATGGCTTCAATTATAAAGATGAAAATGAATCAGCATTCATAGAAATCTGATAATCCAGTAAAATAATATTGAAATGATATTAATTGTTGTTGACTTTGTGCAACCTATTGTAATTAACTAATAAGTGATTTTATTAGATTTTAACTGTTAACTTAATTTTCACCTGAAAAAAATTTAATTCTGCAAGATTTGATCAATTATTATGAGGCTTCCACTTTCAGATGCATATACAGCAATTAATCTGTCATGTACATTATAATGATGAAGTTATATAACAAATTATTATGATGAAACAAAGTATTGCCAAACTGCTACAAGTGATTCATATGGAAACATACTAATAAATATAATATAATGATGAAGTTTTATGATACCTGTGATAAATGAAAAAATAAAGTGTCGCCAAACTGCTACTAGTAATTTAAATTTAAAATATTCTATGAGCATGAACAAATATCAGCATTGGGTACAAATCCCATTAAACGTCTGATTTCTTGTAGTCGTGGGCAAGTGCATGGAGTGCAAGACTTCACAACATTCTCGTCCCAGTAAGCATAGCGGTTTTTAGGAGAGCCTTGGAAATCAACTTGAGAATGGAGGGTCTTTATACTTCTGTAGATTTCAAACTTTTTGGCCAAAATTTGAAGTTCCTTTTGATTGTTGCAGTCTATTTTATCTTCTAGAATTTCTGATAGTTATGAGGATACAATTGATAAGAAAGTGTAATGTGATGCAGTATGATAGATATTGTTGTACTTACATATTTGCAGGAGTCAGAGATAACAGCATCCATCAACTTTCTGTGTACAGACATAATAGCTGTTTCTTCCATCAGTTTCAGACTGTCTCTTTGCAGTACAAGTTTGATTATACTCTCTACTAGCATAAACTTTTCTGAACTCGATACAAGTGCAGCAGCATTAGGAAGAAACATAAAATCCTACAAAACGATATTTCAGAGTCAATTTTAATATAATAAAAAAGAAGATATTTACCTTATGTTTGTTCCTTATGAGGTTGTTTTGCAGGTCCAAACCATCTCTCAGTCTATGCATGGGACTAGTTCTGAGGCAGCATGAGGCAGCTGAGACATCAAAATTTCTTGTGCTAAATAAAAATGCTACTATACTGTAGAAGAATATCATCATAGAGGCCATTGTGAATATGAGTGAATAGCTAGCTCCTTTAAGTATTGTAAGAGAGCAGTGTGAAGCCTGCTTATATATGTAGCTACTATGTTGTTTTATCCTTACAAGTTTTTGGCCATTCTCAGAAAACATTGCAATATGCCACTATAAGCATTCGTTAAGGCTAGAGAATGGTTACATCACTAATATATATTGATACATATGGCTGACCATGCCATTACTTTTTTACATTTCTAACTGCAGGGGTCATTTCTTTGACTAGGACAACCAGACAATAAATTTGATATAATGCCAGAGACTAAAAACAATCAACTCTACATGAACTTCACAAGAAATAGCAATTCGGGCATACCTATGTAGCTAGTCTGTAGTACCGACAACATTTGTTGTGACATAATTAATTAGGTTGATTTGTAAAGATATGTTTATTATCTCAAAGATTAAAGGTTTCAATGGCTTGGCTTTAGAAGAAAACTACTATAACATATTTATAGTAGCTGGGTTTGGCAACTGAGTTGTTCTTTAGCTAGTAATTACTTTTCAGTCATTGTACTAATATATACTATTTTAGAATTATGTAAAAGATGCACTAGAGATATGTTTTGAATTTCGATTGGTTATAGATGGGATTCACTTAGCTATAACTTAGTTACTTTATTTTGCTAACATACCTAATGATCAAGAAAAATACCCTATTCTTCATTCAAAATTGTTGGCGCCCTTATAATTCAAAATTATATATATAACCAGCTTCAGTGTATTTCAGCTAAAAACAGTGTTTAAAAAGTACTTTTGAAAACAAAGGTATTTTCATAATTAATCGATTTTAAAAACTGAACTGAACTCATTAGGTATACATTGACTCTGACAATCAGAACAATTTTCATTTCAAAGGTACAGTATCCATAGTACTGTTGACTGATCATACAAATGTCCACTTCCATTAAGTTCAGTTTCACTGATATCGACTCACTTCATTGAGATCTGACCTTTCTAGTCCATAATCATACTTCACATTGTTGTAGTCAGAGTAAATATTTACTAGGAATCAGATCTAGAAGTCTTTGTATTGAGGACTTGACACAGATGGATATCTATAACAACTAACTCCCACTTGGCAACTGTCTCATTTGTAAGTCCTGGAATTCTCAAATCAATTAAGCCTGGCTTGGTAAGTGTATTTCTACAATAATTTCCCTGCTATGATTTAGTAAAGTAAGTTAAATTTATTTCTGATAGTAACATTTGAATACTCATATTCAAGTGATTGGAGTAATAATAAGTGTATGAATTAAGTTATCTCTTCCTAGTCTACGCTCACACTCACTTCTGGTATGCTCAGTTTTTATTAGATCCCTTTGAACTTTTGGAATTTCCTAAAAGTGTAGTAATTTGTGACAATTTACTTTTATAGAGTCTAATTCATTGGCCAGATTGCACTAACTATTAGACTATCATGAAGCTGGTCAAAATTTCTGACTTAAAATATGTGTTACATTTGAGAGCATAGTCTGTTTTTGTGTTCTCCAGCTTAATTCATTATTAGCTATTTTAGCATGAAAATACTATTCTTGTAGTCTGCTTAACATTATTCACTAAAAATTGCATGTCAACAATATATAATAATAATAATAATAATAATAATAATAATAATAATAATGATGATGATGATGATGATGATGGTAATAATAATAATAATAATAATAATAATAATAATAATAATGTCAAGTATGACTGACTGAAGCTATGCACATGTTGTCCACGTCCACTTCTACTAATATTTAGTATAACTGAAGGTAGCAAAGTTATTCTGTATCTACTCGGAAGTTTCAAATCAACTTCACTGCTATAATGACTGGTAATGATGTTGCTAAGTGACGCATCTGGAATGTTTGTTTTATTTCAGATTGATATCAAAGGGTATTGAACTGTGTAGTTTCCTGGATACAAAGACTTCCAGATCTGAGTCTAGTGAATCGTACAATGTTTAAAAGCTATGTGAAGTATGATAATGAGGCGTAATGGTTTATCCGAGGTGATGTTTGAAAGCATACATTTGGAAACTATCAACTACACAATTAAATCTGTGTGATGGTAATCATAACCAGAGAAGGAATTACTACATAATTCTGCCACATATAAGTAACAATGCTTTTAAACCTATGTCTATCATACACTAAATATACTTTTTATTTACACCATAATGTGGAATTCATTGTACCTCATGGGCCTTACGTTGAGTTGCTTCTGTTCCATGTCTAATACCTAATTATGTTAAGAATGTTTCAAATTGAGACAGTTTTTGGCTTCATCAGCAACTTAGCTAAGGAAATTCCTGTAAGAGATCAAATGATTTATTTCTTTGGCTAAATTGTTGGTTACATCATAATCAATATGCAAGTGTTAACAAAGATAGAATTTTGGGAGTGCTTAAACCAGGAGTGAAAACTGCTAAATATGTGAGTAGATGAAATGATAGAAACTATATTGTATGATTTGAATGTTATTATAGTAATACATAATGCTCCACTAACTCATTCATGGCTCGTGGCAGAGGTGAACATTTTGGGGGTGCTTGAGCACTCCCAAGCTCCCCCTTGTTTACACTCATGACATGTATTTCTTTGGTATAATGCTAAAGGTACCAGAGCAAAGTGCAAATTTATTTATATAATAATATGTGCTCAGTTCCTGCTTCTTTCCAGGTATTTATTTACCTGGAATGTTTGCTTGTTAAGATTACTCAGCAGTGATAATCATGGCAAATAATATCGAAACATATTAGCAAGACTTAGAAACTCATGAATGATTGTCAGCAATTAAATCGGCCATTTCTGAAGAATAATGGTCATGAATATGCAATATAAAATACATTAAAGTTATTCTTGAATTATAATTCATAAAATTTTTATCACCTATAATAACATTAGCAGATATAGCTTATTAAACCAAATTTATAGTCATTTGGTAATTCAATTACTGCACTGGTTAGTCAATGCTTAACTTACTCTATTATTAATTTTTATGCAAGATTAGCACAAAAATAAGCTGCAGCACTAGGCCAAAAAAATGGGCTGATTAATATAATATTTACCTGTACTTACTCAATACCCAAGTTATCTTTAATGCTGAATCTATTGAGCAGGATTTAGTGTTTGTTATACTAGTGGGAAAATTATTTTTAAGGTATTTTAAGTTTGATTGTCGCATCAATAAATCCTATCATTACTTAATTGGCAGTTCAAAAAAATCATCATACAATCTAAAGACAAATAATTCAATGATTATTAAATTTTACCTAATTACTAAAATGCATTGATAGTTTTTATCACAGTCAACTAATACAACAAATACATCTAATTCTTAATTAAATAACTAGAAACATTCAAGAGTAGACACATCACTTATTAAATAGAATAACATGATATAAGTGAGATGTATTATGCAACAAGTCTAGATGATGGCTGGCCACAATTATGTCAAGTGAAGCCATGCAACACTGAGAACTAGTTTTTTAGCTATTTTAAGTGGTGACCTCAAATTTTATAAATGACATCATCTATCTAGTAATTGAATATGTAAACCGATTATAGAAAAATTGAATATTCTTTCTCCCCATCTAATATGTAAAACTTAATATGTATGCTTTAGGTCAGGGATAATTACAAATGTGAAGATATTTTAATGTATTTCAAGAGCCTCTCAAGGAAATGTAGCTAAATACAGTTGTAGTCAATGTAGTTCAAAATAATGAAGAGAGAAATAATGAAGAGAGAAATAATGGAGAGAGAAATAAAGTTATAATAATAGGAAGTTTTTCTCTTTTTAAAAGCCAATATTTTTAATTATAACTTGGGTTAAGTTATAATTAAAAATATTGGCTGCTAAAAAGAGAAAAATGTCCTATTACTATAATTATTTCAGCCGAGAATGACTGAATCATAGAAATAAAGTTTTGAATGCATGATATTCATCTGGACATATTCTCCCGTTCGTGTCCATAAAGTTTAGGCTTTCATTTCGAAATATTATTGCTCCTGCAAGATATCTAAAAGTTGTTGCCTGGAGACATGGTTGAGTGTGATGACTGTGAAGAGTGATACCACATAATAAAATGTAGTGAAGGAGACAAAGAAGACTATTCTGAGAAGTGAGTCTGCAACTATTGCAAGTAAAAATAAGCAGGATACATAACATATTATTCATTTGATACTGGAGAATATCATGAGCTTATAAGGCATGACAGGAAAATTTCGCAACAGCCAGTTGTTCAGAATAGCAAATATCATCACTTAAACAGAGCAGGACTAATACTAATATTCATTTATATGGGTTGGGCTATAGTATCATGAATAAAAAATGCAAACATTTTGAAATTCATTATTATGTAATAGAAATGTTATAAACTAGCAAAATTGACATTTAATTGAAAGTAACTAAGCAATATAACTTGAGAGGTTTGGGTGCCTTTCCAACATTGATCTAAACTGCCAATACAGTGATCAGAAGTCATGAAAAACTAGGATTTAGTGACTGGGGTCACCCAATCCTACTACACTGCCACTGATCTCTGCTATGTTTGTAAGACCTAACCGTGAACATCTCTCCTCTCTTTAGTTACCGATTTCTTTTCTGCCATTATTTGGAAGTCTTTTCTCCTTAGAAAAGCCTACCCTACTAATATCAGCTGGGGTGTGGAAAGCCCCCTATAACTTATACTCAGAGTTTTGTAGCCAAGTCTACCCCATGAGTTACCAACCCTGGTACAAACTACTGCAGTGAAGATATCCAGCATAGATTAAACCACTCATTATACTTGTCAGAAAGATATGGCTAGATATTTCACTCTTAGGCTATATTTTCACTAGCCTCTGCTCATGAAAGCCTGCTCAATGGTGAAATATTTCACCATATCACACTTTAAATTATGTACTAAGCATTATATACACCGGAATCTCAATTGAGACTCAATTTTGAGGGGCATACTTTGCTTTCCCAATTAAGTGTCATGTTTGATAAGTATAAAGTGAATATTATTGTTCCTTGATATATTCATAGATTATAATGAATGGGTCTGCACATGAAAGTTTTTTTTTCACCAGGGATACTTTGGTCGGGGTATGTTTGGCACAAATCATCTTTAGTGTGTGCATTACAGCTTCTCTCCTCATTACTTCTTTATGTTGTTGTGTGTTAACAGTTTGATGAGTCGTTCCAAAAGCACTGATTCAATTGTATGCCCTCTATTCATGTAAATGATATTTGAACCTGATCTACCTTAATTGTTCAATTAAAATTTTATTTATTAAAAATAAAGGATGTTAAATTTAAAAAAGTCCCACTATATTATTACATGACTAGGAGCCAATTATTGTAATGCTTAGTAAATAATTGTATGTGAAGAAGTTATGTACATAAACAAAATATCTATAATGGGTACAATCACATTAAAATCTGATTCCCGTATAGTCATGGACGAGTATGAAGTATGACAAGGTTGCTGCTAAAATACCACAAATTCTGTAATCTGAGACTTCCGATTTGAAATTATTTACAAAAAAATAAGTATATTTATTATAATACATGTGATAATTATTATGATGAGACAGTAGTATTGCCAAACTTCTACAAAGAATTAAACTATATAGAAATATTCTATGAGCATGTACAAATATCTGCATTGGGTACAAATCCCATTAAACGTCTGATTTCTTGTAGTTGTGGGCAAGTGCATGGAGTGCAAGACTTCACAACATTCTCGTCCCAATAAGCAAAGCGATTTTTAGGAGAGCCTTGGAAGTCAACTTGAGAACGGAGGGTCTTTACACTTCTGTAGATTTCTAATTTTTTTGCCAATATTTGAAGTTCCTTTTGATTGTTGCAGTCTATTTTAATTTTCAAAATTTCTGATAGCTATTAAGATACAATTAATAGGAAAATGAAATACTATGCAATAGATTAGATATTTGTAATATACTTACATATTTGCAAGAGTCGGAGATAACAGCATCCATCAACTTTCTGTGCACAGACATAATATCTGATTCTTCCATCAGTTTCCGACTGTCTCTTTGCAGTACAAGTTTGATTATACTCTCTGCTAGCATAAACTTTTCTGAACTTGATACAAGTGCAGCAGCATTAGGAAGAAACATAAATTCCTACAACAGTATATAACACAACTTAAATTAAGAGCAAAAAGTAATTACGAAGTTTTATTACCTTATGTTTGTTACCTATGAGACTGTTTTGAAGGTCCAGACCATCTCTCAGTCTATGCATGGGACTAGTTCTGAGGCAGCACGAGGCAGCTGAGACTTGAAAGTCTCTTAAACTAAGTAAAATTGCTACAATACTGTATAATTCCATCATGGAGGCCATTGTGATTTTCACTGAAAAGTTGCTAGTTGTTTGTAAGATGTCTTGTCTGAGAGCAGATAAAAGGTCACTTATATATGAGGCTACTTGAGAAGTTTTGTTATTTTAACCTTAATGTTTTCAATTCTCAGAAAGAAATTTGCAATATGCCCCTATAAACATTCTTTAAGTCCAGAGCTAGGACTAGTAGCAACTCCCACTATTGATTACATCACTAATGTATATGGATACGTATGACTTGCCATGCCTTCAGCTTGTTCCAATGACTGGGTTATCATCATGAGGACTATATTGTATTAACATATAACTGCAACTTAAAGTAATGTTAATGTTTACAAAAATCCTCCCAACATGAACTGGGCATATAGCAGTATGTTTTGGAATATACTAGTTAAAAATCACTATATGTATTTTCTTATTCTCAATGAATCTCCTTTCTAATTAGATGTATTGATATTCAATAATAAGGCTCCTAAAAGAAAGTAGTTTGCATACTGTTCATAAAGACTTTAACAAATACATATTTCTATGAAATTGTAGGTATATATATATAAATAAATATATATTTTTTATATTGTTTAGAAAATAATGTTTACATATTGATGGCAATTTATATCTTCATTTAGTAATGACATGATTCAAGGTGAATTGGTTGCAATAAAGATTGCTTAGATTTATTTTTTGTCATTCACTCTACAGTAGTTTTAGGTTTAATGGAATTTGCCATCTTCTAAAATAATAATTGAGTCTTAGTTTTTTTTCATGTTCACTACAGTTTAGTTTTAAGTTTAAAACTAAAGTGTTTTAGCTTTAGTTAACTAAAACAACACTAGTTAATTGGAAAATGGGGAATAATTTTAGGGCCTTTAGGCTAATAACATTGATTGGACAAATTAAAGTAAATAAGTGGAAAGTATTGCATTATAAAAAATCGTATAAATACAATAGTTGCATTCCTAACACGACATCCTAACTAGCACTGTGCATTAGCTATCAGTTGCATCTTTTAGACACTCTGATTAGTATTATGTTGATATCACTGACTGTAACAATAACTGCATGCCAATTACTTGCTATAAATCCTTTCAAGTGCTAAACTCAGCATCCATTATGACATCATTTATTAGTAGCAATGGAAGTGGTACAAATGATTCCATAGACTTGAGGTTATATCATGGAATAAGGGAATGAATTGAATTGATTGACCTTTATGTCCCTATCACTAGTATTTGTTACTTTTTATTGATGTACTATTATTATGGTAGCCAAATATTATAAAGAATAGCACATGAATATTTTATTTCAAGAAAATCACTGCCTTGCATTTTCTTCAGAATACCATATTTAACTCATAAAATACAAATTCAATTAGTGTACTTGGTAAATGTCAATAATTACTTCCTTTCTGTTTTTAACAGCATAGCTATTTCAAATGATTAGTAATGTGTCCCACTTAAGTTATGAGAAGATTACCCAATATCATGCAAATCGGAGAGTCTCCATGTCTACAGTTTTTGTCATTTCTCATTGAATATATTATAAACTGAAATACTTGCACTCTTATCTTATCACACAAACTTATTAATCATGATGGACTATTTTAGTAAAATATCAATAGCTATTACTTTCTTGTTGATAACTTCTGCAATACGTTCCTCTTCAGCGTGTTCATGCTGCCTCAGACTTCAACCTCCTAATGCTTTGAGCGATGGAGTTTATCTTTATAGGAGTGCTGTATTAAATACTAATGAAGTAAGTAAATGTGCAATATTAATTTTGATGATTATCTAATATTATAGTTATGCTTTGTATAGGAGTTTGGTTTTCTTCCAAGGGGATTAAAACCTTCAACCTTTGAGCTGATTTACAGTTGTATGCAAATCATCAAGAACAACAGCATGTTTGGTATCATGAAATATTCCAAACAAAGCTATGTTGTGCAGGAATTATGGTCTGCCTTCAAATATAGCTTCTGTACTTATGTAAGTGCTTGGCCCTTGACTATGTAACCTTTGATTGCTTGGTGTGTTGTTTAGCTGTCAGAAGTGTTAGACTTGGAGACCAACTGTAGCAGTGAAGGCAGTATTGAAAATCTAATCAGAGTTTTAGAAGTTTATATGAATGCCAAAAACCTATCCACCAAATTGATTCCAGCACTTATTTCTTACAGTGGATCTCCAAAAAATCGATTTGCTTATTGGAAAGAGCATGTGGAGAAGAATTGCATACCTAGGACTTGCCCAAGACTTGAAGAAATAAGAAGGAGTGTTATCCGCTTTCCACCAAATTCTGACCGTTGTATTTGTTAACTGACATGTTACTATTTCTACTAACAATTTTGATAATTGATCAAATTCATGCATTTATGACCAAAAAGTTTATTTGAATAATGAAACAATGAGAGAAATATAGAAATTTATTAATGAAAAATTTGAGGTAGAATTTAATAGTTATAATAGTTTGTAGCTATCCAAAACAGAATTGAGAATATAGAACTTACAATTCTTACAATAGTTATATAATTATTTTATTTAGTTAAAAGTGCTTGCTTTGAACAGTATGTTGAAAAAAATGGCTATGATTTTTCTAAATGTATAATATTAGTAGTAGAATATGTCAAACACTTCATTCTTGCACTGTTTAAAAATAAAGGTTGTGAAGAGAAACTCACTTTATTTTATATAATACATATGTTACAGTTCTATATTAATTATTTACACTGAATTTCTATAGAGAGACATAATGCTATATTGAATTTCTATGTTGATATAAAAGCCAGAATAATAAATTAGCTACAGTGGTCTTTTACTTGCTAGAATGTGGTGACCTCAGTGTGTGACATCATCTTTAGATAAAAATGGAAGCTGTGGGAATGACTACAACAGATACTTGAACATTCATTAGCCTCTATAGACTAGAAGTTGATCCAGCACTATTGACAGGGAAGTCCCCAGATATAGTTGTTTGAAGTATGTTTTGGTATTATTGAACATTTCATCATGCCTTCTCTGCAAATGATGAAAACGCCCTCAATCAAAGTACAATGTTTTTAACTATACAGTTTCTGCTCAATTCCAGGAATCCAACTAGAGGATGTTTTGATAACTTGTAAAGAGTAGCCAAGCATGTTAATCATTACAAAATACAATACCAAAACACAATATTGGGTAGGATCCAGTCATAGAAAATGAAATATATCAGCAAACAGATTAATAAATTTCATCTACGTAGAAATCTTGTGAGATTTTGACCCTTCATTGCTAATTTTTACCTTTAAAAATATTACAAGCACATAACTTAATATTCTCAGTAGCTACAAAAATTCCAGGACCACTAACCACCAGGCATACTTGCATATAAAATCCAGTCATAGAAAATGAAATATATCAGCTAACTTGCACATAATAAAAACCTAAGTACAGAGAATCTAGGCCCGGGGCCGTAATATTAGAATGTAGATGTGGATATATTTTGTGAATAATTTTTAAACTGTAATTGCATCACTGACACCAGCTCTTAGTTCCCGGACTTTACTCCAGGTGGGATTCAAAATCACTTTCAACTGCCAGGTGTGCCAGCTTAGAAATTCTGGACCAGAATTCACAGTACTCCATATTCATGTAGCTAATAATTCACATAAATAGTGCAAGAAATACACTACAATGCATGCAAGTAAGATTGGAATTCATTAGTTTATGGAATATTAAATAATTCTTTCTAATTTTACCATTAAAATATTTCTGATTTTATTAGCCTTAATACATGTACCCAGCAATTGACAGTGTATTGAAATGACTGCATGAGAAGTCATATGTGTCAATTTACACTAAAGTGATGATTGTCAACTCTAGCCTTAAATAATGTATAATGTAGTGACATGTTGAAAAAAAAAATTCAAAAATAAAAATAATTTATTTTTCAAATTAAAACAAAACAAAAAGTTTAAGTAGGTGAATATATAAATGGCCTTCAAACTGCCATCATACCAACTATCTATAAACAAAACTAGCTGTTCAATGAATTATTTCACAATGGCCTTTATGATGAGACTTCTCTACAGTATTGTAGCATTTTATATTAGTGTAAGACATTTAGAGGTCTCAGCTGCCTCATGCTGCCTCAGAACTAGTCCCATGCATAGACTGAGTGGTTTGGACCTTCAAAACAACCTCATAAGGAACAAACATACGGTAAATAGCGATTGTTCTTATTAACCAGAGAATGTTCACTCTGAAATATTTTTTGTAGGATTTCATGTTTCTTCCCAATGCTGCTGCACTTGTATCAAATTCAGAAAACTTTACTGAAAAATTTGTGCAAGCTGAGAGTATAATCAAACTATTGCTACAAAGAGACAGTCTGGAACTGATGGAAGAAACAGCTGTTATGTCCGTACACAAAATGTTGATGGATACTGTTATCTCTGACTCCTGCAAATATGTAAGTACATTACACATATCTAATCTACTACACAGCATTTCATTTCCTATTAATTGAATCCTAATAGCTATCAGAGATTCTGAAATATAAAATCAACTGCAACAACAAAAAAGAAATTCAAATTCTAGCTGTACAATTTGAAATCTGTGCAAGCTATTAACATTTTAATTAATATAAAGTGTGAAACAATATTATTTATTTTGATTACTGTAAGCATGAATTTTTAAATCTCATGTCACTTATGCTGAATATAGTAATTACCATTGCAGCAAACATGTGTACTTTTGGATGATCACACATCACTAATGTGAGTTTCTAATTTAGCAGACTGTTATGCCTGAACTGTATTATTTTTAAAACACATTACACCTATAGTTATATCACAGTAAGAGAATTCACATTATTTCAGCTTTTGCTGTACATTATAGTCAATAAATTTTAACCTATTTTAATCATTGCACATTACATTACAGCATAGTCATTATAATAATAATTGTTATTACCTAAAAGTGAATCAAAGTTGTAATGTTTAATAAAATTATGTGACTGTTTTACGAGCATACATAACCATCAGCATTGGGTACAAATCGCATTAAACGTCTGATTTCCTGGAGTTGTGGGCAAGTGCATGGAGTGCAAGACTTCACAACATTCTCGTCCCAATAAGCATAGCGGTTTTTAGGAGAGCCTCCAGCAATGAACTGGACTTGAGAATGGACGGTCTTTACTCTTCTGTAACAGCCAATATTGCTAATCCGATGTTTCGACTTCTTGCCGAAGTCCTCTTCAGGGTCAACTGAGGTCGAAATCTCTGTGGTGATATAATAACACAATGTAAACAGCAATATTAATATAGTAATGGATATATATTGCTCATATATGCCAGCATTTGAATGTGTCAATTCTTGTTCTTTCTTGCCATTCGATCGAGTGACTAAATCCAATGATATAGTTCAAATTGGGGTAATTTTGATGCTGCTATGGATTTAGGATGATCATTTGTGTTCAAATTTATTATAATAAGAACCCAAAATAACCATTAATAAGTAGGCTTTATGATTTAATTAAGTCTAAATGGAGATAATTCTGGACATATGTAACAGAAATTTAATTTAGCTATTGGTAAAGGTTTCAGAATAGCATGCTACATGTACTGAGAATATAATATATATTTACTATGCACATGTGCCCATGTGTAGTCACACTGATGCACCAACAAATGTAAATATTATGTTAATACATTTACATACAAGCTTCATCAACCAGTCATTATTATAATTAGCAGAGCTCAATGCAACAGGAAATTATTAGCTATTATCTAAGATGTTGGTCAGTTCAGCTTATGCTAATGGTGCGAAAGAATCCTTCAATTTTTCTATCTTCTTTCAATTAGCTACTAGACAGATGATGTCATTTACAAAAGTTGAAGTCCTCACTGAAATATAACTAGGAATCAGTTTTCAATATTGGATTGGCTTCCTAGACCTAGCTATGATCATCATCTAGACTTGTTGTACCATACGTCTCACTTGTACCATCATATATTCTATTAGAACCCGTTGCTATATTGTTACTAGGTGTACTAACTTGGTAAGTGTGCACTATTTTTGCCTTTAGGTATATGAACTGTGCATACTAACAACCCTTGGGGTATTGCTATTTTTGAGTTTTAGTTTAATAGAATAGGTCGGATAAAGCAGGGAGCAGGTTATGTGAGGCCATGGGAGGGTCTACTACTCTCTCATATCCACCTATATGGGACCAGCCCTACCACATATAACGCTCCTGCCGCTCTCATACCATAGGAATTTACCACAGCTAGCTGCTTTACTGCTTACTGCAGAGCAGCCCAGGTAGAGTTAGATCTGGAGATAACAGCTGGCAGCTACAATGCTAAAGTAAACTTGCTAAAGTAAACTTTCTGGCGCGC
>WLWI01002922.1_pt1 | contig 14727 bp, 6 predicted proteins | sample 6701501 | NCBI WGS metagenome assembly WLWI01 (sample SAMN12718690, study PRJNA515312) | sponge metagenome | isolation source: marine sponge | host: Mycale hentscheli | place: New Zealand: South Island, Marlborough, Capsize Point | collected 2014-11-01
TCGATTACGCAGCGTTGTTCGGGGGGGGGGGGGTGGATGGGGGTGGGTGGGGGGGGGGGGGGTGGGGGGGGGGGGGGGGGGGGGGGGGGGGGGGGGGGGGGGGGGGAAACTGACCGCAAAGGCATGTATTTTTTATCTAATATATCTAATTAACTGCTGGATTAGTTAAATACATTTCATTATCTGTTGACTACATACTACAGTGTACGTACACAATTGGCTATGAATGAAGTCATAATTGTACGGGAAATTTTTTTAACTTTATGAAAGTGAAATAATATTGTGAAAAGTTGGCGTGGAAGGCCCTGGACATAATTTATGTAAGGAAGTCAAAACTCCTTGCAGTTCAGTATTTAGTGAGTTAATTTGTTAATAAGATAGCATTATTATGAAGTGAATTCAGCTGAGTTTTTTTTTGGGTATATCGTAATAATTTCAGTGTCAACAACTACAGGGAATTCACTGATAGCCAATCTGGAATTTATTAAACTGATCTCGTATTATTTGTTAGCCACTTGATAAACTCTGAATCTAACAATGGTGAACACACATTGTTCAAGACCTGAGGAGATGAGAATGAAATGATTAGCCACTGCTTTTTGCATTTTTATATTAAGGTTACTCTGTGTGTGTATGTGTGGTGTAGTTGAGTACGTAGCTCAGGGCCTGAGGTCCTATGTTCAGTCCTACTTAGCTGGCAACTTTCCATCTAGTTTTTCTTCCTCTGCCTCCCACCAGTCCACCCAGCTGTGATTTGGTACCTGGCATTTGCTAGGATGCAAATTCTAAGGCATTATTTCATGAAACAGCAATGGTCCAGGTGGGACTTGGGTGCCCACACCACTTATCTATACTACTCCTGTGAGTTCCTAGCCTGTCTCCACGAGCTTTGCTTGCACGGCTCATAGACCTGCTTAGTGCACAGCCATCATGGCTCTGCCAGGTGCATGACTGTTATCAGTTTCAAGAGAGAATGTGTTCGTGTGTGTACTGTGCTCTGTGTGTGTCTCTCTCTGTGTTTATGTGTTTGCACGTGTACTAAGTGCTCTCTCTTTCCCTGTGTGTGTGTGTGTGTGTGTGCATGTGTACTGTGCTTTCCATTTATGTTGTATGTGTGTGTACTGCTCTGTGCGTGTGTACTGCTCTATGTGTGTGTACTACTCTATGTGTGTGTACTGCTTTGTGTATGTGTACTGCTCTGTGTGTGTGTACTGCTCTGTATGTGTGTGTACTGCTCTGTGTGTGTGTACTGCTCTATGTGTGTGTACTACTCTGTGTGTATGTGTGTGTGTATGTTTGTGTGTGTGTACTGCTCTGTGTGTGTGTGTACTGCTCTGTGTGTGTGTGTGTGTACTGCTCTGTGTGTGTGTACTACTGTGTATGTGTGTACTGCTCCGTGTGTGTACTGCTCTATGTGTGTGTGTGTGCGTGTACTGCTGTGTGTGTGTGGTATGTATATGTACCGTGCTCTCTCTGTGTGTATGTACCCTGTTTGTTGTGTCTCTCTGTGTGTATGTACCCTGTTTGTTGTGTCTCTCTGTGTGTATGTACCCTGCTTGTTGTGTCTCTGTGTGTATGTACCCTGCTTGTTGTGTCTCTCTGTGTGTATGTACCCTGCTTGTTGTGTCTCTGTGTATATGTACCCTGCTTGTTGTGTCTCTCTCTATGTGTTTCTATTCACACTTGGTCTCTCTCGGCATGTGCACTATGCTCTCTGTGTGTGTATGTTTGTGTGTCTGTATAATTAGCTAACTTCTTAAACTCAACTATTTGTATCTCCTAAATTGAATGTTACAACTTATGATTTTTTGATGTGAAGATAAGACCTTTTTATCAAAGTTTTGTGTACCAAATGAATATTTTTAATCAAATTATTACGAGTTTTGAATCACTTTTCTGCAGATCTTATGATTAGAATTAGAACTGATATCACTATTGATATCCTGTCCGGACCATTTGGTAGTGTCCAATTATCAGTGATTTACCAGAACAGAAAATGAGGCCACTTTATTTGTATATTTTTCTTTTCTGTAACATTAGTTTCTGAAACATCTGTGTATTAAATTATAATTAGTCCTATCAATTTATTTGGTCTCAATTCTCATTAACCGGATTTACTTTTTGGTTCATACCTCCCCACTAGTATAATATATCTGTTTTTGTTTTTTTAAACCTCCTGCTAAGTGTTCTACCTGTGACAAGATGGTGTATTCTAATCAGGAATGGGTTAAGTGCTTTGTGTTTGTGCTTATGAGAATTGAACTTTTTAAAGCACTTGAAGATGCTTTCACATTGTAGTAAATTTGTCATTTGTTTTTGTCTTTATGCATATAATTTCAAAATGTTGGAGGACATTTCGAGCACTAAGTATTTTCAAGGAACGTGATAACAAGAATGTAAATAGCACATTGGCACTTGCTTTAAATTCAGGTATCGGGCCAAAAAGTGACAGTTTAAAGTCTCCTTTCACTAAGAATGAATAAAACACAAAACTTCCAAGAATCTTGGATCTGAACAGCACTTGTAATGTTTCCATGCTCATATGTATTTATCTATGTAGGTTGTATTAGTACATAGTTGGAACCATTTTAGTGGTAGGGAGTCAAACGAACCTATGCATAAATATTGATGGCAAAGCTGGACATAAACGGGAGTTATATTGTTCTAGAGGGGCCATAAACATCAAATGTTTTACCAAGTCTATAATCAGTATTACAGTAAGCTTCAGTATACAATCATTTACATCAATATTATTGTACGTGTATTTTGAACATGTATTTCATGTACAGTAGACATCAAAGTAACGTGCTGGTTTTCATACCGTAGAACGGGTGTAGTATGGTTAAGCCATTGCCATAGTTTACCAAAAGTGCAAACATACTATGGCCGTAGTATTTTTACATAATGTTGCAACGTTTCCGCACAAAATGGTCAAAAAAGCGGTTAAACCGATTGCACGGTACGGTAGAAATTGATGCACATTTTTAATACCAACCCGCGCCGGGGGCTTTGGGGTTTATTCTCGCCCAAAATTTCTCACAGTGCAGTGAAATTTTTTTTTTTTTACTTTTCGCTCTAAGATGTTGAACAACACAGATAATAAATCATGTTTATTAGAATAACTGCTATTTTTACTGATGTAGACTGCATACCTAAATCACCACATTCTTGTAACGGGGTGAAACTTCCGTCCATGAACTCCACTTCTTTTTGTTGCATTTCCTTTCTACTTGAATATGGAAAAACAAAAAAACAACGTAGATTCAGACAAATTTGAATATCAATTATGACAAATTTCTAATTGCATTTGCTAATCATCTGATCATTTCATGAAAATTTTTATTTATCAAAAAAAAATTCACCGTATAATTTCTTTATCAGAAAAAAATATCTAATGTAAAAAATTTCAATTTTTTTGTTTATTTTTCCTCGAATGTATACAAGTACAAAAATGCTGATCATCACAAGATATGTGACCGTCTACAGGAAAACCGGGCACAACGCGGCGTGCGTAAATATCGAGAAAAGATTGATCGATTTCTTAAAAATGTATTGTTTCAAGCCGACGGAAGGGAACGGTTAGGTCTATTATAGTGGGAACGACTTAAGCTACGACGATAAAACTTGGAGAGCTCAGTATCTGGACGCCGACAACTCTGTAAGTGCAAAAAAAAATTTTTTCGAAGGGTGCCGTGTTGTGCCCGTTTATCCTGTTGACGGTCACATATAATTAATGGTTGTTACATTGACAATACTCTAACTTACCAATGCAGTAAATTTTTCCACTGTATTAGGGGCCCATTTCTCGAATAGTCACTTCCTCACCAATATTAGACCCACCCTGACAAGTGCGCTGGCTAACTACTGTGACCGAGTATTCATCAGCCCAGGAAATAAGAAAGTATTCTATTAATATCACAGTTTTATTATTACGATGCTTTACCTACCAAGAGTTGACGATGTGTTACCTAACAAGAGTTGACGATGCTTTACTTAACAAGAGTTAATGATGCTTTACCAAACCGTTCAAAGCTCATGAATTATTCATGACTACACACACTGTCGTTCGCCGTTGTCGTCGTTACTGACGCTGAAGCGTATTGTTATAATAGATACTGTTAAATATTACAGTTTCTATATAGTCTCTGATTATTGTTAGATCTACAACAATTTCAATATAAATACTTATTTAATCAAAATCAACTCAAAACTACCTGGGTGTCTCCAAATTATTTAAGACTGTCTTTCGGGTCATTCTGTAGAATCTTTAACTTCTTGCACCACAGTAACTAAAGATTATTCTACACTTCAGCCTTGAAATACAAAAAATGTGATCTTTAACTATTTTTATACAAAGAAGAATTAAGGAACAGGTCGACCGTCGTGGTAATACGGGTAACTATGGTAACAATAAAAACGGAGCACCCATTTTACATACGGCGCATGGCATGCCATTTTTCTGCCGTTTTTTTTTTCATAACGGTCGCCCAGTAGTACGCCTAGTCTATGGTGTGAAAACCGGCATGTTATTGTGACGTCTATTGTAATAGCTGAAAGTCCTTTGGTGTTACTGTTACGTATATATACTATACTAATGATTTTATTATTTGTGTCACTAGTTCCTCGGTCACTAGTTCCTCGTCCAACTCCCACTAGTACAAGCACCAGTTATGGCAGTCAAGGTGAAAATGTCACATCTGCTGGTAAGAGCATATATATATACACATATATGTGTGTGTGTGTGTGTGTGTGTATGGATGCATTTGTAAATATTAGTAGCACATTATTTGAAGTTATAAAGTTTGATCTTGATGACCACTAAGTGAAGACTCTAGCTTGACTTTTGTTTACTTTTTTTAAACAATGCAATGCATCCTAGTGGTTCATTAGGGAGGTTTAGCAAAATACACTTGATGTTAATGTAATATAAACCCTTACACCACTGAATTAAAAAGCAAACTTTAAACCTTAGTTTAAAAGAGCTTAAGAACTGCAAATAGATTAATAAGTGTCCATATCTTAATTCAGAGTCCAGTATATAGCCACTTCATCCTCATGCTAATCTTTGCGACTTCTGTCTTCTAAATTTGTAGTTCAAGCACCTAAGTTCCTACACTAAAGCAACTCGTCTTCATTGTTGAATGGCTTCTGTAGGCATTAGTGTATTCCGTACCATCTAATGCTGAAGTTGCTGTTAATCCGGGTTTACTGCATCTACAATTGACTTCATGGTTGCCATATTGAAGTAAGCCAAAACTCAGACTTCTAAAGCTCTACAGTAGGAGACAAAATAAAGTTGCGGATTCTGTTCCGTAACAGTAGTTTTTTTACCGTAGTTTTTACTGTTGCGTTCAGCACCGTTTTGACTATACAGCTGACACTATTTAATAAAATGGTAAATAATGACTAAGATTTTCATCTATTCAATGATATTTTCTAGCTAGAAACTCTTCCATAGCTATATCAGTAAACTAAGGCCTTGTATCACCCGTTAAATGCTACTGGGATAGTATGAAAAAGCTTGTACAAAAAGTTCAATTTGCTTTAATAAAGCGGCAGACCGAAGTTTTGACATGCACACAGCTATAACGAGGTTCACACTTCATATGTCTAACTACTGATGGACCTCCAGTAATAAAAAATCAAAGCTCGAGAAGGCCCTAACATTGAGAAAACATCGATACTGTGCATTAGTCGAGCTATCAATTTTCTGCAAGACAACTTGAATAGGATGGCTTCATCTTTTTTTACCCGGAAAGATCTGTCTCAGAAGCCTGTAAGCAAAAAATCGGAGCGTTTTATTTGATAAACTTTTTTTTTATATTTCATTGAGTGAGGCATGCAGTGAAAGGGTAAGAGTAAAACAGTAACATGGTCGAACAGAATGGCCGTTTTTATATTTTATTACCAAACAGCGTACCGTTACCCCTCCACCCCCCCTCCCCATTTTTTTTTGTCATGTTACTGCCATTCTACGGAACAGAATTCAGCATTTTACTTTATCTCCTACTATATGTAGCCTTAGAGATACTGCTGCAAGGAGTTCGAACATCACTGACTAACTATTGAGCTAACTTTTGAGTCTATAGTGTTAGACTGAAGTAAGAGGTGAGTCTCCCTAGGCGTTACTTCATACTACCGTACGGTGGTTTCGGCAGTGAGATCGTTAGCAGGCAAATGCGGCAGTACTGATTTAATATATTATTAAAATAATTACACTGGAATTTTAAGACTATTAGTTAAGAAAGGCTTACAGTATAGTGAGGTTTTGAAACCAATAATTATATTTATATCTTGTTTACTCTCATTGCCCATGCACAAGTTTGTTAAAGTAGATGTCCTGTCTGTCTGTCCATCTGTCTTTTTATCTGTTTTGTATGTCTGTCTGTCACGCTCTGATTTTGGAGATTACTGATAATTAACTGTTGATTTAGGTATAAACTTACTCAGAACGACTATTTAAGGCCTTCTATTGTGCTGTTATTTTTTATTTTTATAATTTAGTACTGATTTTTTTTTTTTTTGAAAATGCGAAGCTGTCAGTTTCACATACATAGGTACTAGCTTTTTAAGGTAACGCTCCCTGTCATCACATTGTGATCATGCGAGCAAACAATTTCTTGCTGCACACGGTAGTTTTACTTTATGCTGGGATGTTAACCGATTGGTGGAAGTGGAGTTTCACATTGAAAGTATAAACCGGTTAGTGTCCCTGGTTTGATTCGTTTATCTTATATAGAGAGGGTTTACGTGTACTTTTTTAATTGGATTAGGTATTATTGATACCTGATTAGAATAGCCAATAAATTATTCTTTTGGTCTGAGATGATTTTTGTAATAGCTAACTTGTGTATAGTGGTGCTGGGGGTTCACACTATTTGTGCTTCTAAGCTTTTTAAAGGATACAATAAATTGTTATAATAATAACTTTATTTAATTAAACTAGCTCGCTTGTTATTTGTGCTGAAGTACATCAGCACAAGTATTGGTGCATTGTTTAGACTATACTACAGCAGTTCTACGGTGTAAAAATCGAGACAGATTTGACGTCTATTGTAAATGTCATGATCCCAATTTAATTGACTTCTAACTGTAAATCAAATTATTATGGACACAAAAATGTTGATGTCTGCTTAATAATATATGTTTTCTCTACCTTTATAGCTAGCTTGTTTGCAGGACCAGCGGTGTTTTAAAGTGAGTGTTACATAGCCATAATCAGGGGTGGCATTGATAGTCTGACCAGTCCAACTTGAACCATATCATTTTTTTTGTGCAGCTTTACAGTAGGAGACAGAATAAAGTTCTGAATTCCTAGTACGGCCGTAAAACGGTAGTAATTTTTACTGTAGTTTTTATCGTTGTGTTCAGTACTGTTTTGACAAAACGACCGACACCGTTTACTAAAACGGTAAAAAACGGTTAAGCTTTTCTGTTGATTCACAAGATATTTTCTAGCTAGAAACTTTTCCATAGCTATATCAGCAAGCTAAGGCCTTGTATAGACCATTAAACGCTGCAGGGATAGTGCAAAAAAGATCGTACCTTTTTTTTAACTTGCTTCAATAGATTTGCAGACCGAAGTTTCGACGGGCACAGAGCTCAAACGAGGTTCGCACTTCGTAGGTCTTCTGTTAGCTACTGATGGACCTCCAGTAGTAAAAAATCTAAACCCAAGAAGGCCCTAACAGCGAGAAAACATCGATACTGTGCGGTGGTCAAACTAATAATTCTCGGAGAGACAACTTCGAATAGGACGGCTTCAATTTTTTTTGCCGAATAGCTCCGCCTCAGGAGCCTGTAAACAAAAAATCGGAACGTTTTATTGGATAAACGATTTTTTATATTTCTTTGAGCGAGGCATACGGTAAACAAGAAAGATTGAAACGGTAACGCGGTAGAACGGAACTTTATATTTTATCTTCTACTGTAATTGGTAAAATACAACCTGGATGACCTGGTCAGCATTGATAAAGTGAACAGTAAATTTAAGTGGGCGTTCCCCACAGAAAATTGTGGAGACAGCTTACGTGGTCATCTTGTGGTAGTGTTTCAGTTGATGTAATTTTTGTCCCACTCTCAGACTATTTTTCTGTTAGTCGCTAAAAAGTCTGGTCGCTATGGGAACTTTTTTTGACCCCTACTGTATATAATCAAATTCTTTCAGCATCAAAAAAAGATCACATGGTAATTGTGCTTCATAATAATATTTTGATTACTTATATTGTGCTAGTTCTCTGTAAACAAAATTAATTAATCCACCCTGCATTCCCCTCAATCTTTGATATACCTACTTCCTGTTTTATGTCACACCCTCTTCCTGGCCTAACCAATTTTTGGAACGCAAGCCGCTCAATAAAGATTAACTAGTGGTAGTATACAGTAATTTCTTGCATATGATTTATTGACAACTTGGTGTGTATTCATTGTACAAGGTACAGTAAGCCACAAAATAATTCCACATTCCATTTCGTAAAACAGTTGTAAAACGGTACTGTTTATGCCATAATTTTTACCGTTGCTTATCATACCGTTTGGCCAAATGGCCAATGTCGTTTACTAAAACGGTTAAGTTTTTCCGCCGATTCACTGGTATTTTCTAGCTAGAATCTCTTCCACAGCTTAACTGTTAAACGCTACGGGGATAGTGCGAGACAACTTGTACAAAAGTTTAACTTGCTTCCTTAAAGCTTGCTGACCGAAGTTCCGACAAGTACACCGCTTTAAACAGGTCCTCACACTTGGGTCTTCTGCTAGCTGTCATTGGACTTCCAGCAGTAGAAAATCTAAGCCCTTGAACAAGAAAATAGCCATACTGTTTGGTGTTTAAAATTGGATGGAATCAAATTTTTTTACTCCATCAGCTCCACCTCAGAAGCCCATACAAAAAATGGATAAACGAATTTTTTTGGTATTTCTTCAAGCGAGGAATACATATTATTATTATTGGCTGTCATTCTGGAGGAGCTACTAATTCAATTATGACTACACCTTCACACCTCCCAAGTACAACTCACATGTCACAGAAATGGAGCAGTCAAATGGAACAGCTGTAATTTATCACGTTTTCTTATTGTTGTTTTTTTTTAAATCATGCAACAGCTATTCTGCGGCTGTTCTACGAAACGGAAATTGGAACTTTTTTGGTGCCTACTGTATGTATAAAATAATGCATTACTTATTTTGAAATATATTGCAGAATGTCTTGGATATCCACATACTCAGTGTTCTGAAAGCTTTAGAATTACAGTCATTTTACTATATTCATTTAGAACAATCTACTTTCTTACAATTAAGGATGTGTTGTCATAATAGTGAAGTCAATGTTAAAAAGTTTTTGATGTACTATAATTAGGCGCAACAGTAACTCCCAGTTCTTCTTTTCCTGTCACATATCAGCATGATCACACTGTTGATGTCTCAAGATTTCCAAATAGCAGTTTCATAAGTGGTGGTTCAAGTCTACAAAGTGGTTAGTGCATTATGTTTACATTCACGTGTGAAAATAATTTACAGTGTCAATACGTATTGGTTGTTTTTAACAATTAATGTTTTAAAACATTCAGAAGAGCATTCTTAACTTGATTTATTTTATTTTTATTTTTTGCCTGCAATATATTTTGGATACATTTTTATTTTTGTGTATAATGTTCTGGAGACAAATTATTACATACATAATGATTTAAAACACATAAGTTTTTAGAATCTTATTAGTATTCTACTATTTTGGTATATTTCTTAATTAAGTATTTCTAGTCAGAAAGTTCTTTATCGAGTAAATTGTCTTCTGTATTTTTTAGAATAAGATTTTTGGTTTGAAAATTTTAACAAGTTATTTTTTGCCCCAAATTATTTGTACTACAAAATAAGTCATGTTGGATTTTGGCTTGTTGTATACTTGTTTATGGTTAGTATTGTGTATTTATAGATTCTAGTGCGAGCGTGATGCCGTCAGTGAAAATAAATGATTCAGTTGAAACGACTTCTTCGGTGAGTTTTTAGCTAAATCATATTATTAACCTTTTTGAATGGTAAATATTTTTATTTTACCAGTGAATTATTTTTAAGAAACACTGTTGCATTGGGTGTATAACTAAGACACATAGCACATTAACTTGCCACCACCACCAATTCTAATAGAAAATAAACTCTGGTAGGTTTGTAAGTTTTAATTGCACTCTAGAAAATATTCAAAGTGGTAAACAATTCAATTTATTTGGATGATGTGTGTAAAAATTGATAAGCCAGAGGATTTTGTTTAGTGAAGTTTGGGACAAGGTTGACCACCGAGCTAATACAAAAACAAAGGTCAAAGTACAAAATGGCAAGCCATACGTCCCAACATATACAGTAGGCGCCAATAAAAAGTTCCGAATTCCGTCCGGTAGAACTCCCGTGGAACGGTAGTCTTTTTACCGTAGTTTTTATCGTTGCGTTCCGTACTGTTTTGATTAAACGGCCGACACCGTTTACTAAAACGGTGAAGCATTTCCGTCGATTCACAGATATTTTCTAGCTAGAAACTCTTCTTATAGCTATATCAGCAAGCTAAGGCCTTATATCGACCATTAAACGCTACGGGGATAGTGAAAAAAAGCTCGTACAAAATTTTCACTTGCTTCAATAAAGTTGCAGACCGAAATTCCGATGGGCACAGAGCTATAACGAGGTCCGCACTTCGTAGATCTTCTGTTAGCTACCGATGGACCTCCAGTAGTAAAAAATCTAAGCCGGAGAAGGCCCTAACTTCGAGAAAACGTCGATACTGTGCGGTGGTCGAACTAACAATTCTCCGCGAGACAACTTCGAATAGGACGGCTTCAAATTTTTTTAACCCGAAAAGCTCCGCCTCTGGAGCCTATAAACAAAAAATCGGAACGTTTTATTGGATAAACGATTTTTTATATTTCTTTGAGCGAGACATACGGTGAACGAGAAAGATTAAAACGGTAACGCGGTCGAACGGAACGGCCGTTTTTTAACAAACGGCGTACCGTTTTTTCCCCGTTTTTTAATCGTGCAACGGCCGTTCTACGGAACGGAATTCGGAATTTTTCTGTGTCTCCTACTGTATATATGTATTATGAATGATTTACATACGTATGTGTGCATGTGCATATGCAGGTAAGTGTGTAGGTATGTAATATTAATAGAGTGCTACATACTTATACATATAGTCTAACTCATAACAATGACTGAGTGCGAATGCTGCAGGACTAACATATCAGAGAATTTTTCAGCTGAGTAAACCGCAGTTTGACCCTTAGTCAGGTGATTAGTTTGCAATCAAAAATTTGACCCTCAGGATTTATCACTGATAACCAACCTGATCCTGAGGAAGAAGCCCTAGGGAGAGGGACTGAAAGTTGCCGTGAACTGTTCCAGGTGAACTGTTCCAGAAATTTCTGTAATACAAACTCTAGCGGAGTCCTGGATCATACCACACTGCTTCTTCTTGTGCAAGAACAAAGTAAATAATAAATAAAACCTAGATTGCATTTATTAAATATCAATTCATCTAACCATTTGATTTTTCCTATTCCTGTTGAAATTCTGCCAGGACGTCAAAGGTATCTTGAAAAATCTTCACTGATTCAGTGTTTCTGGCATGCTTTACATGTATCTGCACTATTTCTTCTTCATACAATCCTAGACCAAAGATATAATATAATTGCCATTCTATACTAAGTCATATATTCATAACTTACTACTACTTGTTGCACAGTTAAGCCAGTATCATCAGCAGCTTCTTCACTGAAACATCAGAGGAACACGAAACGTTTCCCCTACTTCTACCTGTCCGAAGCTCGATAGCTATAACAGCTAATCACGGTCTGCAGTAAGGCTTCCCAAAGCAAAAGGAGCATATTATTACGCGGGTGGAAAGATTGTAGGGCAGAGAGAGAGGCGTGGCTTTAAGGGGGGGGCGGGATGGGGGGGCGGTAGACTAGTTTTTAGCATAAATAAAATGGTAGCAAAGTGACCTCTCACCCTGTCACAGGCAATTATCCATGGTACATAGTGGGCATTATTCAGAAGCTGCTTGAGCAGAATTCATACTGTAGTGGAGATTACACATTGTATAATTAGTATAGGTTTCTATTGCAGTGCTGAACAGTTTTATTTACAATTTGACTCTCTGTCAAGATTGACATAATACTGTAGTATTTTCATGTGGTTTGAGTTGTCTCAATCAGTAGTTAAAAATAAGTTGGAGTGCCCAAAAGAAATATTGTATTATTATTATTTGCATCTTACCTTATTTGTTGTCTTATTTGTTGTGAATGTTCGGTGCACTCCTGACTATGACGAAGTGTTAAGTGTGCATAACGGTGGATGTATATTGGGTGAGAGATGTCAAGGTGGGTACATGAATGGAAATGAATGCACATGTGTGAATCGCTGTTTTTTTTTAACGTGACTAGAGTTCTGCTAGTAATTAGGTACAACTAGAATAGGAGGAATATACATAATATAACAATGAATGCCAGATTGTGATGAGCTGTCCACACTTGGTTAACTGGGAGGTGCCAACACTTCAAACTGTGTTGCAAGGGAATAATTTACTCGATTATGTTTTGTGTAACAGCTAGTGCTACACATAACTATAGTTGATTAGCAGGTGGTAAATAGTGTGTAGCACATTGTTTACTGTTGAATTTCGTTCCTATTCCACTGCCTTCAAATATATACTGTGGTGATTGAGAACTTGCATTAAGTGAAGTTCACAAGAAGAATTTATTCTATATGTCAGTCCACTCTAGACTGATTGCGAGTAATTGTTCGCAAAAAACAACAACAACAACTTCATAACATTTAAAAAAGCGTTTCATTGTCACTTACTTTTTATTTTTATTTTATTTTTTAAATTTTTTATCCTCTTACTATGAACAGCTGGAACAGTCTGGGAAAGATGTGAACGCTTATTTTGTTTTCTTATATTTTCCCCGAGATGATTAGAGGGGAAGCAGTGTTAGATTCAGAATGGGGGGAACACTGGGACCCCCTCCCCCCAACTTTGTTTTTTGGTAATGATAGTTTGCCATTATTTAAACTGTACGGATCAGATCAGTCATAGATAGTCGTTACTTTTGTGTGCTCATCTTCACATTCCAAGTGCATGTAATTTTTATTTTTATTTATCTTTTTTTATTGTTGTTGTTGTTTTGAAGTAATGTTGTGTGTTGCTTATCTTCCCCTCAGGGTAGGTGAGAGCTTCCTGGACCAAGTGAGGATGTAGTTAGATAAAGACGTATCTCAGGACACTGATAATATGACCACACCCACTCCAAACCTGAAGCAGCTCAAACTACAACTCTTCCAGAAGGACTGTGCGCAGCTGCACAAGTGAGTTAGTCTATTGGTTAATATCAGGTGGCAAAATTGTTTATAGCATTACTGTTATTATTATTATTATTATTACTAGAAAATGCTCGTGTAGCATTGGTTGGGCGAGCGAGGTTCTGGGGAAATGTTGACACTTTCAATTGCATTGGGGTCGTTGATTGATGTGGGCATGCACACGCATGAGCCATATGAGCAAATGGAATGCGCTCGCGTTTAAAAGACCACGTATTCAGGATGCGCAAATGGAAACGACGTATCGCGTTTTAACAAGAGAAGTTCTGGAATGCGCACGTGCGTTTAAAGGACGACGTGACGTATTCAGGATTTCCATAGACTACATCTTAGAGTTGCTCGCTCGCCAATTATTATCATTATTATTTTATTTATTTATTTTTTTATGTGGTTGTTAGTTTTTGTTATATATTTCCATTTCTCTGTGTATTTCTCACAGGCAACTGAACAAAGTCATGGCTCAGTTGGACCTTCTGAAGTCTTTATTTGATCTTGCTGGAGTAGCCAAGCATGGCCACGCCCACTTCAATCCTCAGGCAGCTCAAATTTCTGTTACAGAAGGACTGAGCGCAGCTGCACAAGTGAGTAAGTGTGGTTGGTCTATTGGTTATTATATGGTAAAGCTGGGCGGTATACCGGTATGTAGTCATATCCGGCTACGTCTAAAAATACCGTTCAATAAATAATTTGCGCAAAATACCGCACGTGCGCAAATAAATTGCGCACGTGGCATACAGTAAAAATAAATAAATAAAAAAATTTTAAATGGCAGATTTGGTTTGCAAGCCGGGTACGAAGAGTATTGTGTGGCACTATTTCAGCCTCAAGAAAGACAGTGACGGAAGCGTTGTGGACAACGGTCATTGCGTTTGTCGATCCTGTCGAAAAACAGTCACTGCTAAGCACGGCAATACTTCAAACTTACTCGCTCACATACGGGTTCACTATTCCAAGCTACATTGCGAGGTAACGGCTCTGATGAAGAGCGGAAAGACCGCAAAAGGCTCTAGGACTAGTCCCTTGCCACAGCAGCCAACACTTCCAGCAGTCGTAGAGACTATCCAGCCGTATGAAAAAAAAAGGGAAGCGGTGGAAAGAACTTACAGACTCAGTTACATATTTTTTAGCTAAAGATGGCCTGCCTATTTATACGGTGGAGAAGCCTGGTTTCCGTCGTTTGCTCAAGTCATTGGATTCTAGGTACAATGTACCAAGTCGGAAATACTTCTCAGAAGTTGCCCTTCCAACCCTGTACTCTGCAGAAAAAAGGAAGTTATTTGATGAACTTTCTTGCTTAACAGCTTTCTCTGCAACAACTGACCTATGGTCAAGCGTAGGTTTAAAGCCCTATATAAGTTTTACGATTCA
>WLWI01002923.1_pt1 | contig 14727 bp, 8 predicted proteins | sample 6701501 | NCBI WGS metagenome assembly WLWI01 (sample SAMN12718690, study PRJNA515312) | sponge metagenome | isolation source: marine sponge | host: Mycale hentscheli | place: New Zealand: South Island, Marlborough, Capsize Point | collected 2014-11-01
AACTGCCAGTTTCTCTGCGCGTCGAAGGTTTTACCCTCCAGTATTTTAGCACTAAGTTGAGATAAATTGTAGCTTTTTATTAGCATAAAAAACTCAATTTTTTTGGTTTGAGTGAAGTGCCCCCTTTCCCCATAGACTGTCACATATATATAGTCACCTGTCACATAAAAACCCCATTACTACCTCTAGTCACTTGTCACAAGACGATTTCTAATTACTGGTCCTATAAGTACCTCGTGACAACCTCTAGTCACTGGTCACATAAGAACCTCATGACTACCTCTAGTCACTGGTCACATGAGAACCTCATGACTAACTCTAGTCACTGGTCAATTAAGAACCTCATTACTATATCTATAGTCACCCGTCACAAGTCACTTGTCACAAGGCGATTTCTAGTCACTGGTCCTATAAGTACCTCATGACAACCTCTAGTCACTGGTCACATAAGAACCTCATCACCACCTCTAGTAGCTGGTCACATGAAAACCTCATGACTAACCCTAGTCACTGGTCACATAAGAAACTAATCATTACTTCTTAGTCACTGGTCACATGAGAATCCCATCACCAACTTTAGTCAATAGTCCCATAAGAACCCCATCACTACTTCTAGTCACTGGTCACATAAAAACCTCAAGACTACCTCTAGTCACTGGTCCCATAAGAACCTCATCACTACCTTTAGTCACTGGTCACATGAGAACCCCATCACTACCTCTAGTCACTGGTCCTATAAGAACCTCATGACAACCTCTAGTCACTGGTCACATAAGAACCTCATGACTACCTCTAGTCACTGGTCACATGAGAACCTCATGACTAACTCTATAAGTCACTGGTCAATTAAGAACCTCATTACTATAATCTATAGTCACCCGTCACATAAAAACCCCACTACTACCTCTAGTCACTTGTCACAAGACGATTCCTAGTCATTGGTCCTATAAGTACCTTATGACGACCTTTAGTCACTGGTCACATAAGAACCTCATCACCACCTCTAGTAACTGGTCACATGAAAACCTCATGACTAACACTAGTCACTGGTCACAAAAGAAACTAATTAGTCACTGGTCACATGAGAATCCCATCACCAACTTTAGTCAATGGTCCCATAAGAACATCATGGCTACCTCTAGTCTCTGGTCATATGAGAACCATATCACTACCTCTAGTCACTGGTCACAAAAGAAACTAATTAGTCACTGGTCACAAAAGAAACTAATTAGTCACTGGTCACATGAGAATCCCATCACCAACTTTAGTCAATGGTCCCATAAGAACCTCATGGCTACCTCTAGTCACTGGTCATATGAGAACCATATCACTACCTCTAGTCACTGCTCACATAAGAACCTCATCACTACCTCTAGTCATTGGTCACATTAGAACCCCATCACTACCTTTAGTCACAGGTCTCATAAGAACCCCATCACTACTTCTACTCACTGGTCACATAAAAACCTCAAGACTACCTCTAGTCACTGGTCCCATTAGAACCCCATCACTACTTTTAGTCACTGGTCACATGAGAACCCCATCACTACCTCTAGTCACTGGTCCTATATGAACCTCATGACAACCTCTAGTCACTGGTCTTATAAGAACCTCATGACTACCTCTAGTCACTGGTCACATGAGAACCCCATCACTACCTCTAGTCACTGGTCATAAGAACCTCATGACTACCACTAGTCACTGGTCCTATAAGAACCTCATGACGACCTCTAGTCACTGGTCACATAAGAACCCCATAACTACCTCTAGTCACTGGTCAATTAAGAACCTCATCACTACCTCTAGTCACCTGTCACACAAAAACCCCATCAGTCCCTCTTGTCTTTGTCACATGCGACCTCATGACTACCTCAAGTCACTGTTCACGTAAGAAACTCATAACATCCTCTAGTCACTGATCTCATAAGAAACCCATAACTTCCTCTAGTCACTGATCTCATAGGAAACTCATCACTACTTCTAGTCACTGGTCACATAAGAATCTCTTGACTACCTCGAGTCACTGATCTCATAAGAACCTCATCAGTTCCTCTAGTCACTGGTCACATAAGAACCTCATCACTACCTCTAGTCACTAGTCACATAAGAACCTCATCATTTCTTCTAGTCACTGGTCACATAAGAACCTCATCACTACCTCTAGTCACATGTCCCATAAGAACCTCATCACTACAATAAGTCACTGGTCACATGAGAACCCCATCACTACCTCTAGTCACTGGTCACATTAAGTACCTCATCACTATCTTTAGTCACTAGTCACATGAGAACCCCATCACTACCTCTAGTCACTGGTCACATTAAGTACCTCATCACTATCTTTAGTCACTAGTCACATGATAACCCCATCACTACCTCTAGTCACTGGTCACATAAGAACCTCATCACTACCTCTAGTCACTGGTCACATAAGAACATCATGACGACCTCTAGTCACTGGTCACATGAGAACCTCATCACTACCACTAGTCAGTGGTCACAAAAAAACCCATCACTACCTCTTGTCTCTAGTCACATAAGAACCTAATGACTACCTCTAGTCCCTGGTCACATGAGAATCACACCACTACCTCTAGTCACTGGCCACATAAGAACCTCATCACTACCTCTAGTTACGGTCACATACGAACTCTCATCACTACCTATAGTCAATGATCACATGTGACCTCATGACTACCTCTAGTCACAGGTCACATAAGAACCCCATGACTACCTCTAGTCACTGGTCACATAAAAACCTCATGACTACCTCTAGTCACTTGTCACATAAGAAACTAATCGCTACCTCTAGTCACTGGTCACATAAGAACCTTCACTGCTCACATGAGAACCCCATCAATACCTTTAGTCACTGGTCACATGAGAACCTCATCCCAACACTAGTCAGTGGTCACAAAAAAACCCATCACTACCTCTTGTCTCTAGTCACATAAGAACCTAATGACTACCTCTAGTCCCTGGTCGCATGAGAATCACACCACTACCTCTAGTCACTAGCAACATAAGAACCTCATCACTAACTCTAGTTACGGTCACATACGAACTCTCATCACTACCTATAGTCAATGGTCACATGCGACCTCATGACTACCTCTAGTCACTGGTCACATAAGAACCTTCACTGATCACATGAAACCTCATCATTACCTCTAGTCACTAGTCACTAAGTCACTGGTCACATAAGAACCTCATGAATACCTCTAGTCACTGGTCACATAAAAACCTCATGACTACTTCTAGTCACTGGTCACATAAAAACCTCATGACTACCTCTGGTCACTTGTCACATAAGAACCTCATCACTACCTCTAGTCACTGGTCACGTGAGAACCCCATCACTACCTTTAGTCACTGGTCACATAAGAACCTCATCACTACCTCTAGTCACTGGTCACATAAGAACCTCATGACTACCTCTAGTCACTTGTCACATAAGAACCTCATCACTACCTCTAGTCACTGGTCACGTGAGAACCCCATCACTACCTTTAGTCACTGGTCACATAAGAAACTCATCACTACCTCTAGTCACTGGTCACGTGAGAACCCCATCACTACCTCTAGTCAGTGGTCACATAAAAACCCATCACTACCTCTTGTCTCTTAGTCACATAAAAACCTAATGACTACCTCTAGTCACTGGCCACATAAGAACCTCATCACTACCTCTAGTTAAGGTCTCATACGAACTCTCATCACTACCTAGTCAATAGTCACATGCGACCTCATGACTACCTCTAGTCACAGGTCACATAAGAACCCCATGACTACCTCTAGTCACAGGTCACATAAGAACTTCATCACTACCACTAGTCACTGGTTACATAAAAACTTAATGATGATTTCTAGTCACTGGTCACATAAGAACCTCATGACTATCTCTAATCGCTGGTCACATGACAACATAATGACACCTCTAGTCACTGGTCACGTAAAAAACTCATGACTACCTCTAGTCACATGTCACATGAGTACCTCATCACTACCTCTATTCACTGGTCACATAAAAACCTCATGACTACCTCTAGTTACTAGTCACATAAGAACCCCATCACTACCTCTAGTCACTGGTCACATAAAAACCTCATGACTACCTCTAGTTACTGGTCACATAAGAACCCCATCACTACCTCTAGTCACTGATCTCATAAGAAACTCATGACTACCTCTAGCCACTGGTCACATAAAAACCTCATGACTACCTCTAGTCACTGGTCACATAAGAACCCCATCACTACCTCTAGTCAATGGTCACATAAGAACCTCATGATGATTTCTAGTCACTGATCTCATAAGAACTTCATGACTACCTCTAGTCACTGGTTACATAAGAACCTCATGCCTACCTTTAGTCACTGGTCACATAAGAACCTCGTGACTACCTCTAGTCACTCACCTCATAAGAAATTCATGACTACTTCTAGTCACTGGTCCCATAAGAACCTCATCACTACCTTTAGTCACTGGTCACATGAGAACCCCATCACTACCTCTAGTCACTGGTCACATAAGAGCCCCATCACTACCTCTAGTCACTGGTCACGTAAAAACCCATCACTACCTCTTGTCTCTAATCACATAAGAACCTCATGACTACCTCTAGTCACTAGTCACATAAAAGCCTCATGACCACCTCTAGTCACTGTTATATAAGAACCTAAACTGTTCACATGAGAACCTTATCACTACCTCCAGTCACTAGTCACCTACTCACTGCTCACATAAAAATCTCATCACTACCTCTAGTCACTGGTCACATGAGAACCTCATGACTACTTCTAGTCACTGGTCATAAAAGAAACCAATCACTACCTCTAGTTACTGGTCCTTATAAGAGCCTCATGACAACCTCTAGTCACTGGTCACATAAGAACCCCATCACTACCTTTTGCCGTAGTTGTCACATGAGAACCTCATCACTACTTCTAGTCACAGGTCACATAAGAACCCCATAACTACTTTTTGCCGTACTTGTCACATGAGAACCACATCACTACCTCTAGTTACTGGTCACATAAGAACCTCACGAATACCTCTAATCACTGGACACATAAGAACCTCATCACTACTTCTAGTCACTATTAATTAGCATCAAATTAATATAAGTTAAAACTATTTGGGTGTGGTTAATTACGCACATTGTCTCCCACCCCCAGTAAAAAATCACATATGAAACCCTGCATGACGGTCCTTTATATTAGCCCATCAAATGTACAATACGAAGTCCATTTCATTAATAAAGTAAGAAAAAAAAATTAATTAATTAAAAAATAAATAAATAAATAAATAAATAAACACCAACTAAATTTGTAGGTACAATATCAAGGAATTGAACTATCATGTATTGGGTTTGGTTCACTCACTAGATGAGAAAGGAGACAACCTGCCCAACCTGGAGACTTTAAAGCTGATCTGCATGTTAGGCCCTGTAGACATAGTATGGCTCCCTGGACTACAGCTCCATCCCTGTAAGACATATGTTGGTAGCAGAGCCAATCACGGTGCTAAAGTCACAGCACATCATACAATTTATAAATAACAATTAATAAGACATGTGCAGTTCTAATTGAGGCCCATCTATATGTGGTACAATATGTAGTAGCTGAGTGTAGCTAGCTACAAGCTAAGAAAGATCATTCCCAATGTAATGGCCAAAATAAAAATTGTTGCGTTTCTGCTAGCCCAGAGATGTGATGGTTACTTATATTGCCCGATGTTATAATGCATGATATTTTGGAAGAGACACCAGAGTTGGGGTCAAATACTCTAAATGTATTTAATTGCAATTGCAAGTACAGGCGGTCCTTAGCAAATACAGATACTTCGTAGAGGTTATACTTGTAGTACTACTGAAGAAGACCTTATCACACAATGTATGTATTTCAATAAATGTACCTGATATGAATTCTCACTTCAAAAAAATGCTTCGACCAGACATCTTGAGAACTAATGCAGAGCTATTGGCTGTAACTACTTACTTTCAATTTCTATATACATAATGAAGGCCTACTAGTAATTTGAAACATCAGCTGTGTTCAGGTACATGTATTAATATAGAAGCAAAAGACTTCCATCCCATCATATCGAACTGCTGCACATTAACTACTGTCACTACGATAGCTTAGTATTTATCTCTAGCCAACACTTCTGGGGATCCTATGACCCATACTGATTGTAGACACGTTCAATACACCCTATTATCCCTATTATCTTCTGGCTTTTCACCCAAGGGGAGCTAAGTTTGACAATGTGAATTTTTTTTTTGGGGGGGGGGGGGATGGGATTATTTTAATTAGTTACAGTGACTGGGATGTCTACTTGTTTATGGTAAATTCATATTTACCCAAAATTAAGAAGAAAATCAAGTGCCACATTTACAGAAACCAACGGCTCGGAAATATTCTGCTACTAACTTCCTAGCTGCATCTGATATGACTGGAAAAAGTGAATGAAAGGGCATGTCTGAGCATATAGCATGCCTACAGATCTGTATACCATCAGGCAATCTGACAGGCAGAAGGTAAGGGATAACAACTGGCCAGATCTTGGACTACACAACTCTCTAAAAGCTGCATGACACTGTCTTCATCAATACCCTGGCCTATGGCGACTATCTGAACAGAAAAAGCGTACCGTGGTCGGAACATAATTTAGCAGAGTAGTTTTTTCCGGAACCAAGAAAACCAGTGACTAAAGTAACTGGAAGTTTCTTCTTTTTTCCAGCCTAGGATACGTTCTCCCTGTGAAGGTAGAGATTAACAAGGTTTGAGTCCCATCCTTTTACAGCTATATCGTTGATCTAGTGTTTGTCACTTAACACTCAGGTACGGAGCGTCAGTTTCTTTAAACATAAATATGGGGAAAGACGATCTTTTACCCGATCGCTCGAGAGGAGTAATTAGGTAAAGGGTCATGCTGGCAAGCTTATTGGAGGATAAACAATTAATTGAACTAGAGTTCATGACTAGCTGTTATCACAAAAATGGGTTAACAGAATTTCAATGTTCTTATGAATTTTGTTATTCATCATAATAGATTCAACTTAACAAATATCATAATAGATTCAACTTAACAAATATCTTTAATAAGATTGATTTATGTACAAGTGACACATGGGACCCCATAACTTAAACCTTCATTGTATAATATTATTATGTTGAAACTATTATAAGCCAAAACGTTTTTGATCCGGGAGGATCTTCACCAGCTGGGGAAGCACATCTTTTATTCGTATTATGTAGGTATATATCCTTAATTTTCTCCAACACAGTTGATGTCAAAAATATACATAGCACTAAATCCACTAGCTATATCAAAGTATTGCATAAAACTTATAAAGTAGAACCTCTCTTATATGGGCACCCTGGTTTTGGGGGGTGCCTGTAACTAATAGAAATGCAATTAAAAATTATTAAAAGCATTAAAAAAAACATAATACCAACTTGTAGCAAGAATCACAAGACTGCAATTATTAATTAAGCAGCTGGACATGGGAGGTTCTACTGTTGGAGTAGTAGCTAGCACCCAGAATATATAATTGTGCTGTTAAACAACGAGTGTTGCTTTTTGTTTGTTTGTTTGTTTGTTTACTTATGCCAGGAAGTGAATTTAGTTTCATGGCTTCTAGTGCGTATAAACCCTTTACCAGAAATGTCCTCAGCAGTCATGTGACAGCGAGATTGCAATTGGAGATTATGTACGAAAAAGCGTTATAATACCTACTTGTAGCAAGAATCACAAGACTATAGCTATATAACATTGTTAAGGATCATAGGCTGTAAAGACTGAGTTCCAGCAATTATTAATTAAGCAGCTGGACATGGGAGGTTCTACTGTAATATACTATTATAGTTGTACATTCAAATTATTCATTATTAAATTTATTCATTGTATCCAAAAAATATTATGGGAATATTGCTGAAGTACATTTGTTTTCATTGAAATATCTCATATTGTTCCAGAGAATACATGAAATTCTAATTGACAAAAACTGTTGGAGTAGTAGCTAGCACCCAGAATATATAATTGTGACTGTAAACAACGAGTGTTGCTTTTTTTGTTTGTTTGTTTGTTTACTTACGCAGGGAAGTGAATTTAGTTTCATGGCTTCTAGTGCGTGTTCAGCAGTCACATGACAGTGAGATTGCCTTGCATGCAATTAGAGATTATGCACGAAAAAGCGGCACTGCGGAATCTCAATTGTGATTCGGAATCTCAATTGTGATTCGGAATCTCAATTGTGATTCGGAATCTCGCCAAGTTTCAATTGTTTTTTGTTTTTTTGTTTGTTTTTTGCTTTCAATTTTATAGAGCAGCGAAGCAAGAGAAGACCTTCTCACTGCTTGTACCTTGGAGCTGCCTCACTATCTATTCTGTAGAGTTATGGCCATTCTGAGCAAACAGTGTTTTCTAGCCAGCTAAGTATAGTTGGCTATCCCTATAGTTAATAGCTTAGCTGTTAATAAATTTATTAGAAAAATGCATGAATGAGCCACAAGAAAATAATCACAAGAATGAAATCACAAAACAAACAAACAAAAAAAACAGCAAAAAAACTAACAAAAAAACAACAACAAAAAACCAGCGTTAAAATTCCCATTCCGTATACTGATGAGTATTTCAAACTGTAGTGCAGAGGGTTCCAATGGCAGCAGATTAGTTCAAAGAATTCTACACTAAATATTATATAAAAGAACAACTAGACATTAATATTGTTATCTCAATGACATCCTATTTAATCAATGTAAATACAGCAACATCCTATTTTATTAATTATCAAGTTCTGACCCTTCATAAAAACTAGATTGAAACTTTCTCACCTAAAGGGAGATTAAAGTTTCAATCTATTTTGTTAATGTTGCAATCACAAGGACATCTTATTTATTAATATTGTAATCACAGGGTCATCCTATTTTCTCATCTTTATTATGAAGTCCCAAGAAGCTGGATGAAGGTTCAGCCTGTTTTGAGGAAAACTATATTGTTTATGAGAGAGGGCATTTCCAAAGGGAATATGAAAAGTTTTAGGCATCCATTGCAGAAGGTATAGCTAGAGGGAGCTTATGTAAAGAAACCATTGGAGCAAGTCTATCACTTAATGAAGAAATGTAATGTGGGTATGGGTCCTAAACACATATCTTCATATTTCTTAAACCACAGACGGTTATTGGAAGAAAGAACTTGTCTTCATATTTCATAAACAACCTACTCATCAAATTTCCTTTGATTATTATTTTATTTTTATTATTATTTAAGTTTCAGACCCACAGGATACAGAGGCTATTCAATGGTATTTTTTTCTCTAGGCTTAAAAAAATCTTTTAATCATGCTCAATAGACAGCCACTGAAACTTCAGGCTAGTGCTGCATTAGTGCTCAGTAGTAGTGGAATGGCTTGGTTAGTGTTAATTTTCTTGCTGCAGTTCTTCAACAAAACTAGTGTGTAGTCAGAGAGTGGCGAATAGTTACCATACCCCATAACATCAGGCCTTTTGAGTACATCACATCAGTGATAACTGCCCGAGAATCTAATAAATAACTTTGCTTGGCCAAAAGCGGTTTTCCACCTACTGTAACAAGATGCCAAATAATTAAAGCAACGCGGAATCTCGATTGTGATTAGGAAGCTCGTCAAAAAAGCTTCAATGTACCTTTTTGCTTTCATTTTTATAAAGCAGCGCAATAAGAAAAACCCTTCTTTTCCCCAGCTTGCACCGTCAGAGCTGCCTCACTAGCCATTCTCTACGAGTTATGGCCATTCTTAGCAAACGGTATATTCTAGCCAGTTAAGTAGTGTTGGCTATCCTTATAGTTAATAGCTTAGCTGTTAATAAATTTATTCGAAAAATGCATGAGTGAGCCACAAGAAAATATGACAAGAATGAAATAGTCCACAAAACAAACAAACATAAACAGCAATAAAAATTCCATATACTGATGGATTGGAGAGAGTTCCAATGGCAGCACATTACTTCAAAGAATTCTGAAAATAATCCAATAGTAAAACTTAAGTCAACTTTAGTATAAGGAACAACTTACAAATTTAATTGCTTCCTCATATATCATACCTGTACCAAATAAAATAGAAAGTCCATTTTACTAATAGAATAATTACACACATTAACTTGTGGACTTACAGTTCAGCTTTGCTTCTGGAAAATCATCCAACTCCGTCTCATAAGTAAATGGTCGATCACACGCAGCCTACAAACAGATCAAATTACACAGCAGTTGATTCTACTAAATCTATATAAAGCTTACCTCGTCATCAGGATCACAGTAATTCTCTAAGTATGGGTGTGTCAGAGCTTGTGCCGCAGTCACTCGTTTGTGGGGATTAAAAGTGAGTAATGAATCCAATAAGTTCAAAGCTAAACACACAACATATAATGCTTATAGAAAAATCAAGTTTTTAATATGCCTTTATCTCCTAATCTATCCTATGGTATATGATGCATCTCCTTGTTTATCTTACAATATTCCTTTATCTCCTACTTTATCCTATGACATTCCTTATCACCTAGCCTATCTATTATGGTATTTTGTAAGTCTTGTATCTTTTAGATTATCTTCCTTCCAGTGTATTGTACAGTATAATAAATGTGTTTTAATAGACAATTTACCTTGTTGGTCAGTCTTTGGGTACAGCGTACTCCAGGATATTTTTGGTTTGTAAGGGAGGAGCTGAAGATGGCTTCTAACCTATATTTAAATAACACCCTCCTCAAGTTAACACCACTTGCAGTCTCGCTAAACTTACTCTTTCATCTGACACAAATTCCAAATCTTCTTGATTGGGAGATCCCATGACATTGAAAATTGTATGGAGCTGTTGATAACCTATAGGCTGAGGTTAAGGCATTTAAGATGTTCATCACTCTTTCTATGAACTACACACTGCTTTGGCAACTCTGTGGAGATCATAATGTATCCCCACACTTGTACTCCTCAACAAAAAGACAATTTATCTTTGCCCCATGGATATCACAACTCTGTACTTATTCTAGATCTAGTGCTAGCTATAGACTCTGTGTTGATTCTGGATACAGTGCAGACTATAACTAGCACTGGAAAATTACACAATTTATAGCTGGATCTAGAATTAGCATATAATCCAGAAATAGGCAGGGAAGTATTTCAAGAGTAAAGGATACTGTCACGGCCAGGAAAAATCGGCTTGTTAGACTGCATCTCAGCAAAAATACAACCCACAGACCAGACGTCAACTAAAATGTAACAAAAATTCATTTATCACATTGACATACAACCACATGTACTTACTGGCTTTACAGTAGGCCCTTGCGGTGAGCATAATTTCAGGCGCTCTGTACCATCTGGTCACCACATATTCAGTTAGGTTTTTCTGGTGAGCAAACGTAGGATCAACAACGCGTGCCATCCCAAAGTCACAAATCTAAAGAATAAAGGAAGGAATCAACGCCAAATAGCTGTGTTATAATAACTCAATACCTTTAATTCACTGTTAGCATTCAACAGAATATTGCTGGGTTTCAAATCTCTGTGGATGACATTTGCCGAGTGAATGTACTTTAAACCTCGCAACATTTGGTATAAAAAGAAAGCTTTATGTTCGTTCCCTAAACGATGTGTCCTAAGATATTGACCGAGATCCATTGCCATTAAATTTTGAACTATATACACCTCTATCAAGTCATCAGCAGATGGAGGCACCAAGATGTCGAGGACACTAACAATCTAGACCCAAGGGAAAAAACAACAACAACAACAACAACAAAAGACAACAAATATACACCTAGAAGGAAAAAACAACAAAACAAAAACAACAACAACAATCTATAGACTCACATTTTCATGGTGAAAACGAGTAAGAATTTTAATTTCCCTCAGAGTACGCTGACAGAAAATTATATTTTCTAACGGTCCTATCTTCTTGATAGCTACCATGGTCTTCTCAGCACTGGCTGAGTCAGTAGCAGAGCTAAAGAGACAATTGATTCCAACACTTACAAACAGTAATCCTACCAAGACCCAGTTGCTATTACTTACCAAACAGTGCCATAAGCACCTGCTCCCAAGTAGGACAAGTTACTATACCGTGGGCCAACATCGAAGGACTGTCCTCGAACAACCTGAGGAGGTGTTGCATTGAATTGTTCCATTGTAGCTGTGATACGCAAAAACTAGCTCGATAAACTGGTCCGAATTTGTCGTACATTCCCAATTTATCCTGGAGGAGCGCCGAGTACCAGAGCGGATGATGTAAGAAGTTAATCCATATTTGTGTTCACACACACTAACACACTATTGCGTATGAGTAAAGGATTTTTTTAATCATAGAGAAAAAGATACCATTGAATAGCCTCTGTATCCTGTGGGTCTGGAACTATTGGCCTGTATGAATAATGGCAATTTTAACACTTCATTCACACTCTCTTCTCTATTCAAGAACTATAGGACCCATATGAAATATGATGACAAGTGCTTTCTTGCAATAACCCAGAGTTGTTTATGAAATATGAAGACATGTTTTTAGCCTCTGCAAGGTGTGTAAAAATTATTGGCCTTTATGAATAATGGGCAAACTCTCCTTTCTATTCAAGAACTATAGGACCCATACCCACTTCATATTTCTTCATTAAGTGATAGACTTGCTCCAATGGTTTCTTTACATATACTCCCTCTAGCTATATATCTTTCTGCAATGGATGCCTAAAACTAGCTGTAATCATTTCATATTCCCTTTGGAAATGCCCTCTCTAATATTAAACAATATTATAGTTTTCCTCAAAACAGGCTGAACCTTCAAATGCACTAGCTTCTTGGGACTTCATATTAAAGATGAGAAAATAGGATGACCCTGTGATTACAATATTAATTAATACGATGTCCTTGTGATTACAACATTAATACACAATAGATTGAAACTTTAATCTCCCTTTAGGTGAGAAAGCTTCAATCTAGTTTTTATGAAGGGTCAGAACTTGATAATTAATAAAATAGGATGTTGCTGTATTTACATTGATTAAATAACAATATTAATGTCCTTCATTTTCTGTTGTTCTTTATACAGTTTTGTGTAGAATTCTTTGAACTAATCTGCTGCCATTGGAACCCTCTGCACACTACAGTTTGAAATACTCATCAGTATACGGAATTTTATCGCTGGTTTTTTGTTGTTGTTTTTTTGTTGTTTTTTTTGCTGTTTTGTTTGTTTGTTTTGTGATTTCATTCTTGTGATTATTTTCTTGTGGCTCATTCATGCATTTTTCTAATAAATTTATTAACAGCTAAGCTATATAAGGATAGCCAACTATACTTAGCTGGCTAGAAAGCACTGTTTGCTCAGAATGGCCATAACTCTACAGAATAGATAGTGAGGCAGCTCCAAGGTACAAGCAGGGAGAAGGTCTTCTCTTGCTTCGCTGCTTTATAAAATTGAAAGCAAAATAACAACAAAAAAAAACAAAAAAAAAAACAACAACAATGAAACTAGGCGAGATTCGAATCACAATTGAGATACCGCGGTGCCGCGTTTTCTCTAATTGCATGCAAGGCAATCTCGCTGTCACGTGACTGCTGAGGACCTTTCTGGTAAAGGGTTTACACGCACTAGAAGGCATGAGCCTAAAAAATGGCTCCTTGATGATGAGAGGCCGAAAGCCGCTTGCACGCGTGTTTAAGTTTCTAGAAATCACGTGATAGTTTAGCAGGCGTGGCTCTAGGCTGCTGTGTGGTAATGGTCGCATATCAATATATGCACAACTTTAACTTTGTCCGGTAATGATCGTAACTTATAGCATGCGCGTTTGACGTGTGCGGTTCGCCTGGCCATATGGAATCAATGAAAATGAATGATTATACAAGACAGATAAATTACATTAAAAAAATGTTTTTTTCATGGTAAAGTTTTAGGCAGGTGTGATTCTTGTTTTAAGTCCAAAAAAAGTACGAAGTATTGCCGCGTCCAGCACAGTCACCATGAACAGCAGGCAGCACTATGTTGTTCTTGCTTTGAACAGGCTCTAGTCTCAGCCACTCACTGTCGCATAACACTTGGCCATCTGGAGGAAGGTGCATACTGGATGACAAGGAATCTGCAGAAAACTGATAAAGTGCCATCATGTTACTTTGATTTGTCATCAGTTACCTTCACAACACATAATAGCTATTAACATTGAAACCGATCCCACATGCAGTATTTCCCATCTTGGGCCCCAGTGTCCCCAGGACTATGGTGAAGGTTTTTTACTGAATTACACTGCTGATAAGTGGGAGCTATGGAGAAAATGCTTTGAAAATCAAACAGGGGCCATTCTCAAATTATCTTAGTAACAAAAACAAGGCATCTAACTGTGGAATGCTAAAGAAAGGGACAGACATCTTTACGTATAAAGTTAGCTGGAGGCAACAGTACACTTGTTTTCGAGGAGGGAACCCACGCCATAAAACTAACGCCTCTAAAAATCCAAGAAATGCCCCAGGATCTAGAATAAATGGATGTCAAGCAACACTGAATGTCAGACTACTTAAGCTAGAACACATAGCTATTCTTCACATACATTTTTCTTTAGCAACAGCTTACAACGGGCATTCACTCTAGTCTCTTGCTGACATGCATGCATACCAACCTCTCCCAGAGATAGCTGAAAGGATAGAATCCTTGGTTTGCAACAGCCATTTAAACCAAATCAGCCTAAAATTGTCACTCAAAGAATGGGTACACAG
>WLWI01002924.1_pt1 | contig 14726 bp, 7 predicted proteins | sample 6701501 | NCBI WGS metagenome assembly WLWI01 (sample SAMN12718690, study PRJNA515312) | sponge metagenome | isolation source: marine sponge | host: Mycale hentscheli | place: New Zealand: South Island, Marlborough, Capsize Point | collected 2014-11-01
TCTAGTGGACAATGCATTTTTAAGTAAATACTGTTGAGTAGGGCTTATAACTGTGACAAATAGCGTATTAGCTTACCACCGCCACTAACTCGAATAGAAATGGAGCTCCCATAAGATTTTGAGTTTTGACTGCACCCGCAAAACAATTCAAAGCCGTAAACAATTCAATTTCTAAGGTGATACGGGTAATGGCCGCTAAACCGGAGGATTCTGTTTAGTGAAGTTTGGGATGGGGTCGAACGCGGAGCGAACACAAAAATACGAAGGGTCAAAGTACAAAATGACATACGTACGTCCATATATATAAATAAATAAACAAACATCCCCGATTTTTTCATTTTTACCCCTGTAAGTGTCTCGCTAGCTACGCTCGCTCGCCAAATATATAATTATATCGCGAACTCATTAGAGAGTCAGCTCCGCTCGCTTCGCTGAATTATTTCAGCCAGAGAATGACTATGTGACTGTATTGATAATTAAAATGCAATTACATAACTAAATCAAGTTGGAGATCTTTAAGCTTGTATAATGATATATAATAGCTATACATGTTTTTCAACTTTCAAAGTTATAGACGAGAATAAAGATGAACATTAATGAAGGATGAAAAATAATTACATGAACAATATCTATATACTGTTCGTTTTAAGGGTGGCCACACATAGCATCATACACCACCGTACATCCAGTTATTAAATATTCCCCACCATTCAATAATATGTGAGCAGTAGCAGCCAAAGTATACTTAGCGAAGTTGTAGTATCTTTAGCTTCAGGTTGTCTCATATTTACAGCAAAGCTCCATACAGTAGTCCTCGTCTGATCTCACTTGGCAAGGTGCACCAGGTTGCCACTCCTCCTGTCCTTTCTGAAGGCTCTACACATATGAACTCGAGGGATGTTGTTATTGTTGCATTGATATTTGTTTACTCTTGATAGGTGGGCTTTCTTAGAATCAATACAGACGAACTGAAAAAAAAAGCTCGCGTACTATAGTATCAAGTTGAGTTGGCGCGACCGCAAGCACCGTAAATGAGGGATGCTTTTAGGTTATGTGAATCCAAGTCAATTAAGCGCACAAACGTCAACGTTGCACTTGTTTTCAACTCTATTTGTGTTTCTTACCCGCATACTAGTGGTGTGCTTGAGCACAAATGGCGAGCGAGCCTTAAACAACACTATTGTTAAATTTGATTTTAACAACTAACACTCAAGCTACTAAAATAAAGTCGAGTTTTTTAATTACGTATGCGGTAAAGGGGTTTCAATGTCATGGTAACCGCTACCGCAACAGTTTGAATTGAAAAAGAAGCAACAAATTCAAATCACGTTATTTAAAATTTTCTTTGTGATATTCTTAATAGTAGTTGTAATGCACAATACTTTCACACAACTGAACATACCTACGCAAGACTTACCTTCCTGGTAAGTCTAGCGGACAATGAATTTTTAAGTAAATACTGTTGAGTAGGACTTATAACTGTGACAAATAGCGTATTAACTTACCACCGCCACTAACTCGAATAGAAATGGAGCCCCCATAAGTTTTTGAGTTTTAACTGCACCCGCAAAATAATTCAAAGCCGTAAACAATTCAATTTCAAAGGCGATATGGGTAATGGTCACTAAGCCGGAGGATTCTGTTTAGTGAAGTTTGGGACGGGTCGAACGCGGAGCGAACACAAAAATACAGAGGGTCAAAGTACAAAATGACATACGTACGTCCATATATATAAACAAACAAACATCCCCGATTTTTTCATTTTTACCCCTGTAAGTGTCTCGCTCGCTACGCTCGCTCGCCAATAATGTAAGCAGGTGGAAAATTAAAACCCTGAGGAGTTCTAGAGGGAAACCTGTGGTTTTTTCTATTCCCATAGACTTTTGTATTGAGTTTTGGACAAGCACTTTCTCTCTGGATTTGAAGTATACTGAGGAAATATTTTCACCGCTTCGGCGCGAGCTTTCTATTGGTGCAGACCCCGGATGCGTTAGCTACTTCGGTTTAAAAGTTATTCAAGTTTTTTTTGGCCAACTCAACTTGGACATACTATAGTAGTACGAGAAATGGGGGGCGGGGTTATTTCATAAAAATTGCGAGTGAAATAAAAGTTCCTAATTTTGTACCAGTTTTTCTTGGAATCTAATTTTTTTACACACGGGCAAACCTACAAAAATGAACTGCACCACAACTTGAATTTTTCAAGATCTCATAAAAAGAAAAAATGCGAATAAATCGTAAAGTAATATTGAAATGGAAGATGACTCGTTGAGTTACCGGCCTGGCTAGTAGTGCACCAAATCGTGAGCTCCAGCTTACCGCACCGCTCTAAAAAAGTGCTCCGAAGTATTATAACTGGCCCGATATTTACTCCAGATTCGATCTAAAATAAGCGAGCGGCGCCATCGGCTGTACTTTGTCCTTATGTTGTAGCGGAGAAGCCACTGTAAGAATACAATAGTAGTAATCGTGTGTAGCAACTGTCAACAAAATATTGCGCGGGCGGTATGCAGCCACCCTTAAACCAATTAGCCATTATATTTTCAAGGTTGCAATTACCTGACTCGTGTTCGTCTTAAGGTCGTACTTGCAGACCAGTACTAACGGGGAAACTGGGAAGATCGGCGGGCTAACAGAAAGCTTACAAAAATGGTGGAAAAATTCGCCACACCTTGCAGTTAGAAAGTTACAAAGTTCGTAACTAAAGCAACTTTTAGCAGTTAATGGAAATAATTAAAAGCCTTTTCTGAACCTTATTTTCAATGATTCTTTCATATAGCTTTGTTAATTTTTATCTCTATGTCTATTTAGATACAATAGATTATATTTTGATAAACTAATCTGACAGTTTTTAATACCTGGTTATTGTATGCCTATCCGCTTTCTCCCCGAGTAATTGAGCAAACTAGAATCAACCGGTCTCGCACAGCTCAAGGGCAGCTCTGCTTAACCCAGAAGAATCACGTGAGCACACGTGAGCGTACAAATGTATCCAGGCCTAGTTCAGATTTTTTACTGGAGTTTTATAGTTCTGGTGCTTTCCATTCTTTTGTCTGGTGCTGGGAAGTTTCTGCTGCTAGAGTATGCGTCTTCATGCTGCAAGTGTTCCTGCTCTCCAAAAAGTGTGCCCGAATTTTTCGAGTAGAGTGCGTCAAAAATGTTTCGGTCGTTATTTTTGTTCTATCAAGCAAAAGGTTATTTCTAAACCTAGAATTGCCATGAAGTCCTGAGAGAGTTGTAAATTCCCTATGGCTGAGTCTCAAGCACATAATAGAGCTCTAGAAAGTGTGGATCATCCCAAGAGCACTGGTTCTAAACCTCATACCCCAATATAGTCCCTTCAAGCTACTGCTGAAGAATCCTAGGGATGAATGCAGGCTAATGTTAAATGCCATAGATAAAATTTATATATTCCTAAAAGGACAAAACAATTATTGTTACTAGCGGAAAATTTAAGACCCCTTTGTTTTTCGATAGTGACTTCTGCATTTTAAAACTAACGCTGAGAGTTTGCACTCTTAGCTATTAATCTCAAATGTTTTTTTTGTTCACCAACTACCTTATAACTTAGTGGGTTTGGGGTTAATAGCTCAATTAAGCATTGTCATAGCAGTGCTATGTGGAAGCAACATTAAAGTAGTAAATTCTAGAAGGTAGTATCTTATCCAGTGTTTCTAACCAAATACAACATAAATTAGTAGATAATGATGGCATAAAAAAATATGATCACTATGATTTTTTTATCTTAAAACTTCTTACATAATCAAGAACCATTTCATCTGAAGTCGATTGGTCAGCAACAAAATCAATATAAACAAATGAAGCAGTTTGTGGCTTCTTGTCAACTGGAAGGTATCTAAAAATGTTGACATCATATTCACTAATAGTTGTTACATTCCCTGTTATACAGACTGATAAAATAAAACAGTCTCTCTCTGCTTATTTAGCAGCACTAATAATTATAATTCTGGTTGGTTATATGTACCACATAAAATGGTTAAAATGTATACCCAATTAAGTCAAAAAATGCATTTTTAATGACAATGGCTGTCTCCTTCGGTGGTTAAATTTGAGTCCTTGTATAAAAGTGTGTATTGGGACATAATATTCCCCTACAAGTGGAAAATGGCAACTACCAGTTTTGTTACAAATTTATACCAGAGAAATTGAATTAGAATAGGAGCTAGAATACACAAGAATTTACATTTTATACCCATAATATGCATATAATATGGTGCCACAGCATGCTGTTAGTGGTGCTCCATTAAAATACTACTGCACCTATATATCCAACTATTCAGACAACAACCGATGTTATGATGCATTCATACTGGATATTAATGAAGCTAAATTAACCTCACCAGTTAAACATTTATTCTAATAATACAAATGAAACCATATTTAATTGGCTCAAAGAAGGAAGGGAAGTTACAAGAGCTGTCTATGAATTAGTGTTCTATGAATATAATTGACAGGTGGTTTAACTCAAAAATAGCTAGTGACTTTCAACAGAAATATCGAATTAATAATTGAACACAATTCTCCAATTGCGAAAGCTGTGTGCCCCTTAGCTGCATTCTAATTTCTTCTGCATGCTGTGCTATCACTATTTCAATGTTACTAATGATATGAACTACACATGCTCTATATTTATCAAACATATTAGTAGCAAGTACCAACATACAGTGGTGTTTGACATAAGAATGCAGTAGCATAAGTTATATTGCTCAGTTATCACTTTCTAGAATTGGTTAAAGTACATCAGTTTCCCTCTCCTGTTCTCTTTTTACAGAACTATCTGAGCTTTTCTTATCCCCCACCTTTCCTTCCTTCAGCTTTTTCTTCTTGAGTCATGGAGTTCCCTTTTTTTTTGTCTATCTCTCCTGCTTTTGAATTTCTGTCCAACTATCATGATTGTGAACTTAGCTTTGCAAAACTTTTGCCTTCTTTTTCGTACTTTCGCCTCCCTTCTGGAAACTACCCCCTACATTTACTTGTCGATTCTACTGGCTTTTTAATTACAATTTATTTCGTACTTTTGCCTTTCTTTTTGAAACCTACACCGCCTCCCCTCGTTTATTGCACATGCTTTTTTAGAGCCACTGTCTACTGAAGATGACAACACTTTACCCATCACTGGATGACGATGCTTTACCAAACCATTCACGCTCATGAATTATTCGTAAATAAACACCGTCGTTATCGTTACTGATACACTGACTTTAGTTTAATCATAATACTTCAATTTTTTCCATTATTGCTACTCTTTCAAATTATATTGTTTCACCCCCTGATCCATAAACACTTCAATCCTTCTCTTCATACATCTTATTCTCATAATGCTGCTGCTGCCATTTCAGTGCTGCTCAGCTGCACATGCATATGTTATATAGAACTCTGTCTGTCTTGTTGGCAAATTTTTTTTCTGATCACCAAAATTTGCTGACCTAATATTAATTGTTCCGATGCTTATGAGGGCAAAGTTGAGTATTCCAAATTCAAAAATTGCAACTCTCTGACATATGTTCCCACACACAAACTAGATGCAATCATCTAGTCCTGTCAGAGTCACAGACTATACTGGCTTAGACATATCCCGTAATCCCCTGCTACCAACCCAGAAGTTAAGAAATTACTGTCCATGCAGTGAGTTAATCGGTTCTTTTTACACATTATAACAAAAACCATGAAAACAAAAAATTGTGTCAATAAAAATCAACATAACGTTTGAAGTAATATCTTTGCATTGGACTACAGTAAAACTAATTTCAATTCAATTTTCTAAAAAATTATTTGGAAGTACTTTTTTAGGAAATTTAATGCTTACTAATTTCAAATAATGAAGACAGACTTTTTAAATATATGCTATGAACTTACGAATTTCCCATAATGCTGTTAAGTAGAGTACTTTTTCCCACATTGGTATCACCATAAAAAGTAATGATCGCTTCCCTTTTTTTTAAATGAGCTTTAACCTTCTTTATACTATGGTGAGATGCTTTGAAACTGTCATAATACGGTGCAATGCTTTCCAACCTTTCAATGATAATCTAAAGAAAAAAAAATAACAGGTTAAATTTAAAGTAACATAATTAGAATAATTGCATTAAAATTCACAATTTGTGATGCATTTCAGGAATTGACAAAGTAATTTAAAATTGAACATTCAGTTCCGCCTCCTGGCAGGTCTACATTGTTTTTTTTTGTTGTTGTTGTTGTTTTATTTTTTGCAGGGCCCAAAATAATTCCGACTTGATATTGTTCATTACTCTTTCACAAACACCACTGGTGTGGTACAGTATGTCCACATTATTGAATGGTTTGAAGTGCCCAGGTTCGTCACTTGCTGTCATAGTAGCTAATAAGATTTTGCAATCTTATTAGCTACTATGACAGCAATGGATTGACAGCACCATAGCATGGTAACTCAAGAAAGCAGCCACAAAATCGAACAGATATGGATGAAATTGAAAAAATCAAATGATTTATTGAGCAATTTACTGACAATCATGGCTTACTGCTTCCTGGCAGACTTCCTGCGCACAAGGACTACAAAGTCATGTACTTCCTTCTGGCATACTAAAGTGCAGTTTACATGTTTTGTGTGAAAGCATGCGAGTCATAGCAAGCACATCGTGTCTGTCGCCACACATTTGAGAATATATGGAAGGACTTGTGTCTCTACATTGTAGCCATAAAACCAGCAACAGATCTTTGCTACACTTTTCAATAAAATACGAATCTCCTGATGAAATTTGTTAACATGCCTGACCAGCTCAAATCTCAAAAACTACAAGATGCCCAAAAACATTTTGAACTGGTGGTGTACAGCAACATCAATACCATGATCAGTGTACAGCTTCTAAGAAGAGCATGATGCAAGGTCAAACTTCAATGATGCACTATAACTTTGATTACATGCAGCAAGTGCATTGTCCATGTAATTCTCAACATCTTGGTACAATTTTTTCAAGACACCTTGCAAATGCGGAATTTTTGGTATGTCATGTGAAATGACATCATCACAATTGAATGATCTAATTAATGAGAAAGATGAAAGGAAGAGGAACTTATGCAACTTTAATTATGTTGTACTATACCTGCAAACTCATGGCCACAAAGAAAGCATCCCTACTTGGATGTAGCAATGTAGCACTACCTGATGTGGAGATTTCTTGCAGACTTAAATGAAAGCATTGAGATTTTTTTATGTTAGTTGGACACACTAAACAAAAAGAAAAAACATACTTAATAATGCCCATGCATTAATTTTAATCAGCATTACTATGGTGTTATTTCACCAATGGCTGTCAAAAAAATTTTCACACCAATCTCAAAAACTAGATTCAGAATTTTAAAAAATTGATTTTGCAATTTTTGGTCTTAAGGGACTGATTGCTGGCAAGGTCACATAATATAGTCTGCAAGTGTAACCGAATTTGATTGGGTATATACTTCTACAATAAATATTTTAAGTGAAGAAATATGGCAAAATACTTACATGGCAAATGGCTATGAAATCACTACTCTTGCTAAGTTCACTGATAATGGATTTTCCTATAACATAATTACAACAACAGCAACATAATGGCTATAAACAGGAGAAAAACTGCAATGCAAGTTATATTAGTACACCATATCTATCACTTTTTATATGATAATGAAAGAACATTGTAACGCGTATAAGCAATAACAACAAACTTCAACAAGACACAAAAAATTCGTTTGATATCAATTAAAGCACATTCTCATGTTCTTGCATTAAAACCTATTCGTTTGACATCAACCAAAGCACATTCTCATGTTCTTGCATTAAAACCTATAAAAGATTATCTCTATACTAAGATAATTCATTTGCAAAGGATGACATATATGTGGTGTATTACGGAGGTGGTGGAAGAAACGACCAAGTCAGGGGCTGCCACCAGAGATGCTGTCATGTAGCTACCCAAGCTTGTTAAAGCTTTCAATCCCCCAAGTAAAAGGGTTTCAAACCTTTAATGTTGAGAAACAGAATAAAGAGTAGCAAGACAACAGCTGACTAACTCAAACAGCAAAGGCTCCTTTTATAGTTTCCTGTGTGCCTGAGGATGACATTTGCAAAAATAATAAATGAATTAGCTTTGTTTGGGAAAATACATTAATGTGTGTGAGTTAATTTGTGTTAAGTGTTAAAGTGCTCAGTTCTTTTAGCACTTGTCCTTTGCTGGGGCTGCCCTTGGGGTGCTGCAGCATCTTGATTTGTGGGGTATTACACCATAATATACTCTTTATATATTTGCCTGGGGTTCTGCTTGCCTACCCTAGGGGAAAATCTGTAGAATTTTCCTAAAGGTTGGTGGTCCAGCCCCACAAGCAGGTCTGGACACGGAATAGTACTTGTTCATTCTTCAAACATTATCATATCGAACATTGTTTTAGTTATGCGCATGTCAAGTCTTCCGTTGCATGTCAAGTCTTCCGTTGCATGTCGAGTCTTCCGTTTTTTGTTCATGCGTGTGCGTTATTGTAGTTACCCGTTGTTGTTACCGTTACCTTTTAGTTGTTTTACTGTCGTTCATTCTAAATAACTATCTTTCACAACTCTAATATTATATCATCACTTGATCGTTTATCAGGGATAATTAGCTATTCCCGTCGTTATCACCTCAATCGGATAGTTTAGGTAGTTCCAATTATCCCCAGCGCAGTTGGCTCTACCAGTTGGTGTACCTTACAATATCCAGACTTAGTTATGTTAAGTTAGGGTGTATTTGTTTGGCCCCTTTACCTCATGGGTAGTGTAACCCCAATTGATTTATGTATTGAGTTGTGCTGCTATGGTAGTTCGAGATGTGACTTCTGCCCACATGTAAATTCATGTAGGTGGTGTGAACTCATGCCTGTTCCCTGTTGAAGGGGTTGGCTACTGCTAGTTGCTTGTGACTAACCAGCTTGCATATTAATCATTGGTAAGTCCAGCTTTTGGATTATTTGACACTAGTGAAGGACCTGGACTTTTCTAAGACTGGTTCTGAGCTTGGTTCTGTGTGCTCAGCCAGCCAGAAGCTTGTGAAGCATCATCCCTTCAGCTACCTGTATCTGGCATTGTTGTGAAGCTTCATCCTAACAAGAATATAGACTTGTGAGCTTGTGGGCTTACCTTGCAGTGGGAGAGATTGATTCGTATTTATGATGGTCATTTTCAACAATAGTGGCCCTTTTGACACAGCCAAAAATAGGTGAATGAATGTGGCTTTCTCCATACTGTTCAGAAAGCTAAAAATTATGCAGCCTTATTATTCACATGGAATGATGCCAGAGTTCGTACCTACACACTACGCAGGTTGTAGCATGAATGTGGCGGCAAACATAGTAATTGAAATGCAATCAAACGAAATCATCGTAAGGAGCTGGTTATTAGGTAAGGAGTACTAGCGTAGCTTGGTTTAGAGTGGGAGTAACATAGCAGTGGTAAGTGCTGGAAATGGGAGGGGCTAGTGACATGTATGGGTGAGAGTGCTCACACCTTATAAATAAAGCACATGAGTGGTGAGAAATATTTAATACCACATCAGTGATGAGTAGATATGTCTTCACGTATGTAACCAAGTATGGAGCCATTGGCACCTGTACTATGTAAAATAATAACAAAACATTCAGAAATGGAAATGTCATATAAGACGTGACCATCTTAACAAAAGACAAAACAATGAACAAACAAACAAGAATATACAAATAGCGGGTTCTTGATAGAGGAAGAAAAAAGTACCGCTTGCCATGGACGCAGCTAAATTGTATTGCAAAAAATATATGAAGATGAACCATATCAATAAATACTTCTGTACATACACACCAGGCCTGTAGCCAGGAGTTTGCACAGGGGGGTTCGCAGAAAATTCCATTGCGACTTAGACCCGATCGACCGTAAGTCCACATTCCTTAAGTTTAATGTGTGGTGTGGCTAAATAATTTACTTCCGGTCACTCAACAAGCCCCCACCCCCCCCCACCCCCCCCCTTCCCAACCCGCTACGGACTTCGGTATTACTCGCAAAAATGATTAGTATAGCCTTTATTTTAGTTAGGGCACTCGTTGTTTAAGTGTTGTGGATCTACTTGAAAGGATAGTGAGCTATAATGAGGGATCCCTTGGTACAGCTACTTTTTTTAATTTGAATAGAAGGAGCTAGAGGTCAAAGGGCATGCTAGGGATTCTTCCTTTTATACCCGGACTTCCGGAAGGAGTTGAGAATGTGGTAGACGAGGCCACAGAATTGCGTACAGACAATAACATTGAATTATAAACGCAACCTCTAGTTGTTGCACTGTTAGTGTTTAAACGTATCACGAAGTGGTTTTAGCCAAATTCTGAATAGGGTAACAAAATACTCACCTTTTGTGGAACTAGCAAATTTGTGCACTACATCTTTTATAGCATCACCAGCTACTCCCAATACTGATGCTATTTTTCTAGTCAATTTCAAAGAGGATCGTTTTTTCTTAAAATGTTGAACACTTTCAACTATCTCCTGACAATTTAGCAACTCTGAATTGTCACTATTTAATATCTCCCCATCTGGGTCGTTCATCCTATCATAAGCTTTCAGTTGGGGGACTTCTACTTCACTAGTAGCACCGCTACGCACAACTTGGGTTTTGTCTGACTTATCTTGGTCTTCTAGCAAGGTGTCAATACCAACTTCGGCAGTTTGATGGTCGGCTTCAAAATAATCATCCACTGGCTGAAGATCTCCAACATCAGGACGGGGTTGGGAAACTTTGTAGAGTTCTATTTCGTTCACCGGTATGGCGCCGTATTCTTCTACGGCGGATAAATTTTTTGCTGTTCCCGGGTTCTCCGGTTGTTGCGGAATGTTTTGACTCATAATTAGCTATATTGGTCTTTCTAGCTATTAGAGTACAGATTCCAAAGTGAAAAATTCTGTCACACTGGGTACAATCTTGGCTTCGTTGCTATTCCACTACCAACTTCTGTAAAAATTATCGTTCCTATAAATACCCAATTCAGACTTCCAACACTTATGTTAACGCCCACCTTATAAATGTACTATTAATAATGAATATTGTAACGTGTTAGTAATAGCACATATCTAGAGACATATTTACCATAACACACTAAGTACTCAGCACAGCATAGGTGTGCATACCATAAAGTGTGTCTAGCACGAGTGTGTTAAGCACTCGTTTATTTTGGTGTGTTAATACCAAGTGTGTTTTGCACACCTCACCTCAACTGACTTTATTTTTGAACTCAGTAAGCATGTTAGGATAGACTCTTTAGAAGAAAATTTGACTTCACTTGAACAGATCCTATCAGTGAGTGCAACGTTAGAAATATATTTTGCTTCTTCATAGCCTAAAAAATCAAATTAATCATTTTATAGAATAAGTGTTAAGGTCACATAATCTAATGAGTGTTATAAAGAACATTTGGAATATATAGCTATATATATATATATATATATATATATATAATAACTGCACATACTAAGGTCTTTCCACTAGATTCTGCACATTTTAGTTATATTCATTGGCGAGCGAGGGTAGAGAGCGTATGGCACGCCGTTTGTAACAAAAATTCCTACCTTATATGGGCCTTATGTAAGTTATTTCGGCCTGATGTAGCCTATTTGGGCCCGATGTAATCTTTTAGGCCCATGTAACCGCAGGCTTACAGGGGTCCCTTCTAACTTACAGGAGTCCTTTCTAATTTAAGCCATTTACAGGTCCCCTGTAAGGATTTATTTACGCTGGTCCTTTCGTATTGAGGCCCGGTATAAAGGATTTTATACAGGAGCCTTCTGCAATTTTACAAGGGTACTTTGTAACTGTTCATTGCGTTGCGTTGATCTGGACGAACTTAAACGGTGTAAGTACGTCGGAAATTGTACTAACGGTAGTTCATCTAGCTTTTTCATACCTCTATCTGCCTTTCCATTCACTTTTCTAAATTTTTGTGTTGCTCTGAGAGATACAGAATGTTTTAACAACAATCATAGCTCTTGTTTATCTATCAATGCTTTTATACTTTTACCATGACTCATTAGCTAAAAGGTATAGTTTCCCAAAATATGCTGTGTTATACTTCACACTATTAATCTCAGTAAACATTATTGGCCAGGATATTGGCTAATTATGTTGATTTAGTTTAGCTAATTGGTTTTGTTTATTTTATATAGGTAAATTAGCTACTTCAATTTTAATTGTATAGCTATAAAAAACTAGTGTTGATTTTTACAATACACAAACTATATTCATTTTATGCAATTTTGATTATTCGGGTATATTTCATTGTCTTGACTATAGCTGTACACTCCAGCTTTAGTCATAGCTAGTTATGGGTACTATTGGGACTTAACAATTTGATAACCTTCTTGTGTAACTTTTGGCTAATTATATATACCTACTACCAGTATCCTCATGCAAGCTGGAAACTTTTACACTGGTTCCTCCTCCAAATGGACGGTGCAATGAAATACTTCCACAATGTCCCTTCAGGTGCTATGCTAAAACTTAGCCATTTAAACAACAAGCACCTGAATCTATTAAGTGTGCATTTACACTTCAGGCAGAGATGTTTATAGAAAACCAATTAAAATCTAAATAAGAATAGACTATGATCATGTTTACAATGATCTTGTTGCATGATATACCAACATCAAATCTTGAAACCAGTCAGAGCCCTCTCTGATGCTCACCTATACATTATTAAATTTTGTAGTGTTGAGGGTGACAGATTACTGTCAAAGAATCTCGTTTCCACCTGCTCTATGTGGGCGAGTGATATGTTCCTTGTATCAATCAGGCATAACTGTGACTGTTAGTCATACCCTTGTAAATTGACTACCAAATAAAGTTCATAACTATTACACAAATATTATAGTTACATACTAAAAGGAAACACACATCAAGGGGACTGCAAAGACAAAAGAAACAGTTAAAGACAGCCTTTCAAAAATAAAATAAAAACAAACAAAAAAAAACAGCAACAAGGAGATGACGGCTACAGAAACTGAGACTGACAGTGTGCACAGAAAAAAACAACAAAAAACAACAACATGCCATGAAGGTGAACACAGTCAAAAAAAAACAGCAACAAGGAGATGACGGCTACAGAAACTGAGACTGACAGTGTGCACAGAAAAAACAACAAAAAACAACAACATGCCATGAAGGTGAACACAGTCTTGGTTGCGGGAGTGAGAAAGAAAAGATAATTAAGTGATAAGATGATTGACTGTGCATAAATGCACAGTCATACATCTTTCTCACTGTGGGGGGTTTGCTGGGGCCTAACAGAGGTAGAGCCAGTAGGGGGTAGTCTAACTCTTTCACTGCCAGAGTCCCAAGTAGATTCGCTGCCACCAGGTTCTTCCAGGCTCTAGGGTAAACATCCTCCGAACAAAATAAGAAAAAAAAAAAGCAAGCTGGAGTCATATTTGAGGTTTAAATGAATTGAATTTCCAATTTCTATGTTCATTTTAAAAAAATGCAGGACATTTCTTACATACACTATCCAAATCTACAACAAATTAACAAAACTGTAGGACAATTTCCTTCTTAGTTCCCAGGATATACAAATTCCACTGTCAAAATGCAGGAAAGATTCTTCATATAATATTTACAATATGCAAGAATGAGAGTATTACAAGCAAAATGTAGGAAGGAACGCTCATAGAGTATTTTCAATATAAAAATAAGTGCATCAAAATGTAAGATATTTCTCACATTGATACTCCTAATATGAAAGTGATAGCAGCCATGTCTTGAAAAATACTTACCATAATTTTCATAAAGTAAAAAGGGTTCTGCAAATGCAGACCATTTACCTCAATAAGATACCAAACTTAATGATAAAGTGAAAGAAATTATGATGAAGACAAAATACATAAAGGAGAGTATTAAAATGTAGGAGTATTTCTGTCTACTATTTGTTTGAAAGAACCCACACATAATGGTTACCATAAAACTTTTCATTTTGGTTGTAGGAAGTTTTCCAGCACCATGAAAGTTTGACGAAATATATCCCTTTAGCATAAAATTTCCTCTACATATTTTTCTAGAAAGATATGTGCACTTGGTGCGCCAGAAAATTTCCCGCATTTTTTTTGCAGGAAATTTTCCTGCACTTATTATGCCAGAAAATTTCCCGCATTTTTTTTTGCAGGAAATTTTCCTGCACTTATTATGCCAGAAAATTTCCCGCATTTTTTTTGCAGGAAATTTTCCTGCACTTATTATGCCAGAAAATTTCCCGCATTTTTTTTGCAGGAAATTTTCCTGCACTTATTATGCCAGAAAATTTCCCCGCATTTTTTTTGCAGGAAATCTTCCTGCACTTTTGCCAGAAAATTTCTTGCTTAGGTCTGCTAGAAAATTTTAGTCTGGTGTAAAATTGGTTGCATAATTATCTCGTATCATTTGCCAAAAAATATTTGCTGCATTTAAGTAGTGGATCATAGCTAAATTGAATGATTACATTGAGACAAAATAAAAGTACAGTACATAATGAGTTTGCATACTGTCAGATGTCACCTTTTAATTGTTTTTGTTTTTTTTGTCGTAGAGACATTTTGATACTTTTGCTTCTGGTTTTTATGACTTTCAACCCATCTGTATGCTTAACCTGTTTTTCAGCACCATCTTTAGGTACACTGTTTAGCGTAGCTAGTTTTTCAGCTTCACTCAATTGTTCCAGCAGCTCTTCGGTATTAATGGAATGAT
>WLWI01002925.1_pt1 | contig 14723 bp, 10 predicted proteins | sample 6701501 | NCBI WGS metagenome assembly WLWI01 (sample SAMN12718690, study PRJNA515312) | sponge metagenome | isolation source: marine sponge | host: Mycale hentscheli | place: New Zealand: South Island, Marlborough, Capsize Point | collected 2014-11-01
AAAAAAAAAAAAAAAAAAAAATAAAAAAACACAGCCCGCCACCCCCATCCTTCCCTCCTGGGGAAATATTTAGCGAAAATAAGCAAAGGGGGGGGGGGGGGGGGTTGTGGGGGGGCCTTTTCCCCCCCCCCCCCCCCCCCCCCTCCCCCTTGAATACAGCCCTGTAAATGAAATGAAAGCTGTCTATAGGTTGCAGCAGTCTGGTGAATGCCATGAAGATACGCAAGATTGATCAGCTAAGGATGACTTTTTTGTTCTCATGGTTTAAGGGGAAAGAAGGGAAGAAAAAAAATAACAGTATTTAAATTTGGAACTGCTAGCTTGTCCTCATACATTTCTTGCAGTATGTAGACTTAGTGTTCTAATGCAACCAGGGCTAATAGCTTGTTGAAATGATTTAGTGGAACCAGGACTTGTCCATGGCTCATTTTTTAGGAACTTGTTAATTTTCTTAGGAGACCTTTAGTGAGTGTGTAACATTACACTAATTGGTATGAGTGTTAACATCTTCTTCTTTGTTCTCCCACCCCTCCCACTATTACAGCCCCAGTGGGTGTCCTCTGTTTGGTACTCAAAGGTGGTCTTCCAAAAGACGACTGTGTTGCAAGATAACCTTGTTCCTGGTGTCTCCTCTGCTCATCTTCGTGCTGTCCTTCTTGGCCTTCCCTGTAGTGCTCATTCTCTTCCCCTTGATTATCAGTTATATGGTAAGTGCTTCTGAAGATGATAACAATCCTTTACCATGTAGTGGGCCGATTCTTTGTTGTGGGTTAGACGGTTTGAACAGAGTGATTCTATTAATATTAGAAACAGTAACTTTAAGGTCATTATGGTCACTAAGGTATAATTGACTATTTTCAATGCTCAAATAATTCTGTTTATTGTTTACCCTTACTGCACAAGGTGGTAACAGCATTACAGTGTTCATTTTGTTTGTCTGGTTTTCTTGTCCATCTGTCTGTTTCCTATCTGTCAGTTTGTCAATATGCAGATTTCTAAAACTGGGCATTTTAATATTTTACCTTCCTTTTTCAAGAAATAGTAGACCAAACTATGTGACTTGAAATGTCCAGTTTATTTGTTGTTATTGTTGTTGTTGTTGTTGTTGTTGTTGTTTTCCCCTCAATATAGTGTTCAGCTGGGTTTATTGATTAAGCATCCTATTAGCCCAGTGCAATTGGTTTTAGTATGTAAAAAAATCTTTAATTATATTATGGCCAAGTAGCACGAGATGTGGCCTTTCAAAAGCTGCTGGTGTGCAAGATGTGCTGTGTAGTGCTCCAAATGTTTTCTCTTTCATTGTCCAGCTTCCAGCATTCATCACTGGCTGGTTGGGCACGAATGGTTTTTGGAGTGGGTACCTGAACCTCTTCAGGGAAGCTCTAAATTGCTGAGCTTGTTGGATTGGTTAAAAAAAAAAAAAGCTAACCAAATAAATGAATGAATCACCACAAGTGTGAACTATATACTAGCTAGCTATTACGAAATATTTGCATGTGCTTGCTTAATCAGGAATCGATATAGCTTGTGCAATGAAAACATTGGATGTAAATGTTGTCTACATAGGAGAAGCTGAACGTGCAAGAAAGGGATACTCGTCACTAGTTTCAGTGTGAAACTCCAATTCCTGCACTCGGTAAACTTATCTCAGCGTGAAGTGAAACTATTGCATGGGCACCAGGAAATTATTTGCTCATGTGATTATGATGTGATGAGGGGGAAGGGGGGGGGGGGGGGGCATTGCCTACAAAAGCTAGAATCTTAGTGGAGCTCACTGCTCTCATTTTTTTTCTTCAAAATTTTTAAGAGAAGTAGCACAATAGAAGGACTTAAATTGTCGTTGAGTACTTTCATACCTATTTCAACAGCTAATTGTCGATAATCTCCCAAATCAGAGCGTGACAGACAAACAAACAGACTGGATCGCTACTATGCCCCTCTCACACATGCACGATGAGGGTTAATAAATACAGAACATAACTGTTATTAGTTTTGTCTCCATGTTGTGTCTTGCTCACTGATATCTTGTAAATTCTGGCCCCTTGTTCATTGGTTGGCTACATACACACATTTACAGTGATGTTTTCAGGTGTCTTTAGGGAAACATTTAGCCCTCTGAAAATAGTGTTTTCCCCCTGAAATTGATTTTGGTCCCCCCTCTGAAAATTTTTTTTTCCCTCCTCCCAGAATAGGTTTTTCCGCCCTGAAAATTATTCTGACTAGAGACATTTTCGTTTTAATAAGGGAGACTACACAGTTTTATGTGCATTAAGAATTTGCACCTTAGTGCAGTAATATAGGATGTAGAATCATCACATAGGGCAAGTGGCCTTTCATTTTAGGCTAATGTTTCCCATACTTTTTGGGCAGCCCTAAATACCCTAATTTTTACATTTTTAATGTTTTTATTAGTAATTATATATATACACTTGTGTGTCAGTAATGATGGCTGACGATGGTGTGTGTATTCATGAATAGTTCATGAGCTGAGCTAAGTTGGTAAAGCATCGGCAATGCCCTGAATTGGTAAAGCGTCATCATTACGAATTGGTATCGCATCGAGTTCTGTCCGCTCTGTAGTTGACGAGAAAAAAGTGACACTTACCAGGCTTTACCTAACTTGCAAGACTCTGAGATGCAGGAGAGATAGACAACAGAGGAGGAGGTAATCCATGAGCTGAAGAGAGGAATAAGAAAAACTGAGATGACTCAGACAGAAAGAGAGCAGTAGAGGGAAACCATGGATAATAATACCTTATTCATCTGCATAAAAGTTGTACATCAAGCGCCACGGTATGGCTGGGTACTTGCTAGTATTATATAATACGTTGGATATTTTCCTTGTGTATTTTCTTATCACACGAGCACGAGCATTTAATATTTTCCCGTATTGAACGCTGCATATTGAACACGCTCATGCGTAAGAAGTATGGTGAAGAGTCACCTCTGAACGTTTACTGTTTTATAAAAATATCAAATGTATAATTAACACTTTGTTACAGTGGTTGTACTATATGCATATAGTACACTGACTCATGAGTAAGTTATATATATATATATATTATACATATATATATGAAGTGAAGTAGTATTGTTTGTAGTATTCAGATGATTCTTGCTTATTGTAAAGCTCTATGAATGATGGTGACTCTCTTATAGCCGTGTACTCTATGTCAATGCCAATTGAGTCTTATGTATTCCAGATTATTCAGATATTGATACTAGGGCTTTTAATTCACTTTTGAAGCTTTTAATACTAAGGTTGCATTGATTGTATACTTTTCTACACTAAAAATTTAATTGCATAAAAAATTTACAGTGGATCAAGCCCTCCCCCCCTTAATAGCATCATTACAACAGAGCATTACTAGTTTAAATTGCAGTGGCTGAAGAAAAAATTGTTGATTATTTCTGATTTCTTGACGTGTATGTGAAGATGCAGGTGATCTAATTGGATAATTTACATAACTTACTTTTAGCTTCATCAAAGAAATCATTCAGTAACAATTTGTTACTCTTGTTTTTAGCACGTTGCCTCCTGGCTTACCTAATTCTTTCACAGCCTTTTATATTCATTATTTTAACAGCAACGATAACAACAATGTATTGTAAAATGAGTGATCCTAGATTTGATACTGAAAACGTTGTGCTTCCAGAATTATGACCAGGTAGAGAATGCAGTGGCATGTTGTTTTTGAGCACACCACTGACTCGGTCAACCATCTTGGCCTCAATGGGTGTCAGGCATTTATGTGTATCCAGATGCAGCATTCTAGCTAGGGTTTTCTATCCAAGTGGTGCAAAAATATTCCACAGGCATTGTTGCATGTATGGTATGGGGTTGTCATGGGAGTAACATATGTAGCAGCACATGTGTTGGTGAAAAGTAGCAGCACATGTGTTGGTGAAAAGGAATAAAAGAAACAGCAACAGCAACAATACACTAAGTGGTGTGTTTTCTACAAGTGTTTAGGTAGTGCATCTTGCAAACCAAGTCGTGCGGGCACCACTCTAAAAAGAAAGCCCTAGAGGGAATGTTATGTTTTGGCAAGTGAGTTGTAGTCGGGTGTCAACTAGTTACTATCATTTTGGAGCATAAAAAAAGCAAAGATAACATACTTTGTTTGCTAAATTTACTCTCTTTTTTTTTTTTTTTTTTAATGACTACAAGATCTGTAAAAAAACAATAACAAATATATTCAATGATTTAGTCATTCTCGGCTGAAATAATTATTCAAATAATTCATATTTGAATACATTGACTGGCCATCATCTCTATACCAAGGCCCCGATTATTTGTTTCTTATCCTCCGCCTAAATCAACTTGGTGCACTGAGTTGATGTGATGTGAATCACGCCCACCAATTTAACCCCTGAAGTATTTGGTAAAGGGTCTTGAGTACAATAAAAATATAAAAAAGGGAAGAACTTCAAATCTTGCCGTGACTCCATTGTTAGACTTCACTGTGTTTTGTGGGGACAGGTAAGATCATTAGCTAGTTAATAACTGCTGTATTTGGTCTTTACACTAAATAGAAGAGAAACTGACCAACCTTCTACATCTGGTAAGCTAACTATGATATAATGAGCTGCTATAGCGTGGTTGCTGAGTCAGCTAAATCTATATTGAGCTTGGGATGAATGGAGTTTTTTTTTTGTTGTTTTTTTGTTTATTTTATTTTTATTTATTTTTTCGGTACATCATTAATTAAAGTGGGACTAGAAATTTGTGACATCCCAATAAACTTCTCTACATTCAGAAGTATCAACGAAGAAGCATTAACTAAAAAATGATTTTCTTCGTTTAAAAGAAGAGAAGCTTATGTAGCCTGAACAGGAAGTGAGAAATTTAGGGACAGTGTTTGTCCTCAATGGCAGATTTGAATTTGTAAACAGATTTATTCACCATTACAATATTTGTCATAACACTCCTCGAGAGCACTTGAATCTCATAAAAGCACTTCAAAAAGCAAACAAAAATATGATTTACTTTGGACAATAAAACAAATCAATCAAGGGAATTTCCAAGGGTTCATAACAGTGAACAGTTTGAATGCAGACAGTAGACAGCAGCTACTCAGTTTTCCTTGGCAAGTGGTAGATTTTAACACAATGTATGTAAGTGTTGTCATTTGTTTTTAGTGTATAAAAAATTTGTACTTAATGTAAGGCAAACAATCGCAGTAATCACATGACCCACCCTCCCTCCCTCCCTCCTTCCCTCGTGTTTTTTTGTTTTTGTTTTCAAATTTCCCCGATACAAAACTAGTACAAAGAATTGGGGCCTAATGGGTTCTTCAAATGTAATCCTCAGCATCATTTGAAGTCAAAGTGAACTTACTTTTTCTCATTTTTAAAGTCATCTGTAGGATATTAGCCACTATGATAGGTAGGTTATGTTTGGCATAAACAACTAATTCCAGACATACAGTATCTGAAAGTTTTTACCAAGTGATCGTTAGTTTCACAACTCAATCACAAGTGCTACTAAGGTGCCGCATGTATGTACATCCTTATATAATGTATATGTAATTGACAACTCCATCTAATTTGTACACCTAGGATAACTGTCCTTCTGAGTCAGTAATCTGTGATGTCACAGCCTTAGTTATGTACTGCAAGCTACAATAATATGGTAGCCTGGGCCCTCTTCCATAGGTGGCATAGTTTAACTTCTTGTTTTTGTTTTGTTTTGTTTTGTTTTTCATTGTGTTTGTTTTGTTTTTGCATTACCTAGCTTCATTGCCTAAAGTATTGTACTCTGTGCAGGATTATATTTTCATTCTCTGCGGTATGTACGCCGGTGTCATTACATCATAGTGGGGTTTAAACTTTTAGGTTATGTCTGAAAATTGTAGGTTGATGTTAATGTGTGTGTGTGTGTGTGTGTGTGTGTGTGTGTGTGTAGGCGTACAACTCCCGTGCTGAGTTTCGGCGTAAAAGAGTTCGTGTGGTGCTGGGCATCCTGACTGCCATCCCTGCTATCCTAGTGGCTCCATTTGTGGCGCTCATTGCTTCCATCTTGGTCGTTCCTTTTGGCTTCATCTATTTCTGCATTTGCGTTCCAATCACTTAAACATTTCATCCGGCACCATTTTATTGGCTTTTTTTTTTTTTTTTTTTTTTTTTTTTTTTTTTTTTGGTTTTTTTTTTCTTTCTTTTTTTTTTTTTTTTTTTTTTTTTTGTTTTTACTTTTTTTCTTGTCTCATATTTGTTTTTGGTTGGGTTTTTCACTACAAACATGATTGTATGGGTTTAGTTTTAGTCATGTGACCTCACTCACTGGCATATGATCAGTCATATGATCTTACCCACATGTACATTATAAGTCATGTGACTCCACCCACTTAGCACATGATCACATCTCTGTAGTCAATGGGCATCTGTAATGTTATTCCAAGGGGGAGAATCATTGGGATTTATTTCTTGTCATTCATGGTTTTATACACATGCTTACATCTTAGCATGTGTGGTCATAGTTACCAAATTAGAACTACATTGTTAGTATAATATTTTTAAAAAAAATTTTTTTTTGGTAATGTTCGGTAAAGCGTTCTATAGCGATATACATAAGTACAAGGCGTTGGTATGGTATCGTCAATTAAGGAACCGCGCCAAAGGAAGGGTTGTGTGAAAATATCTGTGAGTGATGGGAGTGCACACTAGTGCCATTCATTGAGGAGGACATACATCATCAGTTGCGAAGTGCTATAGTCTGTCGGTGTTTCGTAGACCCTGAGGGCACATCGCCTATTGTCTAAGGAGTTAGGGAGCTGTTAAGACGAAATGAGTTCCGTGCAAGTTGCTGTTAGGGCGAGACCTTTCTCACAGAGGTAAGTTTTTGAGTAGTAGTTAGCTATAATATGACTGTATATTATACAGTAAAAGGTATAAATATTCTACTTTAGCAATTCCTATTTATCTATTCAGAATACTATAAGGTTTTTCAGTGTGTCCTGGAAAGGTAGATTGTAGCTTTGTGTTAGAGGGCTAGGAAGCTGTTCGTTGACATCAAAATTGTTCAGACACGATGCACTGAATACTATACTCTTATCTGGTGGGAAAGTTTGGAGTCTGTGACGTGGTTGCACAGGGAGAAAGATGATCAGGACTGCCCAGATTAGTTGGCGAGAGAAATTTGAGATGTTTGTGTTTTTAGTTTTTTTGGTTTAGAACTGCAGCTCATATTTAAAATAACATGGGAGGAGTGGCCAGCTCTGCAAATATTGATAGATTGAGTTTGACTCCGTTCGATCTAGTGAATATACCAGCACAACATAGCGCTGACCCCAGCTATTGATTGTTTCATTGTGAGAGAAAAAAATAATTCAACCTTTTATCTATTTCTCTTCCACACAGCCATTTATAAAGATTACTTTATGTTAACAAAAGCAGAGGCACAAAAGCGCAAACTGCTCTTTGTGCTTCTCTTCACTAATGCTACATTTGTTGTCCACTTCGTATGTATACATGGTTGTTTCCCAGGGAACTCAACTCTGGATCTGGATTCTGCATTGAGATAAAAGGCAACTCTACAGTCATTTATAAGGTTATTTATGTATACATGTATATTTAGAATTAGACTGTATTATTATTGCTATTATTATTATTATTATTATTATTATTATTATTATTATTATTATATTCTGTTCAAAACTGGGCTATTTGTATGGCCAGAAAGCATTAGCAATATTTATTTATTTCTTCAGTGGACAGTCTGTAGAAATAATGAGCGTCATGATGAAGTTTTATTGATGACTATAATGATATAGTAATTAGGATTGTCCTGCCACAATGTGTGTGTGTGTGCGTGTGATTATATAGGCTGGTAGGTCTGTCAGGAGGAATGGTGGTACAGGAGGGAGTGGCCATGGGTCGGCTAAAGAGTTTGTTTTTGATCACTCCTACTGGTCAGTCTGCGGGAATGATGATCACTTTGTGGACCAAGACAAGGTACTGTGTGTGTATGTGTGTGCACGTGTGTTTGTGTGTGTGCATGTGTGCATATTTGCAAGTGGATGATAAGAATGCAATGATAGTATTCGACTCACGCAAGGAGGGAAAAAAAAAGCAGCTTTCACTTAATATTTCAATTAAATTATTAAGTGAAGCTATATGTTTGTTGGTGTGATTTCTGCAAGATCGTGTCTTAGCCATGGGATGTGTATGTTGTTGTTAATGGTGACGTCAGGTTGATTGGTTTGCCTTCTGGCCTATGTTTCTCGCTCTGTACTTACGAGCACTTAGACATATACAGATGCCTCTGCTTGTGTGTGTTCTAAATATGGCAGCGAGTACTACTAAGTAATTGTAGCAGCAGTTCAGGCTGGTTTGCATGTTGTGTGTGTGTGAGTGTGTGTGTGTGTGTTAGGGAGAGGTAGAGAGGAATTTGTCGTCTTTAAACGGAGGAATTGGTATAGCTAGAATATATGAATACACTTTTATTATTATTATTATTATTATTATTATTATTATGACCCTTTCCTCACAATTAGCTGTAGATGTGATGTGGAGGTTGAATAAGTTTATATTGTCTGGGGGTATAGTAGAGTGTAGAGTATGAGGTCACTAATGAAGTGTAAATGGAAGTGAATATTAGTGAATAATAGACACTAGCCTGGTAAGGATTGATAGGCGTCTGCATGCACGTGTGGTGTGTGTGTGTGTGTGTGTGTGTGTGTGTGTGTGTGTGTGTGTGTGTGTGTTCTTTCCATCTAATTTTTCCTCTGCCTCCCACCAGTCCACCCAGCTGTGATTGGGTACCTGGCATTTGCTGGGGTGCAAATTCAAGGCCCTTTCTCATGAAACAGCAATGGTCCAGGTGGGACTTTGGGTGCCCACACCACTTGCTGTGAGGAAAGGCCTGTTCTCCTGCGAGATCTTAGCCAGACTCCAGGAGCTCTGCTTGCACAGCTCACAGTGTCTGTTTAGTGTACAAACATCCTGGCTCTGCCAGGTGTGCACAACGGTATTGGTCTTAACCGTGCTTTCACCAAGCAGTTGGGTTGACACATGAACTCTTCGTTTAAAAAAATAACAATAAAAGAAGACTAAAAGTCAGTCAGTTGATAGTATAGTAATATATTTTGCACAGAAAATGAATATTATTTAGGTACAAGTATATGACTTCATACACATTGTATTGTTTTAATGCTATCTCGAGAAGACTTTGTCTATACCCAAACATCTGTCATCCAACTGACGAAAAAAATTTAAAATTAAAATGTTTTGACTTTAATACTTTTCATCCAGTACCATGCATTTTGTATACACAGTAGACTATAAAGTTATTTCTGTAAAGGTATATTTTAATTCACTTCACAGTCTGCACTCAAGCTTTTTTTTTTTTTTTTTTTTAATAAAGTTTGAATTTGATGGCACCAATAACTTTGCGCAACTTACGTAAATAGTTTGAGTGTAAATAAATTTCGTATTTACCGGAATATTTTGCTGTATTTACCAAAGTATTTTGCTGTATTTACCAGAGTATTTTGCTGGGTTTCACATGTAAATACGATGGGCATTCAGCAATTGTTGTTGTTGTTGTTGTTGTTTTGTTTTTGTTTTCATGGTACATGTGCATGTTTTGTTACAGGTCTTCCAGGACTTAGGTGTGCCTGTATTAGAGTCAGCCTTCCAAGGTTACAATGCGTGTGTGTTCGCTTATGGGCAGACTGGATCAGGAAAGACCCACACAATGATGGGAGCTGAGGTGAGAAGTGAGGGAAGGATGGAAGTGAGGGGAGGATGGAAGTGAGGGAAGGATGGAAGTGAGGGAAGAATGGAAGTGAGGGGAGGATGGAAGTGAGGGAAGGATGGAAGTGAGGGAAGAATGGAAGTGAGGGAAGGATGGAAGTGAGGGAAGAATGGAAGGATGGAAGTGAGGGAAGAATGGAAGTGAGGGGAGGTCAAGGGATGGATGGAAGTAGAGACATGAGGTGCATGGAAATGATGGGTAGATAAGGATGAAGCAACACTGTGCCCTGTTTATTTATATTGCTTGTACTTATGAATGGGATGAATTCAGTATTTTATGTAATAGTTAAACCATGGGTTCGAGGAATTATCACTGATAACCATCCCCGATCCCAAGGGCGAAGCCCAAGGGAGAGGGCAGTTATCTAGCAATAATTCCGGGAGTTGCCATGGTTTCACTATTTTATACCATACTTACCTTTTTGAACAGAGTAAAAGACCAAATAAAAAGAGAGGGTATTGTTGTTTTGAGTGGAAAATATATCCTGCAGTTAAAGCAGTGAAGGTCACTCCAAAACACTGACAAGATAAGTACATTTTGTTCCCTTTCTGCTGTTTTCTAACTAAAGCAGTGGTGATTGAGTGATGATATCCAGTGAGGTTCACAAGTCAAGATTTATTACTCCAATAAATACTTCGCCTTGTGAGCTCTTATGGAGATGGAGTAACCGCTCGGAAAGAAAGCTTCATACAAGTAAATAAAACAACAACTAGATTTCCCTTCATAGCTAAAACAAAAAAGCATATACATTACATAATTATTTGTGCATCACTCTATTTTTTCAACAATTTTAAACTCTTTATGGTACAAAAATATTTTTCTGCAGGTGATTAGAGGGGAATAACACAGGGGAATAACATTTTAATCCATGGCTGTTACCACAGCAACTATGGTGTAAAAATATATAATGGCCAATATGTAATACTGTAAGCAAAAAATCAAAAAACAAAAAAACAACAAAAAAAACAAAAAAACAACAACAACAACTATTAGATAAAGAATGACATGGAGATTTAGAACATGCACTTATTTCAGAAGTTATAAGTTGATTTTTAAAGTTGGTATGTATAAACTTGAATTGGTGCGAAAATTAGATCCCGTTGCTGTATAGTTGCCAGGTGTTTTAACTTGGCCAGTGTGTACACTCGCCTCTAGTCTGGTAAACTGTGTCTGCCCCAGGGTTGAACTCTATTTGTGGCTTCTTTTTTTTTTCTTTGCTATTGTGTGACGATTTAAAGTAAATTGTTCTCTTGAATGATAATACTGTTTTGTATAGAATATTAATATTAATAAGGATTTAGTTTGTTTTAAAATGAAAATGCTGGATTTTAATTTATAAACAAGGATAATGATATATATGTGATACTTAATTCTTGACATTTCTATTCGTGTTCATTTTTCCACAATGACAATGTGAAGGTGTTGAAGCTGGCATGTATGTAGGCCAATGATAACCAGAAAAGCAATTGTACGGATATGCTGAAGAAAGTGACACTTTGCTGTTATCAGAGACTCTTTTGTTAATAGTAATATTTACGTGACAGTCTTTAAAATTCATCGATTGGCCTATCATTGTTTTTTGTTTTGTTTTGTTGTGGATGTGTGAACCTTGTTGCATTTTATTTTGGAGTGTTGTTTCTTGATTGGCTCCAAGAATGCTTGCTACAGCTTGCTGCTGTTGCCTACTAGTGTGTTCGCAAAACATATCTCCTTAAAGTTTCACAGAGCGACGGCCTGTCCATTCCTGGATGATTTTCACAGCTCCTCCAGCCAAGAAAAGTTCTGCACCACTGATGGCACAAAGACTGTGATTCGTTTTGTGATCACCAACCTTGGAAGGTTCTCCTTAGCTACTGTGAATGAGGATGGGACATGTTTAAAAAACAAAACAAAAAAAACTCTTAACATAAACCAAACCACCGAAGTGTGGAGTTTTTTCATCGCATTTTGTTCTGAGGTCCTCATGAGTGTACACCTTATATGGAACAAAAAAAGTGCTGTCTTTAACGTGTATTCAATCACTTAAAATGGGAATAGATTTGTTCATTACAGGAGCAATATTTCATATAAGATGACTTGCAAAGGTAGTTTTATTGCATTTGCGAGGGATTTATCATCTCGACGACCCAACACAGACACAGCTTCCTGGCTAGCAATCATCTTGGGAAGTGCTGACGAAAGGAGCGAGTCTGCGATTCACAAATTATACATTAAAAGACAAATTGAATGAAGAAGTAATCACAAGTAATACATACCCCATCACTCCTCTCACAGCAAATGAAGTTTAGCCTATGGGGGGAAAAACAAAACATCTCCAGCACACACATACAAAAAAAAAAAGGAAAAAAAAAGATGAAGCAAGATCAAAGAACAGATACAATGGAGGGTTGCAACTGGCTGGGCTTTGCTATGTATCTACCATCTTGGAGTACACCAATCACTATTATACAACCTGTTAAATTTACACTTCAGGGGAAAGAGCGCTACCAGCATCACACTGATTCATAACAATGACAATAATGTTCTTTTCATTTTTTTTTCCTTTCATGTCACCACCTAATTTGGATGAACAAATCTCAAAGAAACCTGGCAGGAACATAAGTATTTAATTGTTGTGTTATTAAGGCAGCGTAGGTTTAATAAAAGGAAGGAAAATGTACGAAAGAGAATGCAAACGTTTTGCAAAGTCCAAGTTCGTAATCTTGATAGAAGGACAGAGAGCCTGAGAACAAGGAGAGGTAGACAAAGGGAGAAGGGAATCCACGACTCAACAAGTAAGAGCTGAAGAAAGGAAAGGAGAGGGATAAGAAAAGCCGGGATAGTTCAGGAAAAAACAGCAGGCGAGGGAAGCTGATGTAACCTTAACACCATTGTGTGGCGGGGTACTTGCTAGTATTGTGCTAATAGTGGAGTTATAATTAGTATTATTATTGTTGTTGTTCTGTTTTTGTTGTTATATGTCTGCAGAACTCTCTTGGACTGATTCCACGAATTTGTGAGGTAAAAGTTAGGTGTGTGTGTGTGTGTGTGTGTAGTTGGCATGGCAACACTCGTGTTAGTCCTCCTACATGCTGTGTTGAGATATTTGACATTGTGTTTAGTTAGTTAAACATCTCCAAATTTCTAAATTCCCATCCTGCCTTTGTGTATTAATTTCCCTGGATGGTCATGTAGTTTGTACAATGTGCGTGTGTGTGCGTGCTAGGGTTTGTTCACATGGATGACAGGGGCAAAGGTGGACCAGGGAGAACAAGTGTCTTACAAGAATGAAGTCAGGTAAGGTATCAGAAGCAGCAGAAACTCACCTGGGTGGACTAGTTCAAATGAGCAGTGTGGGTTCAAAGTAAATAGTTTATTAGTAGTGTGATTGTACAAAGTGAGAAATATATTTGTCATGACAACAGCCCAGATAGGAAAGAGTCATGTAGATATAACCTCCATTGCGGATAGCACTAGCTACATCATGAATTGTTGTTGTTGTTGTTGTTGTTGTTGTTGTTGTTTGTCTTAAGTTACATGGAGATCTATAATGAGAAAGTGCGAGACTTGCTGCAGCCAATGCCAGTCGGTAAGGATGGTCATCAGCTGCATCAGCTCAAAGTCAGAGAGCATCCGAAGGAGGGACCGTATGTGGAAGGTAAGTCATGTGACATGATGAGTGAGAGGAGGGGCTAAAGGGCAGAAATCAAATTGTCAAAATGTTTGCTACTTTTTTCTCATATCTTTTTTTTTTTTTTTTTTCTTCTTCTAGTGGTGTACTTATCATGAAAGTATTTATGTTATATATATGTGTGTGTGTATGTATGTGTGTATGTATGTATGTGTATGTATGTATGTTAGATTTGAGCCATCATTCAGTAGAAAACTATGGAGAAATATCTCAACTGATCCAGTTAGGGAACAGTCACAGGTATGCAGCTTGTATCACATGTACTATGATGACTGGTGACATTCTCACATACACTTACTTGCACACACATGCGTACATATGCACGCACATACACACATATATTCAGAGTTACGGCATCTACTAAAATGAACAATGCCAGCAGTCGGTCACATGCTATCTTCACTATCAAGTTCACCCAGGTCAGTGTGTGTGTGTGTGTGTGTGTGTGTGTGTGTACAATGACTCACTTGTGTGAGTATGTCTTAATCAGCAATTAGAAACTAACCTTACGTAGTGTGTGAGTGTGCATGTCTGGCACAATGTGATTGATTGTATTAGAAGCTGTAGAATAATGTGCTCATGTGAGTCCATTTAAACACTTTGAAATAAAAATGTATAGATCATCGGTCTGCTTAGTCCCTCTACTAAAAAGGAAGTGATTTGAACAAAGCGAGGCAGATGTGTATATCTGTCTGTGTGTGTGTTTGTGTTTCTTCATGTATTGTGTGTTTGTGTAGGCCAAGTATGTATGTGGTCTCCCGAGCGAAACTGTCAGTAAGATCCATCTAGTGGACCTGGCCGGCAGGTGAGAGAGAGTGCTAGGTGCTGAAGTGACAGTTTGAACATGCTCATTGCACATGCTCATCGTAAATGTAATGTACTTTGCATTCCTCTTATTCTCCTTTGCAAAAGCAGTATTCCAGGAGTGTGTGTGTGTGTGTGTGTGTGTGTGTGTGCACTTGCATTGTGTATATGTGTGTATTGTGTGTGTGTGTATTGTGTGTGTGTGTGTGTGTGTGTGTGTGTGTGTGTGTGTGTGACTCCAGTGAGAGAGCTACTTCCACAGGTGCTGAAGGAGATAGACTGAAGGAAGGTGCTAACATCAACAGATCTCTTGTGTGCCTTGGAACTGTCATATCTGCTCTGGGTGAGTTCACATGTCCAGGGTTGGAGGTTTTCCCTAAATGGGTCTTCCTGGAGGGGTATTTTATATGCGAGATCTTCCACAAAGAAAGTTATGCGAATAAATATAGCTGACAAGTATGGCTTTATTAGGTTTGTTTGTGTGTGATGATA
>WLWI01002926.1_pt1 | contig 14721 bp, 9 predicted proteins | sample 6701501 | NCBI WGS metagenome assembly WLWI01 (sample SAMN12718690, study PRJNA515312) | sponge metagenome | isolation source: marine sponge | host: Mycale hentscheli | place: New Zealand: South Island, Marlborough, Capsize Point | collected 2014-11-01
GTATCCTGTTGTGTGTGTCATATTTAGAACAAATGTTTTTTTTATGTTTATATAATTTTAATATGCACAAATTGTATTTTGCTTCATATATTATTATACTATCTTACATTCAAAGTAATGATATATATTTTGTTTTCGTGATTGCACATTATGATTGCAGAAACATCAGCTTCAATAGTGAGACGGGATAAAGAGAATGTAGAATTACCAAAAATGAGCTCAGCTGTTACTTGAGTAGAATCTACTGAAGTATACACCATGTTTTCCCTTATATTAAATTGAGAATTGAAGCTTACTGATCTTTCACCACTTGTAATACTTGTAACAGTCCATGTCAATAAAGACTCATGATGGGAGCAAATAAACTCAGCTACATCATCATAGCACTGTGTTCTAGTTTTGTTTACTTGATACAAATCAGCTACACAAACTGACAAACTTAAAGCTACTGTATAAAAAGAGTACATTATCACATTGCAAATAAAGCTAAGCCTAACCTTATTTCATCTATCAAAACATACTTATAGTATTACACTCACTTCCTGTTTTTCCATTTCTACTGATTGAGGAAGTATTTTTGATCTAACAGAGTAACACCTTGTTCTAATTAATTGTAGAACCAATCATAGTATTTTCAGATGTAAGAGTAATAGTTTGTGAATAGCAATTTTTTTATTGAGTACAATTAAATATTTAAAAGCACGCTTTTCCATTCAAAAAATATAAGTAAAAATCAACTATGTATATAAAATCACAAAATTTGCAGAAAAAGTATATTATTCTTAGTTTTGCAAAATCGTGTGTACTTAAAGGAAATGTGATACTTGCTCAGTATATTTATCTCAGAGTGATAAATTGATTATAAATGTGTTGAAAGGGTGAAGCTATCCTACTGGAGATATAAAGAATTACCTTCCAGCCCTTTCTAGATAATTAAGAGGCTGGCCACTGTCATACTATCCCATTTTCCTGCTTCACTTTCTATAGTCTGGTTGAAGCAGTACAATCGTATGAGATGACAGCACACATAATAATTACTAATAGAGAAGCTTTTGAATAGTCGATATATTGTAGATTTGTAATTGCAAATTTTTTGTTCAATATGCAGAAACATATAGAGCATAAGATAAAACTTAGTTTCATATATCAGTTCAGTATTAAATACAGCCATTGCAAAACTATTAATGATGTTAATTATTATTGACAAAAAAAAGTAATTTAATATACAAGCAAGTACTCCACCACTCTTTGGCACTTGACTTACTAACTTTTTCAAATAATGTATGCAGTAGCAAAAGATATTATTATTCATGCTTTCCTTCTCCTACTCTCTTTTTACTTGAGTCATCCATTTCTCCTTTGTGTCTACCTCTCGTTCTCCTCAGCAATTCAGTATTTTCTGTATCTTTTCTTTCACTTCTACATGTAGCTAAGTAACTACATCAGTCAATCTTCTCACCTGCTTTAAATCTTGTAGTTTTAGGATGTGCTTAGCTAAGCCACTTTGTGCTGCACCAAACCATTATCTTGTTGAATTAAGATAGGAATAATGTACCACCTGTGACTCCCAACATGTCCAAAACTTGCATTATACAAAAGCCACTGAATTAATATAATAGCATTAGATGATTGTTACATATTATAATATAAACATACATAGTCGTCACTTCTTAAAGTAAAATGACTTAAAATTGTTGATCATTTTTAACGAGCCTAATTTAATCCCACTAAACAGAGTTTCCATCCCATAAGCAAAGTTGTCCTCCAAAAAAAACCTATTACCTTATAGCTACACACAAAAGATTCCTCAATATTACACAAGGTGACTATACTTACTTGGGTGATACATAATCATCTCAATGTTGCAAGTTATAGAGGCTGTTATGGAAGCATCTATTTCTAAAAAACTCAAAACCATTGATGAATTGCTAGACATTACTTGAGCTTTTACTATCGTAGAGTCAACAGTAGTAGTTTTCATCCTGACTGGGTCTAAATTTGTGTGAAAACTTAAGAATGTTCTATTTCCAGTTGCAGTATTAGTGACTGTCCAATATACATAAGGTAAATGTTGTGAGCATAAAAATTCGGCTATGTCAGAATAACACAGAGTCCTGGTTTCGTTCACTTGATAGAGACCAGCCACACATACCGAAATATAATACAGAAACGATATTAGAAAGCACAAATGACGTAATTTAAACAGTAGCATCTTAAGAAAACAACACAAACTGGAATACTAGGAATTGTTGCATTAACGCTACAGTTTCTCTCAGTAAAAAACGTCAGCGAAGTGAGGTATAACAACAATTCTTGAGTGAAAAAACTTAAAAAGCATCCGACTAGACTTACGCTCATTGATGAAGGCCGGTAAAAGAACGCAATTACGTGTCCCGCCCATTCATTACTAGTACCGATTTGGGAATGACCTAACCAGCTAAAATACCAATGAACTTCAAGAAGCGGTGCCCTTGGGTTATGAAGCCATTAACAAGCACTTTTTTATGTTATTTAAAGCGATGCATCCTTACTGTTGCAGAATTAAGTGTGCAAACATCACTGGATTAAGCTTGGGGTGAAAGCTAATAAAGGTATAGCTAATACCAGTGGTAAACGCTAAGGAACTTCAGACACTTCTTGTCACTTCCATTTATGTCAGATTGGTTCTTGCTCTGCTTCGAGTGGTAAACTTATTTGTTACACTACCACTTAAAATTATTTGCTGCACTCACTAGTAAATACAAACTGCATGCCTATTCAAGTGAACACTTTCACTGTCATTTATTTCTAAATAACAATTGTGATATCTATAATAGTAGAAAAATTTTAATCCGCTTATATAATAACATGTTATAGTATCTGTTCAAAACAATCCTTTTTATCTTATTTATTTCATCTTGATAATCTGATGCTGAAACTGAAGCTATAAAACAATCTATTCTGAAATATACTGCATAATTTATCAAATGTGCAGTGGACAGATGTAATGTAGAATGTAGGGTCACATGACATACACTTATTGACAATATTGACATCAAATTTTGAGTTGAAATAAAATTTGTACATGTTAATAAGAAAAGTTTAAATACTCTATATTTTACACATTAGCAATCATTCTATCAGTAATTTCTCTTTAAAAATCCTCTTTGTAATAATAATTTGAATAAATTCAGAATTACTTCTTGCAGCCAAATTTAATACTAATAGTTACTATTAGCAAAATATATTACTATTTTGTTACTTATTAATCCTATTAATATGCCTTATTGAGTATAATGATTCTATATTACACTATACTCAAGAATCTTGTTTTTTGTTCTTAAACACAACCAAAATTGCTAAAATAATAGGTAATATTTTCAATGTGCACCATGAGCCACAAATTGAGAGTGAATATAAAAATAATAATAAAATATGACACTTATGAGAAATATTTTATTATAGTAAGTAAATATCATGTCAATCCATGATGTCTTTTTTTTTCTTCAGTTATTAATAGTCTCATACATATCTGAGAAAAAGTGAATTCAGTAGCTGGAATAAGTGAAGGCGAGGCAATGGCTTACCATCATTATCTGAGTCATTAGCATTCAAACAATTGTCAGCAACATTTTCCTTCTAAATATACATACATTCTATTAAAGTGTAATATTATACATTCTATTAAAGTGTAATAAATATTGAATACTGATTGATGCTAACATATATGTTAGCATCAATCAGTATTCAATATTTATTACACTTTAATAGAACTGTATTAAATTATCCAACAATATCAGAAAGAACAAGATACATTCAGTAACTGTTTAGATTATGATGTACCCTTTCCATATTGACCTGAACAGCGGAATAAGCAGCATTCTATAATTATAAAAATATTATAATATTAGTATTCAATAATAATACAACCTGATAGTAATTTTTCTTGTCACTAAAAAACAATTTAAATATTGTTCAATATATAGTTTTTGTTACCAGAGGTAAAAAAATCATAATAATATATAATAATCAGTTCATTTATAATAATTTGTAATGAAATTATCAGTCAAATGCCTTAAGAATACATGATCTCCCTCTACATTTTATTGCTATCATAGTAGTGCCTATCGACAAATAATATTTTTTAGCAGCATTACTCAACCATTCAATAATTATTAGCTATAAAAATACAATTACCTCCTGTTCACACTATATATATATATCATACCTGGCTCGTCACTATCCGTGAGTGCTTGGATTGGGAAGATTCCTAGAAAATTATAAATTGCAAATGAAGACGATTTAAGTGACATATAATAACATATTATAATCTTCTCTCACTACCTTTGTATGGCCACTGTGTTCAGTAAAACTAAATGAAAAATGAATTTATTTTAATCATCAATAATAATAATTCTGAATTTATATTATAGAATACTATGAATCTTACCTAGACAATTGATTCTTAACTTTACCTGAATTGAAAGTATAGAAAAATATGGTAATTGTTAATTATAAAATTACATGAACTTCTGCTTACTTTTTCTCTTCATTATGACTGCAAATACTACTATTATTATGACATGAATAATGATGGTCAGAAGACATGTCACAACAACACTCAGTATTATTGGAAGCAAGTTGATAGAACATGTATTTAGTACTTCATTTTTGTATTGTTCACACATACTCATAGAATTCTGTAAGTCAGACTGCAGTACATCTGAAGCATCTGAAAATGTAATACCTGAAGTACACAAATTGTCATATAGCTATATTTCATCCTGAAGTCTATTATATTTACTACAAAATTATTATATTCATTTGTATTTTTGTTTAACATATGTGCCTATTTAGTTTATGCTATATTCAATATATTTGGTGCAAATTTTAAATTCAATCAACAAATACAGAATACGAATCCTACACTTAGCCCTAGCTAATTGATTACCAATTTATTAAATAAATAACCTTTAATACCAAAATAAAACTTCCACAGTGAAATAAAATCAGTTTAGGAATTATTAAAAGTGTAACTTTAGACACAATAATTGGTGTATACTAACTTCAATGACTTACTGGTAATGGATGTTGTAGCAAGAGTATCATTCCAGAAGACTATTTCCCACGAATTATTTCCACATTGTATAATTGTATTATTATGTGATAAATGTACGGTCATTCCTTTACGATTGGTAATATTATATAGTAGTATAGTAGGAGAGTTTACAAGACTACACTCTAAATTATTTCCACATATACAGTGAAAATAGTTATCAATGAATATGATATTTATTAGATAAACGAAATAATTATATTAAAATGCATATTAAGCAAGCATAAAGTACTTTGTTTTTAACTTTAATATTAGTACCTAATAAAAAAGAGGAATATACCCTGTGTGGGCAGTCATTTAGTGCTATAGTGATGTTGTGTACTGTACTGTTATCAGTGTTGTGGATGAGATCTTCCTGTGTGTAGGATTCAGGAGGATAAACTGTTATCATATATCTTGAAGTATTGTAGTAGGATGATGTCCACGTAACTCTATAACTGGAGGAACCTCTCGTAGTTGGGGTTAGAAAAAGTTCTGAAGGAACAAAACTGGACACTGCCATTTTTTATATAAAGTAATGATAAAATAAATAAAGATATTAATATTGCAACAGTGCCTAATGCAATGGTACATAAGATATTGATTCCAATATTATGCTGTATAAGTCTATTTAACCATTTCATTAAAATATACATCTAACCGGTATCCTGTTGTATGTGTCATGCATACATAACCATATTTTTTGGTTTATATAATTTTAATTTGCATGAATTATTGTATTTGCTACTTATACCTTACTTTCAAAGTGATGATATATAATGCTTTCTTCATTGCACATGATATTTGTAGAAAAATCAGCTTCAATAGTGAGACGAGCCAAAGAAAATGTAGAATTGCCAAGAATTAGCTCAGCTGTAACTTGAGTAGAATCTATTGAAGCATACTTTATGTTTTCCCTTATATTAAATTGAGAATTGAAGCTTAAAGTATCTGATCTTTCACTACTTGTAATACTTTTAACAGTCCATGTCAATAAAGAGTCATGCTGGGAGCAAATGAACTCAGCTACATCATCATAGCATTGTGTCCTTGTTTTGTTTACTTGATACAAATCAGCTACACAAACTGACAAACTTAAAGCTACTGTATAAAAAAAGTACATTATCACATGGCATTTAAAGCTAAGCCTAACCTTATTTCATCTATAAAAACCTAGCTTAGTATTACACTCACTTCCTGTTATGCCATCTCAACTAAATGAGGAAGTATTTATGATCTGGCAGAGCAAACCATGTTCTGATTACTTGTAGAACCAATCATAGTAGTTTCATATTCAAGAATAATACTTTGTGAATAGCAAGTTTTTTAATTCAGTACAATTTAAAAGCACACATTTCAATTCCAAAATATACTGCTTTAATAACTTACCGTCAACTATAGGTATGTATAAAATCGAAAAAATTCAGAAAAGTATGTATTGTTCATAGTTTTTCAAAATCAAGTGTACTTAATGAAATGTGATACTCGCTGAGTATATTCATCTCAGAGTGATAAATTGATTATAAATGTGTTGAAAGAGTAAAGCTATTCTGCTGGAGATATAAAGAATTACCTTCCAGCTCTTTCTAGATATTTGAGAGGCTGGCCACTGTCATACTATTCCTTTTTCCTGCTTCACTTTTTACAGTCTGGTTGAAGCAGTACAATCGTATGAGATGACAGCACACATACATAATAATTACTAACAGAGAAGCTTTTGAATAGTCGATATATTTTAGATTTGTAATTGCAAAATTTTGCAGAAACATATAGAGCATAAGACAGAACTTATTTTCATGTATCAGTTCAGTATTAAACACAGCCATTGCTGTACTTTTTAATGAGGTCAATTATTATTGACAAAAAATAATTCAATATACAAGCAAGTTGCTCCACTCCGTGGCATTTGACTTACTAACCTTTTCTAATTATATATTCAGTAGCAAAATATATTATTATTCATGCTTTCCATCTCCTTTTTACTTGATTCATCCCTTTCTCCTTGGTCTACCTCTCCTGCTCATCAGTAACTCAGTCTTTTCTGTATCTTTTCTTTAACTTCTACATGTAGCTAAGTAGCTACATCAGTCAATCTTCTCACCTGCTTTAAATCTTGTAGTTTCAGGATGTGCTTAGCTAAGTCACTTATGTGCTGCACCAAACCATTAAGAGAAATAGTTGTAGGAACAATGCACTACCTGAGACTCCAAACATGTGCAACACTTGCATGTACAAAAACCAATGAATCAATATAATATAGCATTAGATGATTGTTACATATTATAATAAATATACATACATAGTCGTCACTTCTTTAAGTAAAATGATTTAAACTGTTGATCATTTTTAACGAGCATAATTACATGTGGTACCTTTTCCTCACCCATTCTTAAATACTTGCAATATTTTTTTATAATAAAATTTCTACTATGTGGTCTGTACTTGTGAGTAATTTTTCTCTGCATTAAGTTTTTTTCCCACTGTATTAGTACTGAAATTTAGCTTCAAACATATGCCATATTATATTGTATAAATGTGTGTCTAGTTATGGATTATATAATTTAAAAAAAATCAATATGTAGAAAAAATTTGTAGAAATGGCTATGTCGTAATTAGAAAAGTTGCATATACAATATATTTATATTATATACATTATAATACAGTGTGTTTTATACAGAATGGAGAAACACTTAGTCTTCTCCCCCCCCCCCCCCCTAAGCCTATCACCTTTTAGCTACACACAAAAGATTCCTCAATTACACAAGGTGACTATACTTACTTGGGTGATACATAATCATCTCATTGTTGCAATTTATAGAGGCTGTTATAGAAGCATTTATTTCTAAAAAACTCAAAACAATTGATGAATTGCTAGACATTACTTGAGCTTTTACTATTGTAGAGTCAACAGTAGTAGTTTTCATCCTGACTGGGTCAAAATTTATGGGAAAACTTAAGAATGTACTATTTCCAGTTGCAGTATTAGTGACTATCCAGCGTACATAAGGTAAATGTTGTGAGCATACAAATTCGGCTATGTCAGAATAACATAGAGTCCTGGTTTCGTTCACTTGATAGAGATCAGCCACAGACACAGAATTATAATACTGAAACGATATGAGAAAGCACAAATGACGTAATTTAAACTGTAGCATCTTAAGAAAACAACACAAACTGGAATACTAGGAATAATTGTTGCATTTAAACGCTACCGTTTCTCTCAGTAAAAAACAACAGCGAAGTGTGCGAATAACAATAACTCTTGAGTGAAAAAACTTAAAAGCATCCGACCAGACTTACGCTCATTGGTGAAGGCAGGTAAAAGAACGCCATTACGTGTCCCACCCATTCATTACTAGTACCGATTTGGGAATTACCTAATCAGCTAAAATACCAATGAACTTCAAGAAGCGGTGCCCTTGGGTTATGAAGCCATTAACAAGCACTTTTTTATGTTATTTAAAGCGATGCATCCTTACTGTTGCAAAATTAATGTGCAAACATCACTGGATTAAGCTTGGAGTGAAAGCTAATAAAGTTATAGCTAATACCAGTGGTAAACGCTAAGGACATATCGACTGTAACACTTCTTGTCACTTCCATTCATGTCAGATTGGCTCTTGGGCAGCTTCGCTTGGTAAACTAATTTGTTACCATACCACTTAATTATTTGCTGCTCTCACTAGTAAATACAAACTGCCTATTCAAATGAACACTTTGACTGTCATTTTATTTATTAATAAAAATTGTGATATCTGTATAGTAGAAAGGATTTAATCTGCTTATGTAATATTATAATAACATGTTATAGTATCTGTTCAAAACAATCCTTATTGATTTCATCTTGATAATCTGATGCTGAAACTGAAGCTATAAAACAATCTATTCTAAAATATACTGCATAATTATTTATCAAATGTGCAGTGGACAGTTATGATGCAGAATTTAGGGTCAAAAAACATTTACAATTATTGACATCAAATTTTGAGTTGAAATAAAATTTATACATATTAATAAGAAAAGTTTAAATACTCTATATTTTACACATTAGCACTCATTTTCTATCAGTAATTTCTCTTTAAAAATCCTCTTTGTAATAATAATAATTTGAATAAAATTCAGAATTACTTCTTGCAGCCAAATTTAATACATCAATAGTTACTGTTAGCAAAATATATATTATTTTGTTACTTATTAATTCTATTAATATGCCTTGAAGACGATTTAGCTGACATATAATAACATATAATCTTCTCTCATTACCTTTGTATGGCCACTGTGTTCAGTAAAACTAAATGAAAAATGTTTTTTTTTTAACCCTTCAATAATAATATTCTTAATATTTTATATAGAATACAATGAATCTTACCTAGACAATTGATTCTTAAGTTTACCTGAATTGAAAAGTATAGAAAAGTATCGTAATTGTTAACATTATAATAATACATGAAGTTCTGCTGACTTTTTCTGTTCATTATGACCGTAAATACTACTATTATTATGACATGAATAATGATGGTCAGAAGACATGTCACAGCTACACTCAGTACACACATTGTCATTATAGCTATATTTCATCCAGAAGCGTATTATATTTACTAATCTAAATCCTTTCCACATTATACAGTAAAAATAGTTATTAATGAAGATAATAATGATATTAAGTAGATAAAAGAAATATTGATATAAAAATTCATATTGCAACATAAAGTACATAGTTTTTTACTTTAATATTAGTACCTAATAAAAAAGAGGAATATATCCTGTGTGGGCAGTCATTGAGTGCTATAGTGATGTTGTGTACTGTACTGTTATCAGTGTTGTGGATGATGAGAACTTCCTGTGTGTACGATTCAGGAGGATAAACTGTTATCATGTATCTTGAAGTATTGTAGTAGGATGGTGTCCATGTTACTCTATAACTGGAGGAACCACTTGTAGTTGGGGTTAGAAAAAGTTCTGAAGGAACAAAACTAGACACTGCCACTTTTTATAAAATATAATGATAAATAAAAATGTTAATAATGCAACAGTGGCTAATGCAATAGTACATAAGACATTGATTCCAATATTAAGCTGTACAAGTCTATCTATTTCATTACAATGTACAACTAATAGGTATCCTATAATTGTGTGTGGCATATAATAGAACAACTGTTTTTTTTATGTTTATATAATTTTAACATGCACAAATTGTATTTTGCTTCATATATTATTATACTATCTTACATTCAAAGTAATGATATATGATGTTTTCATGATTGCATATTATGATTGCAGAAACACTAGCTTCAATAGTGAGACGGGATAAAGAGAATGTAGAATTACCAAACATTAGCTCAGCTGTTACTTGAGTAGAATCTACTGAAGCATACTTTATGTTTTCCGTTACATTAAATTGAGAATTGAAGCTTAAAGTAGCTGATCTTTCACCACTTGTAATACTTGTAACAGTCCAAGTCAATAAAGACTCATGATGGGAGCAAATGAACTCAGCTACATCAGAATAGCACTGTGTTCTAGTTTTATTCACTTGATACAAATCAGCTACACATACTGACAAACTTAAAGCTACTGTATAAAAAAAGTACATTATCACATTGCATTTAAAGCTAAGCCTAACCTAATTTCATCTATCAAAACCTACTTATAGTATTACACTCACTTCCTGTTTTGCCAGCTCAACTAATTGCGGAAGTATTTATGATCTGACAGAGCAAACCTTGTTCTGATTACTTGTAAAACCAATCATAGTATTTTCATATTTAAGAGTAATTCTTGTGAATAGCAAGTTTTTTATTCAGTACAATTAAATATTTAAAGCACACATTTCCATTCCAAAATATACTGTTTTAATAACTTAACGTCAACTATAGGTATGTATAAAATCTCAAAATTTTCAGAAAGAGTATGTATTGTTTTTAGTTTTTCAAAATTGTGAGTACTTAAATGAAATGTGATACTTGCTGAGTATATTCATCTCAGAGTGATAAATTGATTATAAATGCGTTGAAAGAGTAAAGCTATCCTGCTGGAGATATAAAGAATTACCTTCCAGCTCTTTCTAGATATTTGAGAGGCTGGCCACTGTCATACTATCCATTTTTCCTGCTTCACTTTCTACAGTGTGGTCATACAATCGTATGAGATGACAGCACACATAATAATTACTGAATGAGAAACGTTTGAATATTTGATATATTTCAGATTTGCAATTGCAAAACTTTTGTTCAATATGCAGAAACACATAGAGCATAAGATAGAAATTAGTTTCATATATCAGTTCAGTATTAAACACAGCCATTGCTGTACAAAAAAAGTAATTTAATATACAAGCAAGTACTCCACCACTCTGTGGCACTTGACTTACTAAATTTTTCTAATTATGTATGCAGTAGAAAAGATATTAGTATTCTATCTCCTACTCTCTTTTTACTTGAGTCATCCCTTTCTCCTTGGTCTACCTCTCCTTCTCCGCAGTAACTCAGTCTTTTCTGTTTCTTTTCTTTCACGTCTACATGTAGCTAAGTAGCTACATCAGTCAATCTTTACTCACCTGCTTTAAATCTTGTAGTTTCAGGATGTGCTTAGCTAAGTCACTTATGTGCTGCACCAAACCATTAAGAGAAATAGTTGTAGGAACAATGCACTACCTGAGATTCCAAACATGTGCAAAACTTGCATGTACAAAAACCAGTGAATCAATATACTTAGCATTAGATGATTGTTACATATTATAATATACATACATAGTCGTCACTTCTTAAAGCAAAATGATTTAAAACTGTTGATCATTTTTAACGAGCATAATTACATGTGGTACTTTTTCCTCACTCAATATTACACAATTTCAGGATAAATGCTTGCAATAATGTTTTTTATAATAAAATTTCTACTATGTAGTCTGTATTTGTGAGTAATTTTCTCTGCATTAACTTCTTTTTGCAATGTATTAGTACTGAAATTTAGCTATAAAGAATATTTAAAACATATGCCAAACTATATATTGTATAAAATATATCTTTATAGTTACGGGTTTTATGATTTTGAAAAGTCTATATGTAATAAAATTAGTACAAATGGCTATATCATAATTAGAAAAATTACATTCTAGTATTTAATTCGCTCTAAAGTATAGATTTCGATTTAATATTCAGATAATTTGAATTATGTGAGATCTAGTTATTATTGTATTATAAGTTTAGAGCGTTATTAGAGCATAAGCGCTTAGCTGGTAGATTTAGTGCACTGAAGCCCAAGGGCCCTAGGCCCTATGGCTGTGTGCACTGAATTCACCAGTACCTAAGCCCGCATGCTCTAACTATTTTAGATCCCGTTTACGCATGCCCAGTTTCCACTAGCAACTTTAATAATATTGATAGTTCTTGGACGCACATCATAGTTTATATAAAATTGCTGTTTACTATTCTTAACTTCAACTAGCAGATATTTATACAAAGTGAACTAACTCTCAATTGTATTGTCAGATTATAGCAGAGATAAGTATCAATAATAGTATTTTAAACTACTATACTACTATAAATTCATGTAGAATATAATATAGTAGCACTTCTTTTGTACTTCTTGCATTAATTACAATATATATAACATTTGTGTTCAAAAGCAGTATGTTTTTGTAATTAAGAGGAAAATAAAATAATTATAATGAATAATTAACAGTAATCTATTTTACATTCTTAAAGTCCCCTTTTATTAGTTGGATCTCTCTGCAATGAAGCTTGTCTGCAAGAAATAATCTGAATTATTCATTATAGCCGAATAATGTATCCATTGTTATGATTATTATATTAACATTTGTTATATATTACATGTAACATTTACACTAACTCCGTATTCTGTACCATAATAATAAGCTATTTATTATAGTCAATAATCTTTTATTTTTCTTCAATACAGTAGTGAACTGCATAATATTATATGGAATCATATTTTCAAAATGACATGAGAAAGACTTCTGAAGTTCAAGTATTACTAATACATCATAAGATATATGACTAATAGCTACTGAATGTATTGTAGTATCAGTAACAGTTAAATAGTATCAATAATGATGACTCCTTATTCTTCAGGTATTAGTAGTCCATACATTCAAGGAGGTAATTAATTCAGTTGTTAAAACACTAAAAGCATTAGAGTTTGTAGTCATTGGTGTATCATAAATGTAAATTTCAAGTTGTAATAATGTGATGCTTAGAAAAATTTAACTATAATCACAATAAAACATATTATCAACACTGATTTATAGCTACCACAATCTTTTAGAGCTGCTGTGATAGTTTATACCCATGTTTCTTTGTATGTACTGCAAGTTTAATAATTATGTTTATTGTATTATTAAGCAAGTATTTTAAGCTCCTATTGTACGGGACCATCACAATTGTAAGCATTGCTTTATTGAGATATTTGTATTGAAGAACTCATAACTGAATCATGAAATATTATTTATAAAAAGGTAAGTAATAACATGATAACTACAAAATAGCTCGCATTTATTTTCAAATAATGGAATAAGTAGCTTATTTTCATATTACATTGTAAACAAAAGGTGTGAAGTTCACACCAAATTAAGCGGCAATCACTTGTAACAATAGACACACCAAAATATGGTGTGATGCACAAACCTCGACATTTTGATGTGAAGTACACACCAAATTCAGTGTGAGATCACACCAAATTCTGTGTGAATTCACACCATAATCAGTATGAACTCATACTTACATTAAGGGTGCTGGCACATAGCAACGCGAGTGCACAGTTAATTGAGTTCCCAGACCACGAATATTTCACCCTAAACAATAATCCGCGCGTATTCCTTACCTGCCCAAGGAGGGCGGGGCTGAAATTGACAAAATTGTGCGAGGAATGATTGGCCTGCATGCTATTTCTGGCCATAAGTACGGAATGGGGGTTCAGAACCATTCTATTTTTGGAATACAGGTACAGAAGATAAAAATAAAATAAAATTACAGAGGGAAATTTCGTAATACTGTAACGGCAAAAAACGGATCACAGGGCGAAAACTTAAATTTCCTGTAGTAATGTATTCAAGACATTTCATGCATTCACCACCTTTCCTGTAGTGGATAGGGCTAAATGTCCTATGGTGCAGGGCATTTAGCCCTATCATGTACAAGAAAGGTAGTGAAAGCATGAAATGTCTTAAACATGTGACTACAGGAAATTTAAGTTTTTGCCCTGTGATATATTTAAGGAAATGGTCGCCACAAAAATAATAACAATGAATAATTTGAAAACTAAATTGTAAATCGAAAAAAGCCTCTGTAATTTTGTTGGCGGTGAGTTCCAGAGTCCCTGGAGGGTGAGACCCCCAACTGTGGAGTTGAATTGTCGGGATATTTTGCCATTTATGTTGGAGAATCGAATGTGACCGCTTATATCTGCCATAGTAGTTGCTTTGGACTTCTAATTTCTGGTAAGCCAACTCCTTTGATAGTTTACTGTGAGGTCCACTGTATAGGATAGCCTGCAAAACTTATTAGTATTATTATACATTAATGTCATATTAACATACAGACAAAACAATTTTGTGGGTTTGTGGTTATTTTTGTGGTTATAGGTGATGGAACTGGGAGCTTCAAGACAGTGAATTTGGAAGTGTTTAAGCT
>WLWI01002927.1_pt1 | contig 14714 bp, 10 predicted proteins | sample 6701501 | NCBI WGS metagenome assembly WLWI01 (sample SAMN12718690, study PRJNA515312) | sponge metagenome | isolation source: marine sponge | host: Mycale hentscheli | place: New Zealand: South Island, Marlborough, Capsize Point | collected 2014-11-01
AACGCCGATGGAAACACTCATCGACGGTAAAGCGATCTGGAAAGAAAAGTTTGTAAACTAAACTCTATCTGACAGACAGCTACTGATAAACGGGTAACTGTCAGCTCAAGTCTGAACTTCTACACTTAATCCCTTCTGGTGCTTTGGGTAAGGGAACAAATTCCGCATAAAAAACGATGGCCGAGAAGTGGGTTGTATTCAGCGAAAAGCGCGAGGACTGTCTGAGCTAAGCTAAGTTCCGTAGCGCCGCTGACTACAACCCACTTCTCGGGAACCCGAAGGGCCATGGTTCGCGGTGTGTTTTTCTATGCCCCAGGGTGCTTTGGTTCTGTTTCTTTGCACAAGCAAAGAAATGAACGCCCGCCCCGGCAGGGGAAATGCTAACTAATACTCAACCCCTACAACTTCTCACCAATCACATACCCCCTCTGATCACTAATCGTGATCACCTGTTTGGAATACCCATGCTGCTGACAAATTTCGTCCACTGCGTCCACTACGCCTGGGAAGTGATTGGGTGTGTAATCGTCAAAAAATATCATGTCGCCAGTCTGTTGGCGGTTTTTTAGATAGTCAAATTCATCCACCACGTGCTGATAAGTGTGGCCACCGTCCAGAAACGCGAAATGGACGCGTGAGATATCGATCTTGTTTAACTGGGTCTGGGTGTCGCCTTGGTGAAAAATAATGTATTCGTCGATGAGGTCTTGGTAGGGTTTCAACAATTCAGCCCGGGATTGGCTCCCTTCCTTGTCAGCGATGCAATTCCAATACATCTTCGTGCTATGGGGTAAGACATCATAGGTCACAATCCGTCCAGGCCGGTCTGCATCACTGAGAGCCTTGGCCATGCACAGCGACGAAAATCCCCGTGCGGTGCCGGTTTCGAGAATACTGATACTGCTTTTGGGGCGTTTGGAAACCATCTGGGATAGCGCGCTGTACAACAGTCGACCATGTTGATAGCACAGGTCATGGGGTTTAATGACAATTTGAGTCAGCAATGCCAGTTCATCAAGCCAGGTTTTATCCATCGCAAATCCGGTTTCTTTTTCATATCCATCGGTTTGTGGGTAGGCGATTTGTTTCGTCTTATCCCACAGATCCAGATAGTCCTTTTCCACGGCCCATGGTTTTGAACCCAGCGGAAAGTCATAGAATTTTTGATTCACCCTTTTATCGATAGGCTCAATTAATCGGTCAGCGATTCGATCAACGTATCTGTTTACCAACGAGCTTAATGTCATCTACTTAGTTCCGGTACTGGGTGTTTTGGATTTACGCGTCTCAATGCATCAGCACTATTAACCCGTCTGATGTGGGCATGGATTATACAATGGGTTTAGCTGTAAAGGCCCACAAAGAAATGGAGATGGGTGACATGGTGTTCGTTTCTTGAAGGTATATTCACCGCGCTTAGGTCTCGAATTCGACACCTTAGTAGCTGGTGTTTGACTTAGGTAATCCGACTCCGTCGATTCTTCGGCCTTAAGTTACCGACGGTGGGTGGCTTCTTTCAAACCAAGATGCTTTTCAAATGGCGGATTGAATCCCGCTTAGTCATCCACTGCGGCACGCATCCATTCATGTAGCGTTTTAATTGAGTGCTCAGAGTTCACACCGCCTTTTGGGTCGAGTACCAATGGGCCGGGTTTATATCCACGACTATTCAGGCCTCGTTGAACGGATTGAACTAGGTGGATGTCTTCTTCTACGGTGGTTTCCCGGTCCTGAATTGCGAGTTGGCGAACCGCTTCAGAGTCGGCGCCGTCGACGGTATACCATCCTCGCCATACCACCACATTTTCATGATCGATGGGGAGCCAGTGATAGGTGTTTAGGATGTTCCCTGGGTAAACTTGAAAACTGAACATGGGCCAGAGAAACCAGGACGAATACTCTGCGGCATGTTGGTTGTCGTCGAGGTTGATGTCATAGGTCATCTGATCCAGATTTTGGCACTCCGTGGTGTGGCGGAGGCAGTGGCCTTGGGCTTGGATGTTATAGGTAGATGGGTTAACCACGCCGGTGGAAAACATGGGGTGGTTGAGTTGGCAGTGATAACACTCAGAGTAATTCTCTACCGAGACCTTCCAATTGCATTTTTCTGACACGCCTACCCATTCAACAGGTTTGAGCGAGTTAATGTGTGGAACGAAAGCCGTGAGTTCCTCTCGTACATTTGGAAACCAATCATCCATGGGAGCGGCATCAGGGTCGAGATTGGCGAACAGGAAGCCGCAAAAATTTTCAATTTTTATTGATGACAAACACAGGTTCGATTTATCAAATCCCGGTACGACATTGACGTTTGGTCCGGCGCGAAGCTGTCCCGTTAGCTCATAGGTCCAAGAGTGATAAGGACAAACAATCAGGGATTTATTACCTGCGCCGGTGACTAACTCGTGGGCACGATGTTGGCAAACATTGTAATAGGCTTTGATTTCATTTTGTTTGGTGAGTACCGCAAACAGGTTTTCACCTGCAATCTCGAAGGTAAAATAATCTCCGGGCTTTTCGAGCTGGGAGATGTGTCCCGCCAGCTGCCAGGTTTTGGCGAGTAGCCCCCGTTTCTCCTTTTCAAAAACCGCCGGGTCAGTATAGTAATGCGCAGCGAGAGACGAAATGGGTTTCACGATTTGGTTCATTCAAGGATCCTCAACGTAAATGCCGAGTTGGTGTCGACGGACATGGAATTCTTCAATATTAACAATGACCTGGGGCTCTGCATCGGCAATCACAAACGCCATGAGGGTTTCAAGTAGCGCAATCGTGGACACGGAAGAGGGAAAAAACTGTGGCGTTTGTGCGTCCACCACAAAGGCGTGATCCGCATTCAATATGATGGGTGAAGCAGGACTGTCAGAAATCCCAATAATCGTGGCCCCTTGGGACTTTGCGATGCTCACAGCCTCCACCACTTCGACGCGATAGGGTTTGCAGGTCATGGCAACGAGAACGTCGTTTTCATTTGCTCGTACCAGATCGTCGGTGGCATTGCTGCCGGGTTTGGGGATGCACTGAATGGCATCCAGCGCCATATCAGCCAAGTAGGTGAAATTTCGTGCATTGGTATTGTGTATCCCGACGCCGAGGACATAAGTGCGACGAGCATCAACAATGGCATCCGCTGCTTGTTTCATCGCCTTGTCATTGGTGCCGGCGAATGTGGCTTCAATGTTTTGAATGGCGCTGGCGGCCATGTCCATAAACAGCCCCGAAAGTTTACCGCCCTTGGCGATGGACTGTAGCCAGCGCGCGCGGTCAGGGAAGTCGTGATTTCCCCGTCGAATCTGTTCGCGAAAGGGCTCTCTGAAATCATCGTAACCGGTAAATCCAGCACTTTGCGCCATTCTCACACAGGTATTCGGCTTGACGCTGGCTGATTTGGCGATTTCACGAATGGACGAAATGCCAACTTCATTGGGGTTCTCCAATACGTACTCCGCGGCTTTACGCACTTCGGGAGTGAGTTGACCGAGCTTTTCCGTCAGCACTTTCAGTGCATCGGGCGGCGTTTTTCGGTCTGCAAATAGTTCGTTCATTCGATTCTTGATTGACAATGGTACATATGAACCATTATTGTATACCTAAATATTATTACTTTGAAGGAGCATGTTCGTGTCCCAGGAAAAAAAGATTGAGATGAAATTGCCAGAAACAGCACGGATTGTGATCGTGGGTGGGGGCGTTATGGGTTGCGGGTTGGCCTATCATCTAGCCCATGAAGGTTGTTCGGATGTGGTGTTGTTGGAAAAAGCGGAACTCACCTCCGGCTCGACCTGGCATGCGGCAGGTCAAATTACTCACTCTACGTCGAGTTTTGGTCTGGGTAAGTGCGTTGACTACAACATTGGTTTGTACTCTGGGGCGCTGGAAGCAGAAACCGATCAGTCAGTGACGTGGCACGGATGCGGCTCATTTCGTATCGCTTATACCGAGGACGAAATGGATTGGCTGCGCCATACCTTAAGCGTAGGGCGTTCTCTAGGCTTTAATATCGAATTGGTTGATCCCGCTTTTATTGCGACGATTCACCCTTTTTATAATTTGGAGGGTGTGAAGGGGGCGCTTTATACCCCGGATGATGGGCATGTTGACCCTTCTGGTGTTACTCAGGCTATGGCCTTTGGTGCGCGTCAGTTGGGCGTAAAAATTATTCGCCGTTGTCGGACCACTGACATTAAGCAACTTCCCTCGGGGGAATGGAAAGTCAGCACTGAAGCGGGAGATATTGTTTGTGAACACGTGGTAAATGCGGGGGGGACTTACGCCAGACAAATGGGGGAATGGTCCGGCCTTCAATTACCGATGACGTCCATGACCCACCACTATTTCATCACTGACACAGTGCCGGAGTTTCTTGAGCTGGAGAAAGAGTTGCCAGTTATCCGTGATGACAAACTCGTGTCAGGGTATGTTCGTATGGAGCAGAAATCTGGGCTGATCGGTATTTATGAGAAGGTAAATCCGAACGCGGTTTGGACCGACCATTGTCCTTGGGAAGCGGAAAACGAGTTGTTCGAAGCTGATTACGACCGGGTTATGCCTTGGCTGCAAAATGCATTGGGGCGGATGCCGATACTGTCTGAACTTGGGATAAAACGCGAGGTGCACGGCGCTATCTCTCATCCCCCCGATGGTAATCCGTTGATCGGTCCGGCGCCGGGGGTGACTAACTATTGGTGTTGTTGTGGAACACAAATCGGCATTGGGTGGGGGCCGGGGCTTTCCAGGGAACTGGCTCGATGGATGTTGCATGGCGCGGCTGATATCTCCATGCGCGAATATGATCCTAGACGATTTGGCGATTACGCCACTAAGGAATGGCAGGTTATCAAGGCCAAAGAAGACTACTGCCTGCGACATGAGATTCCCTTTCCACATTTCAATCGCCATGCCGGAAGACCGATTAAGCCCGGGCCCCTTTATGATCGACTAAAAGATCAAGGCGCGGTTTATGAAGAGGTTTATGGTCATGAACGCCCGCGTTGGTTCGCCCGCAATGGCGTTGAGCAATGTGATCAGTATTCGTTCAAGCGCAATGAGATTCATGACATGGTGGGCATTGAAGTAAAAGCCGTGCGTGAAAACGTCGGCATTATGGATGTCACGGCGTTCACCAAAGTTGAGGTGTCAGGGCCTGATGCCCATGGCTTCCTTGATGGGTTGGTGGCTAACCGTTTACCGAAAAAAGTGGGGGGGATTATCTTGACTCACATGCTCAATGAACGTGGGCGTATCGAAGTGGAGTTAACCATTGCTCGACTGGAGGAAGATCGGTTCTATTTGGTGTGTGCGGCGTTCTTTGAGCAACGATTGTTGGATCATCTGAAGCATCGACTGGGCGCCGAGCAGGTTAGTGTCACAAATCGGTCGTACGAATGGGCCGCTCTAACTATTAATGGGCCAAAAACTCGGGAGGTGATCAAAGCCTGTACTGGTTCAAATTTGAGTAATGCTAGTTTTCGCTGGATGTCGGCACAGTCCATTGCCATTGCTGGTCACGATGTTTGGGCGTTTCGCATGTCTTACGCGGGTGAGTTGGGGTGGGAGCTTCACGGCCCACGGGAAAACATGTTGGCGGTTTACGATGCCTTGTGGCAGGCGGGCCAACAGTATGGCATCACAAACTACGGTTCGTTTGCCATGAATGCGATGCGCATGGAAAAGAAATTTCAAGGGGCAGGTGAATTAACCAATGAGGTCACGCTAGTAGAAGCGGGTGTCATGGGCTTTGTCAAAATGGATAAAGGAGATTTTGCTGGAAAGTTGCCAACTCAGGCAAGTATTGATGGTGAATTGCCCTGGGTGTGTGCTTATTTGGAAATTGAACCCAATGGGGTCGAGGATGGACATGGCGGTGAAGCGGTATTATTGAATGGGATGGTGGTCGGTTCCACAGCGTCAGTGGCTTATGGTCATACCGTGGATAAGATTCTCGCTTTCGCATATCTCAAGCCGAGTGCGGCGACTGCGGGCACCGAGCTTGAGGTGATCATCGCTGGAAAACCGCGACAAGCCCGGATATTAGCCGATCCAGTTTATGACCCTCTGAGCGAGCGACCCCGCACAGACGGTTAGGCTTAATAATGGGTCTGATGATCTGTCTGATATCTTCGAGGCGTATTTCCTCTGTATCACAAAGGCAATTTCATAACCTCAACGAGCTTGTCGATACACTATTCGTTCGCAGGGGGCTGGGTGATTCGTCGGCAGCGGAGCGAGGGGATGAATGTCGACCTTCAGGGCTGGTCATGTGAGCTTGGGTGAACCAGTGACGGTTTATCAGTCAAGTTGTGCTGCTGGATGTGACTCCAAAAACCGGTTCTAATAACCATAGAAACACAAGCGTTTACAAATAAAAGTAGGTGAGAACATGACGACCAAAAGTCAACAGTATTGGATCGACCAAGGGAAACGGGTTTTGCCTGGGGGTGGTTTCGGTAACTTCGATCCAAGCATTGTGATCAGTCGTGGTAAAGGTTCTCGGGTATGGGATGAAGATGACAATGAATACATTGATTATCTAATTGGTTCGGGGCCAATGCTGCTTGGGCATGGCCACCCGGAGGTTTTGGAAGCTGTGCATGCTCAGCTTGATAAGGGGATGACCTTTTTCGCGAATAATGCGGCGGGAATCGAGCTGGCGGACAAAATCTGTAAGGCGGTGCCCTGTGCTGAACAACTTCGCTATGTGTCAACCGGCGGCGAAGCGGATATGTATGCCATGCGTCTTGCCCGTGCATTTACGGGCCGGGATAAGATCATGAAGTTTGAAGGCGGCTACCATGGAATGTCTGCTGAAGCGCAAATGAGTTTGGCCCCTAAAAAGCTGATTGATTTCCCAGTGGCGGTCCCTGATTCGGCGGGTATTTTGAAAAGCGTTCGTGACGAAATGCTGATTGCGCCGTTTAATGACCCACAATTTGCTCGCACATTGATCGATCAATATCATGACCAAATCGCAGCCATCATCGTGGAACCACTACAGCGAATCCTGCCTCCTGCCCCGGGGTTTCTCAAAATGCTGCGGGATGAGTGCGATAAACATGGAATCGTCCTGATTTTCGATGAGGTGGTGACCGGCTTTCGGTTCTCCTATGGCGGGGCTCAGCAATTTTATGGCGTTACCCCCGACCTTTGTACCTTGGGGAAAGTGATTGGTGGTGGTCTCCCTTCAGCGGCGGTGGTGGGAAGCGCTGACATTATGGCTCACTTCGACAAAAGCAAGGTGGGCGAAGAGGGTTTTCTTATGCAGCTTGGCACCCTTTCAGGCAACCCCGTCGCCGCCATTGCGGGTCTCAAAACGCTGGAAATTTTGCGTCGTCCGGGGAGTTATGAGCGACTCTTCGATAATGGAAAAGCTGTCATGAGCGCATTCTCGACCCAGCTAAATGCCCAAGGCCATGCCCATGAAATCGTCGGCCACCCGACCCTTTTTGAGGTTGTGTTTATCGACAAAGAAGTTGTTAATTATCGTGATGTCATCGCTGCAGACTCCGCTAAAAGTGCCCGGTTTAACGCGTCCTTAAGAAAGAAAGGCTTACTCAAATCCCCTGGAAAAATATATTCCATTCTGGCTTTAACAGAAGCAGATTTGGAACAAACCAGCGCAATCATCTGTGAAGCAGCGCAAGAGATTTAATCAATTCATGGCCTAAGTTCAGTAGTCACGCTTTTGCTTTGCGCCACTATAAAGAATATCTGACCAGTCTTTTTCTACCCGGTCTCGCCATTGGATGCCTTCAGGAGTGGCGTCTGCTTTTGGGCGCGGTACCATTTGGAAGTGATTAAAGGTGTCTTCCCCTGCGATATGTAACGCGTATCCCTTGCCAATAGTCTGCTTCACATCCGGGGTCATGTACGCTTGAAGGGGCAACACCAATGCGTCGTTCTGTCCCCAGATTGGGTTTGGAGCCGTGAATCAGGCGGGGATGATGCAAAGACAGTTGCCCGGGTTTTAGTATCAGATCAACCGCCTCATTTTCATTTACGCCCTCGATCTTCTGTCCTCGGGTAAGAATGTTGTTTTCCTCAAAGCTGTCATTATGGGCGTGGATAGTGTCCTTATGACTAGCGGGTATCACACTCATGCAGCCGTTGGTAGGATTGCTATGAGTTAGAGCGAGCCAGGGCGTCATGAAATAATGCGGCTGGAGTCCCATGTAGGTTGCATCCTGATGCCAACTCACATAACCCGGTGATTGCGGGTCTTTGATAAAAAGAACAGAACCATAAAGTAGAAGGTCTGGACCGAGTATGTCCTGCACCGCGCCAACGATACGCGGATGGAACGAAATACCATCCATAAATTTGAAAATATGATGGGTGTTGTTTCTCTTGGTTCCATGGACCTGGTCAGGATAGTCTCGTTCACAACGCTCTAACTCCTCTTTCAATATCTGTGCATCAGACTCGGACATGATATCGATGGGGGAGCAATAACCCTGATGTTGGTAGTGCTCAACTTGGTCACGGGTGAGAACGTTCATATTTTGTTGTGTATTGCGTTGTGTGTTTCGGGGGTGATAGTTAGGACTGCTATTCGGCTAGTCCAGTGGTTCGCAACCGTCTCGTCAATTCCATCTTTAGTTCTTCAAACAGTGGCGTCATTTTACAACTAGCAGGGCTGAGATTTCAGTACTTTTTCACTGCGTGGATCATGTGCCTTAATGACGGAGCACTCGATTTCGTTGGGTGGGTTTCATAACTCTTCGCTTAAGCTTCCAATACCAGTTTGAACACAATGGCGCAATGTTGGGGAAATGTTGGGGGAATAAGAGAATTGACAGCGCTGATAAGTCTGATTTTGTATTCACATTGAGCGAACGATGCTAGTGTGGATTATCCTGAAGGGAGGGCTTTGAGTGAGCAATGCTGCTTGTTTGCAAACCAAAATAATACCAATTAAATGCCATTTTTACGAATTATCTTGCGAATATCGGCCCAATTTAAGACCATTTTTTGTTAATTCATATTGACAGTACTTGAAGTTTCGCTATGATTCACTGCTGTCAGCCGTTTCAGACTGGTTTTTCCGGTGTTTATCGAGAGAAACAAATCAATCAATTTAGACGACGTAGACATTCGGTCTTCGTTTGTCGAGATCGGAGCACATCTATGACTCGTTACTCCGCTTGGAGCGTTTTTAAAAATGGTCTGTCCGGCCATAAAAACTGGGGCCGTGCTTGGCGCGACCCTGAACCAAAAACTGAATATGACGTTGTCATTGTGGGCGCGGGTCTGCATGGCTTAGCGACCGCATACTATCTGGCTAAAAATCACGGAGTAAAAAACATTGCCGTGGTAGAAAAAGGATGGCTTGGCGGCGGTAATGCGGGAAGGAATACAACGATCGTTCGTTCTAATTATATGATGCCGGGTAATCGTGACTTCTACGAGCATTCTCTTGAGCTATGGGAAAACCTCAGTCACGACCTGAACTATAACGTGATGTTTAGCCAGCGTTCTCACATTTCCTTGCTACATACTCCAGCAGCACGAGACGGCGCTGCCAGACGTTATAACACCATGCGTTTAACTGGTACAGATGCCGAAATCTGGGATCTCGACACGCTTAAGCGGGAAGTTCCTCACCTCAACTATAATAGTGCACGTTTCCCGATTATGGGAGCGGCGGTCCAGCGTCGAGCGGGCTCTGCAAGGCATGACGCCGTAGCTTGGGGATATGCGCGAGGCGCTGATCAGCATGGTGTCGACATCATTCAAAACTGCGAAGTGACGGGTGTGACGCGAGAAGGTGGAAAAGTAACATCACTAGAGACCAGTCGGGGCACAATCAAGGCGGGAAAAGTGGGCTTTGCGGTAGCGGGTAACTCATCGCGGCTTTGGAGTATGGCGGGGCTGGGAAAGCTCCCCATCGAAACTCATAAACTTCAGGCATTTGTCTCTGAGCCGCTTAAACCACTCCTAGACCAAGTGGTGGTCTTTGGTGTCGGCGGTGCCCACTTCTATATTTCTCAATCAGATAAAGGCGGTATGGTTTTTGGCGGTGACTTGGATTGGTATAAGTCTTATGCGCAGCGAGGAAACTTGCCCATTGTTCAGGACGTGGCTGAATGTGCGACCTCCATCATGCCGTGTTTGGGACGAGTCAGATTGTTAAGACACTGGTCTGGAGTGATGGATATGTCAATGGATGGAGCGCCATTTATCTGTAAAACACCGGTGGATAATCTCTATCTGAATGCCGGGTGGAACTATGGCGGATTCAAAGCGAGCCCTGCATCAGGTTGGCATTTCGCGGACTTGATAGCCAATGACCGAGCTGGACGAAAAATTGAGCACTTTAACCTGCAGCGGTTTGAACGTGGTGTCAATATTGATGAACGTGGTGCGGGTCCTGACCCCAAACTACACGGTTAGGGGAGAAAAAAGATGATCAGAATTAATTGTCCCTTTTGCGGTGAACGAGACCATAGTGAATTTACTTATGGTGGTGATGCCTCTATCGAGTATCCCGCATTGGATGCCTCTATAGAAGAGTGGCATGAAGCGGTTTTCCTGCGAGAGAATATTCGTGGTATGCAGTCAGAGACTTGGCATCATGTGAATGGTTGTCGGAGCTGGTTGATAATCGAAAGGGATACCATGACTCATGAAATCAAATCGATTCGACCTGCGCATGAGGGCTACGCCAGTGCTTTGGCGAGCAGCTCATCAAGTTCGAATGATGCTGTTGGGGAGCAAGACCAATGACCGGAAAACGATTACCAGACGGTGGACGTATTGATCGTACGAAAACACTTCGCTTTCAATGGGATGGACAAGCGCTAACGGGTCATCCCGGTGATTCCCTTGCCTCTGCTCTGATGGCAAATGGCGAGCAGATTTTTGGTCGAAGTTTTAAATATCATCGACCACGAGGAATCATGTCAGCGGGCGTGGAAGAATCCGGTGCGATGATCACGGTGGGCGAAGGAGCTCGCCGCGACCCTAACGTCAAAGCAACGACCCAAGAACTTTACAATGGACTAGTGGCTACTGGTCAAAATGCCTGGCCCAATGTCAGGTATGACATGGGAGAGGTCAATAGCTTGTTTGGCCGTTTTTTGGTCGCCGGTTTCTACTACAAAACTTTCATGGGAATTCCTCCTCTGGAATGGGGTAAAGGAACGGGCATTTGGATGCAGTATGAGAAACTGATCAGAAAAGCCGCTGGTATGGGCACGGCATCTCGTGAAGCTGATCCAGATCACTATGAGCATAGTCATGATTTTTGTGACGTTCTCGTGGTTGGCTCAGGGCCGGCTGGATTGTCTGCTGCGATTACCGCAGCGCAGGCGGGCTTGGATGTGTTACTGGTGGAACAGGACCATGAGCTTGGCGGTGATCTGCTCAATCAATCAGAAAACTCTGACGGCAAGCGGGAAGGGCTAATTTCAGCCGCCGAGGCGGCTGGGGTGAGAATCATGACAAGAACCACGGCTTTTGGGCTCTATGATTATGGTGTTGCTGGATTGCTTGAAAGGGTCACTGATCATTTAGCTAAGCCCGACGAACACCAGCCTCGCCAACGTTTTTGGACTGTCAGAGCGCAGTACACCATTCTTGCAACCGGCGCGCTTGAGCGTCAATATGCATTTGGAAACAATGATCGGCCTAGTGTCATGACAGCGGCGGCGGCGAATGCTTACTTACACCGCTATGGTGTGTTAGCCGGAAGAAAAATTGTGATCGCGACCAATAACGATTCTGTCTATGAGGTTGCGGCGGATCTCAGTAACGCCGGTGCCAGTGTTTCGCTATTGGACGCCAGAGCGTCGGTAGCGGGCAGTTTAATGGAGTCCACTGGAAGCGCTGGTGTGGCTATTCGAACCAATAGTGCGGCATTGAAAACGAAGGGAATGCGGGTTGCCACCGGCTTAGAAATCGCCAGCGCCAGCGGCAATGGTTGGCAAGCTAGCGGATCAGAGTCCTGCGATCTCGTGTTGGTCTCTGGTGGATGGTCACCCGTGGTCAACCTGATCTCGCATCGTGGTGTGAGACCTGTTTGGAATGCGGAGCAAGCCTGCTTTCTCGGCCCACAAACCAACGAGCCAATTTCCATGGCGGGCTCGGCGGCAGGTGTTTGGAATACTGATGATTGCGAAACCTCAGGGCTGGTAGCGGGTGTTGACGCCATTAAAGCATTAGGGAAAACAACCAAGGAGACCCAAAGTGCACCACAAATCGGTGGATGGGAGACGCCTATTAAGCCATTGTATGAAGTTCAAGTTCCCGGCCGGAAATTGAAATCCATCGTGGACCCCCAACATGATGTCACCGCAGAAGATATTCGCCTTGCTCACCGGGAAGGGTTTGTTTCTGTTGAGCATCTAAAACGCTATACCACATTGGGAATGTCTACCGATGGTGGCAAGATGGGAAATATTATCGGACTTGCGTTGATGGCGGAAGCCTTAGGCAAGGAGATTCCAGAAGTGGGCACTACCACATTCAGACCGCCCTATACGCCAGTCGCCATTGGCGCATTGCGTGGGCAGAGCGTGGATGAACATTTTCGACCACTGCGTCGTACTCCGATGCACAATTGGAACATGGCTCATGGCGCCACTATGCAAATGGCTGGCTTATGGCACCGCCCTTGGTATTTCGCCCGTAAAGGTGAAGGCATTACGGAAGCGTATATTCGCGAAACTGAAACTGCCCGTAAAACTGTCGCGCTTTGTGATGTGACTTCTTTGGGGAAGATTGCGATTCAGGGGCCGGATGCGACGACATTCTTGAATCGTATTTACACGAATCCGTTTGCGAAGTTAGGTGTTGGCAAAGCACGATACGGCATCATGTTACGAGACGATGGTTTTGTAATGGACGATGGCACCACTTGGCGCTTGAGTGAAAATAATTACTTCATGACCACCACCACGGCGCATGCAGGTAAGGTGATGGTTTTCCTTGAAGAGCTATTGCAGACCCGCTGGCAGGACTTAAAAGTTCACGTTACTTCAGTATCGGAACAATGGGCAGGTAGTGCGGTAGCAGGCCCCCAATCCCGCGATGTGTTGGCTGCTTGTGTTGAAGATCCGGCGGTAATGACTAACGAAGCTTTCCCGTTTATGGGAGTTCGAGAAGTGACTTTGAAAGGAGGAATACCCTGTCGAATTGCGCGGATCAGTTTTTCCGGAGAAATGGCCTATGAAGTTTATGTGCCCTCTGACTATGCCCCGGCGATGATGGATTTGCTATGGGCCGCTGCGGAACCACTCGATGGATGTTTGTATGGGCTTGAAGCATTGGGCGCACTTCGAATCGAAAAAGGACATGTCACTGGCGCCGAGCTTGATGGTCGGGTGACGATTGATGATGCAGGGTTGGGGAAAATGGCATCACCGAAAAAGTCATTTATCGGTAGTGCTTTGCGTCAACGCCCAGAGATGATGAAGGAAAACCGTCCCCAACTGGTTGGTATTAAGCCAGTGGATCGGAGTGAGAAGTTTAACGCAGGTGCTATTTTATGTAAGACCGACATGGTCTCGGGATTGGGAGAAGGCTGGATTACAGCGGTTACCCATTCTCCCGCAACGGGCCACTGGATCGGATTGGGTTTCATTGCAGGTGGCCATGAAGCTTGGCAAGGGAAAACGGCGATCGCCGCAGACCCAGTACGAAAAGGTAACGTCGAGGTTGAGATTGTCTCGCCTCATATGTTTGATCCAAGTGGAGAGCGGATGCATGGTTGATCGAGTTTCAGCCCTAGAAGGGCATTACACGCCGGGTCGTTTTGGCTCGGCTGGGGACGTGGGTGTGACCTTGACTGAAGTCAGGGATCTAACTTTACATCAGGTGGCAGCTTGGCCGGAAACGATTGGAGAAGTCGGTGGCCAGATAGCGGAACTACTTGGCGCTAAGAGTGCGCCGGGACCCTGCTCGTCATGTACCAACGCCGCAGGTTCGATATTGAGAATTGAGCCATTAAAGTGGTGGGTGTTTGGTGCTGAGGCTCCTGAGGTGTCGGATGAGATGGGTGCGACATTAGATATCTCGCATTCTCGAACCCACCTGCGTATTAGTGGTCCCAAGGCTGCAGTATTGGTGAATCGAGTGCTCCCACTAGATCTAAGAGCTGATGCTTTTGGGGTGGGGGCGGTCGCGTCGAGTGCGTTACATCATGTCGGTGTCACACTGTGGCACACTGAAAAAGGTTACGAACTCTTTATACCAAGAGGTTTCGCGGTGGCAGTTTGGGAAATTATTACTGAAACTGCCGCGCAATTTGGTGCGGAGGTGATTTAGGGCTTTTTCTTAAAGAGCGGTGTCATCCGTTGCCACAAGGCCTCTAACGGGAGAGGTTCTTTGTCTGCGCTTACGTTTGTTTTGTATACTTCAGCAGCGGTATGATGCCGAAAAGTGATCTCTTTTGGTCGGGTGGGGTTCGTTTTTTTCACCCAAGTTCCGCTATCCGCAACAACCGCCAATGGCTCTTCTACCGATAAGTGTACGAACTTGAATGGGCTTGACGGAGAATTTTCTAGCAATTTTTTCGATGGGCATTTTTTGATAATTGTAAAGTGTGACCATTCGGTAGATGTCTTCTCCAGAAATGCGTTTCCCATTATCTTGTGATTGTGCAACCCTACGTCTGTAACTTTGATTTAGGTTGAGTCATTATTGTCGTTCCACACGATATATCGCTTGTCGGCATTGCTCCATTCATCGTCAATCTCAACGAGGATGGCACTGACAAG
>WLWI01002928.1_pt1 | contig 14708 bp, 14 predicted proteins | sample 6701501 | NCBI WGS metagenome assembly WLWI01 (sample SAMN12718690, study PRJNA515312) | sponge metagenome | isolation source: marine sponge | host: Mycale hentscheli | place: New Zealand: South Island, Marlborough, Capsize Point | collected 2014-11-01
AGGTCATCCACACATCTAGCACAGCTCTATAAGCAGCACCTAGAACAACTGGGAGCTGCAACTACAGGTCATCCACACATCTAGCACAGCTCTATAAGCAGCACCTAGAACAACTTGGAGCTGCAACTATAGGTCATCCACACATCTAGCACAGCTCTATAAGCAGCACCTAGAACAACTTGGAGCTGCAACTATAGGTCATCCACACATCTAGGCTAAAGGAGAGGCTACTAGCTAGCTATATGCTTTTCCCGACCTTGGATCCTACAAGAAAGAAGCATCTTGCCTTCTTTTAGTAATGATGTTGGTAATCTTTTCATAAAGCCTGTTATTGTGATAGTAATAATGATGCTATGAGCTTGGCACGAGCAGCTAAAGTGGTTAGGGAAGAAATGTTTGTACTGAAAACTCATCACATATTTGGTCCCACAGTCTGTAAATATGATAATATTGGAAGGTCCCAATATTAGTCTGTCACTCCTACAATTAGGCATCTCACTCCATTGCTCAGCTCCTGATGTTTAATAGTGTCAAGACACATGAGCTGTGGGTTCTGCTACAGTCTGTTATCAGTCTGAGCTTGTCACACCTACACCAGTTTATGTGGCACGGAAAATTCATGCTGCTACACACAAGAGGCTTAATCGATGCACTTTTAAACATACTCCTCTATATGTCTTATGATTGCCTTTTAAATGTAGCCTCTGGTATATCTAATGCTATTTTTGAGCACATGATGTTGTGTGTCCACCTACGTTATGTCATGGGGTTCATACATATACAGCAGTTGACAACTTGGACTGTAATCTAACTGGCTTTGTGGACAAGCCTTCTAGGAGCATCTGATCCTTGCCATAAATTCATTCACTGTAGTTGTAAGAAAGGAGGCAGGGGAAGGAATAAGTGCCTGAAGACAGGACTGAAGTGTGCTCTCCTTTGTGCATGCTCATGAAGCTGTTAGCCACTAATTTGACTATTTTTGATATACTATAACTTTGAAACTGATTAACATATGAACAATGCATACTAACTTCCTTCTCACACTCAGGGCTTTAATTTGATACCCATATTGAGTATATTTGAACAATATTGATAATTTATATTTTGTGGCATTGTTTGGTAATTATATTACACCAAAGGTCAAATCGAAGGTCAAATCGAAGGTGGTTCTACCCCTAAAAAATTAATTTGTCACATATTAAAGCAGTGTACAAAGTTTCATGCTGTTATCGTAAAATGCGCATTCTTTTGATTTTTTTACTTAACTGCTATACTATGTTGGGGATTGAGCCAGATTCTCAGTATGCAACCACAATCCCAGGTAGGTCCCTGCTAATGTAGCTATGGTAAGTAGCTTTTGCAAATGCTGGTGTGATTCCAAATTACCACAAATTTAATTGTAGACAATCATTATAAGTGTATGAACCAAGTGATTTCAGAATTTTTTGAAGCATTATATCTAGATTTGACATAGCCATATGTTATCATAAGCCCAGGATTACTTCTGGCTGGTCACTCCACCTACATTTCTATGTGTCTGAAGAAAGTAAATGTAGTCAGTTCATTTCCCTGTTAATTCACCATATTCAATATACCATCCCCTATTTATCATTTCAGTGGAGTGCCACGAGTGCTCACATATACGCACCACAACAAACAAATCTCCAGTACTTGAGGCATAATTATGTTCAAGTATGAAATCTTGAAACACAAAAACAAATAACTTGAGAATGAATCATGTTGTTCGGGTCGCTCCACAACAGTGGAGGACCAAACAAGTCAGCCACAGGAGAAAAATCAATAACAATTATCACTTACACTATCAACACAAATCAACAATCATTAGCTTACCTTAGCACACACATTATAAATCAACTTACCTATTGGTCGTCACGCAAATCATATTCACGAACATTAAACCCACACGTAAATTATATCATCCCTTTCCTTATAATGTTCTGTAGACGTATGTACTCTTTTGTGATCAGATAACCTAAACCTTATAAGACACTGTAGGGAGTGCGCGTTTTTGGGACATAGTGAAAGTAGTCGCGAGGCGAATAGTAACTTTGCTTTCCTGGCGCCATTAGGCCCTGATCTCCTGGTCCTTCACCCCTTGTGGTCCTCACTTCGGGCCACATCCCTAATTGAGCTCAGGACTTTACGCCCCCTGAACACGAATATTGTGCTGCATGTGCTGAGCGTCAGAAGGGTGGGAGAGCTCAAAGCAAACGAGTTCTCTTGCAAAAGACCCCCACTATATCTATCCTTGATCATGAAGCAATTCAACTGGGATACCAGTACAAGAGAACACTTCCATTAAACCTTCTGCAACTGTTCTAGCATCTATTCGTTTCAAGGGTATGGCAAAAGGGTACCTTGTCACTAAACACATGACTGTTAATATGTATCTGAACCCTGCCTGTGTCCTAAGCAAGGGACCTACTAAATCACAGGCCATGCGAGTATATATGACACCCATAATATGCATACATAGTTAAATGTACAATACTTGTGTATATTACAACAGGTTCTGTAGTACATTGTTAGGCTTTATGCGATTACAAACACCTTATCAATGCTCTTTATATCAAGAGAGTCAGTAATCAGTGACTGCATGTGTAAAAGAAGACAGAAGTTAATTGTTGAGTGAGAAGATAGGTTAGACCAAGTTTCTGTGGGTAAAGTGACTAGTACTTTGTGTAGTTTGCTGAATATAAAGCAGCTAAGGACTGCTGCATACCATCCCCAGACAAATGGGTATTAGAGAGGTGCCATGGTTGTCTTAAGAATATGCTGAGGAAGCTCGAGGAAGGGCCTAGGGAGTGGGACAGGTTCCTTAAATATTGTCTTATTGCATGTAGAGCTACTCCACATGCTGCTACACTTTTCTCACCCTATGAAACTAGTTCACGGTAGACAACTTAGAGGCCCCCTTACAAGCTCTGAAAGAGGGTTGTTTACGTAGGAAAGAGGTATAAAATACTTGAGAAAAATCTATTAGTGCATGTTGTGGTGCATTATCTCATATAGCGAAATATTTCATGACCTGGCTACTTTATTTTCAAGAGCCAGAGACGAGTGAAAATAAAGTCTGCACAAGTACATGTTACTAACATAATTGATAGGCTTTTAAAATGCAGCTGACGCTTTTGAATATAGTTATTATATTTAATTAGGCATGAAGAAATGTTTCAGTTCATCTAATAATATTGTAAAGTATTTGTTTGATTGTACATTATAATCTCGTACTAATAGTATTTTACAAAACTTGTACGTGGAGCACCACAACCATCTCCAAGAAGTCGTCATGCCACTGTTTGTCTTGACTATAACAACAACAATCCACAGTTGTTAATAGCTGGTGGATTTGATGGCAAGGCTTTAAGTGATGTTTGGTGTCTTGATGTACGAGCACAGAGTTGGCAACAGGTAAGATCATATCATTATAGCATAGCTCAAATAATAATAGCTATGTAGAAGTAAATAAACTTAACTGGTGCACATAAGGAATAATATTTAAAAGAAAAAATAATGTTTATTGCTTAAACAAAAATTACTTTAGTAGTTCTTAATAATAATTATTATTGGATCATGTATGATTCCCTGATAATTGGTTGTTAAAAGTTCACCTGTAAAGAACTTTGAGTATTTCAGTCAATTCTATTTCTATAACTAATTAAATAATTTAAGTTAAGTTATACTTTTCATAGATCTAATTAAGTATATTAAGTTGTTTGTCTAATCGCTTTATCATTATTACATAATTTCATGTATGAAATCAAATTATTTCATTCAGTCCACAATCCAGCAGTTCAAAAACAATACATTTAATGCACATGCAGCAAGTACTACATGAGTACATTCCATTGTACAATTTGTAACCTCAACTTTTCTTTATCTTTTGCAAGGTGTAGGTTAAATTCTGAGCACTTCGAGGTTTTATATTTACACTGTCTGAGTGAGGCAGATTTGTGAAAAAGATGTGCACTTTCGGCAGAAAGCGTGAAAATTGGTACAAGGGGGCTTTAAAATATGCTGAATCCAAAAATAAAGGGAAGCAAGTCATACTGATAATGTAACCTGTGGAAAAATCGAGCTGAACATTAATTTATTATCAAATTTAATTACCTAAATTATCATTAAACATTTTTGGGATTTCTCCACCTAATACCATATTTTCAGTATTTAAATTTGTTGGTTTAAATATATGTATATGATATGGACAGAATATAGTTGAATATAATCAATATTAACAGTTTATATTGTGTAACTATAGCATATGAAACCAAAAAATGAACTTAAATTTATTTTTAACTGTATTATGCACATTGCCCACCACAAGAGCACAGCTGTGTACATGGTAAGTTCGTTTTATAGCATTTGCACCTGCCAGTATAGTTGTTGTTCTTACAGGTTCATTTCACAAGTTCACGACAAGCTTTTGATGCTTCAGGCAGTGTGCTCCATTTTGGTACCCAGGTATCTCCTTCTTTCAACCAACCCCAATCTGTAGGAGAAGGCACTTTGTGACTTACCACAAGAGTTTTGCCCCACATGTGTCCTGCCTGAAATAACGCACGTTTGGCATGCTGAAATAATGCAACTCTGGTTGGGGGAATATTTTCTATCTGTCGATTGCTACTAACAAAAAAATTTTCGTGCCTCGTTGACACTCTGCAAAGGTGATGTATGCTTGTACAACAGTACGACAAACCTTTCCAAAATGTTCATTTCAGTATCAGTTATTTGGTGTGGAGAATTAGAAAGTTTGCAGAAAAGTGTCTGAAAGACTTCTGCAGACTGCCATATTCCCATGCAGTTCTTTTACCAATCCCACTAAATGCTGAGACTGTGTCACAGCCAGAAAAAGCGTGTAAAAATAGTAGCCCTCGGGATCTTTCCAGTCATCAAAATCAAGAGTGTCCTCTGATGTCTGCTCTTCCTTGTATGCAGCATAAGCACGTTTTTGTAAAACATACAGAGCTGCTGCTGAAACTTGATGTGCCCATTGACCTCTGGTAACATGTGAGCCCTTCAATAGACCATCCACTCTTCCTTCAGTGGTGACATTAGCGGCAGTAATTGCCTCCGCCCATCCACTACCAGCCAACCAGTCTCCAATGAGTCTGAGAAAGGACATCTCAATGTGAAGTCCACCTAACATTCTACAAACTTGCTCTCACCATACATTATTGGCCAGGTCCATTGTATCTTCTTGGCAATGGCATATAATGGCAGTAATGGCTGGTACCTGGCCATGATTAACATGCTCAGTAGCCCTCTGAATTAAATTCATGCCATGCTTGACCATTGATACGGAATGTGCACTATCTCGGAAGAGTGGAAGAAGTCCAGTAATTGCTGGTGAACAAGATACTCTGTAAACTGGCAAAATGAGCAGACCACGAAAGGTTATCCTTGCCGTCTGTTTCTTCCTTCTGTATGAGATCACTCACTTTGTTGAGCCATGCAGTGTGAGCATCGTTCTGACATATTATTCCATTCCCTGGAACCATAGGTGCTACAGTTGGTGAAGGGAGAGGATTTTCACTGGGAAAAGCTGCAGGTTGTACAAGAGTGTACGTCTCTGGTAAAGATTTCAATTTGCTTTTTGTGGAATTTTGTCCTATACAAGAAAGCCTGTGAGCTACACTCCTTTCAACATTACCAGAATTTACTTGTGAGTAATGCTGAGTCAGTGAAATTGCTGTTCCATGAAAAGCAGTACGAGTTGATGTAGGATCATGGTCAATGTTATCCAGATTTCCAGTTGTGAAGAGGCCATGTTGAAAATTGGTTGGAAAAACAAGTCCATCTTTCTCAAACAAGTCTATGACTGCATTTCCAAAGTCAGTGGACAGTTGAAGGATGCGATCGTAGGACACCGACAGACCATGGTTGAAAAGTACATCCACAAGTTCCCTCTTTCTTGTCTTACCATGAATAAGAAGACCCAGGTAAAGTGGTAAGAGAGTTTCACGATCAGGATTATGATGACTTCCTAAACCATTTCTAGATCTTTTCACATATTGAAGACAAGTAATTGGGTCAGTGATGAAACTGCACCTCTGATGGTGTTGCAGTTTTCAGTTTGTTTCTGCATATTAGAGCCACCAAGAATCATTTGTACAAGAGCAATCAATGACTGAGGTAAAATGTCGTACTGGTCGTCATCAAGTGAACCATTGAAGTGATAATTCATTTGCAGAATATATTTTCTAACAATGTTTGCTGCTCTCATCAACACTATGGCATCACCGTCATCATCATGTTGGCATGCTAGGAGTAATGCTGTGCCTACATCTTCCTTGAATGTGAGTACCACTTCATAGTTGCTCTTGTTAGTTTCTAGATTGGGCATTTTAGTGAGAAATCTCTCTTTCAGTCTGGTTGGATGTATCCTAGTTGACAAATCAGCTCCAAGTTGTTTAAGACGCTGAGTATATAGCTTACCAATTCAGACAATTTAAATATGCTTCCAGTAGGTTGGGTTTTTTGCTGACATTCTTCCATGTATAATACCAACTCTGCAAAAGCAACTGATTCTAGTTTCATTTCATTGTTAACATTTGACTGGCTTTTCCTTGAAAGAGATCTATGCCGTGTGTACAGGGCAGTATAGCACTTCTTGTGGTGCACAACATCCAATGCTGTCATATCTCCACATGACATTTTAGCAAGAAGCTTAGTGTCTCCCAGTTCAGTAACCATCTTGCGGACCTGCATATCAAAATTTTGTGTTGCTGCTCTATGCCTATCATCATCATCAGTAATTTGATCACAAAAAAGCACATTAGCTGATTTTCATCATTCACACTTGGCATAGCAAAACTAGATCTTAGTCGAGATTTGACAGGTGAACTGGTGACTGTAGCAGATTGCTCTTTCTCCTTAGACATGATCTATTTGAGACCTACTACAGAGAACCAAACATGATTTGTGCCACTTCGCAAAATTTGTAGTCAGTGTTTCTTCTATTCCAGATCCATCATCCAACCTGGATACATCAATGTTCAAGGGAAGGGCATTCAGACTATGCAGTTCCTCTAGGTTATTAGCTAATGTTCTGTATCCCTTTGGTTTCTCATGACTTCTATCATTACATGGGTCTATGAGATGGCCAGGTGATGGTTGCTGACAAAGAACACAGAGAGAGCAATCTATGTTTTTCACTTCAGCAGTACAGTCAGATAACAACCTTGCTGTCTTAGACATCTTGCCTTTTGAGTTACAAGTAAGGGAACATCACCACATGGCTAGCTGAATCATGTGATGTGTAAGAATAGATTGCTATTTTAAATGTGTCTACTGCAATTTAGTATCAATGAACACATTCCTATGCCCACCCACTCCACCAGGAGGAATGGAAGGACAAATCTCAATGTAAATAACTAATATAGCAATAATACAAACACTCACAAAAATTAAAAACATTTATTTTTATTTTTATGCATTCGTCAACATCATCCACCAAATTTCTTAATTTTCATCAAGTTGCACACCTCGTATCACTTGCTTCCCTTTTTTTTGGATTCAGCATATAAAAATATACTTAAATACAAAATTTCACGCTTTCTGCCAAAAGTGCACATCTTGGCTTACAATGTTACAAATCTGCTCACAAAATAAGTCTGTCATCTAAGAAACTTTCCGGAAGCTCGTGGCAAAAGTGATTCTTGAGATCTCTTAAAATGGCTTTAGAATAATGGCTGTATTAAATTTGGGTAGAATTATTTTCCCTCCCAAAGATTGCTGTGATTTATCAAAAATTACTATGAGAGGGTCTTGCTGCTACATTCAAAATATGCTCAATGTAGCCTAAAATTTTGAGGAAAATATATGAGAACTGCATGAATACTTCTGAGGATACATATCAGTGAATGTTTAGGAGCTATAGAAGTAATGAATGAGAAAATGTCAAGAACAGCCAACATTAGAGTTATCTAAAGCAAAACAATCATGTCTGATTTTTTATCACTTGAAGAATACATATACTATGCTGCTCATCCTCAACTATGACATTTTGACAAGTCTGTCTCTTCAAGCTTATAATTGTTAGATTTCTAGAGTATTGTGGCAAGCTCGTCTGATAGTAAAAATTTTATAGTATATATGTTGTAGAGCATTTATAATGCTACAGAATGATATAAAAATCACAACTCTCTGTGTAGGCAAGAAAAATTCTGCTCAAATTTACTACAGCCATTATTCTAAAGCTATTGAATCCTCTGAATTACTTCTATTGCAAGGTTCAGAAAAGAGACACTAGATTTATATTGTTAGAAAGAAGGAGAGCTACACTAATACAGACAGTGTAATTACAAAATCTAAAGGTGCTCAAAGTTTCATGTACACCTTGCAAACGATAAAAAAAAAGTTGCAGTTTAAAAGTCTTCAATGGAATGTACTCCATGTAGCAATTCCTTATCTGCATTGATTGGACCACTGGCTTGTGGACTGCATTATGTATCATTACCAAACAATTTCTTAGCAGCTAGTTGATGTCAGTTAAAATGAACTTTTACTGCCATGTTTCTGTACCAGTAATCTAATTATTATTTTTTACTTAACTTAGCTGTTTAATTTACTGGATTTGTACAATTTGTGTGGTGTTATATAACTTTTAACTTGATTCAGGATGTTTTAGTAATAAAAACATTTGTATTGATGAATTGGTTTGAATATTTTCATATATGTGACCGTCTACGGGATAACCGGGCTCAACGCGGCATGCGTAAATATCGAGAAAAGATTGATCGATTTCTTAAAAATGTATTGTTTTAAGCGGACGGAAGGGAACGGTTAGGTCTATTATAGCGGGAACGACTTAAGCTACGATGATAAAACTTGGAGAGCTCAATATCTGGATGCCGACAACTTCATAAGTGCAAAAAAAAATTTCGAAGGGTGCCGCGTTTTGCCCGGTTTTCCTATAGACGGTCACATACATTTAATCGTATATAAATGAATTAAGATTGTAATTACATTTATATTTTAATTACTAATTGATTTACTTGTTTCATTTCAGTTAACTTTATTTTTTGTTAGCTACCACTAGTAGTTTAATTATCATGAAGTATAGGCTAAGCACTTTCCCTAGAAAAAATGGCATGTACATGTGTAGACACATTATGTCTATTAATAGTGAGATGTTACCTGTAACTGTACATATTTAGGAATAGTAACATGTACATGTAAACATACACATACGTCATTAATAGTGAGATGTTATCAGTGATTGGACATATTCTAGAATTTTTTCCATATATGATACTAAACTGTGTGCAGCTAATTTTGACTTCAGTATAACTACTTTTTCCTCATGCAGATCTTCATAACTGCTATGTTTCCTAAAGCTGTAGTCACATACCTGCATTCCTTTAAAGAGCATCTCTATCTTTATTGTTGAATGGTTTCAGTTGGCATAAACATTTTCTGCATCTTTTGGTTTACTAGATTCACCATCTATAATACCGAAATGGCTATTAATCCAGGTCTACAACACTAATACAAATATTTCAATATTTTCAATTATTGACCACCCAATCACCATTTTGAAGTAAGTCAAAACTCGAACTACGGAAGCTACCTCAATGTTAGCATTGTAGCCTTAGAGATACCACCGTAAGGAGTTTGTGAGGCTAAACAGCATTCAAGTGGAGGCAACATAGATGAGAATAAAAACGATTTTCGTGAGGTGATACTTCTAATCGCTGTGCAGGAGTTACTGCAGTGAACCGGTTAAGTAATTGTATGGCTGTTTTATATTACAAATACATTATTAATTATTGTTTAACGTCAACAATAAATTAACATTAAACTATTTGCAACACACTAGTATTTCAGCCATTAGATTACATCACAAAATTGCAACCAAAATGAAAAGTTGTGTATTTATACTGTTAAGAAATACTGCTATGAATATTGTCTTCATAAACAGACATAAAATTTTCTATATGATTTTAAAGATGTTTTCAAATTTTAGGAATTTTTTACTCTGCCAATTTATCAATTAATAATTGTTTTCATAGCCTTCTCTTATTCATTTTTTTCACATGTTTCTCTCTAACCACTCAGCAAAAGCAGACAATGGTTAACTGCCGGTGACAGCAAAAAATTGTTATATCGTTAACAATAATTATACATGAATATATTATATAGGTGAGGAGTGATTCATACAAGTAGCTCACATGTAGGATTAAACTCAGTCATTGAATAGTGTTCTCACAGTGAACACTGGCACTTTGAAAATATTAGAAAATATTTTCGTCTTCATCTTCATTGAAAATTGATTAGATTGATATGTAATAATACACTGCAATTCATTAGTGCTGCAGATTTTTCCAATTTAGCTGCATGTAAGCGTCAATCGGGGTTAATCGGTTAATGCTCTAATGCTATTTTTGTTGTAAGAAATTATAACTACATCAATTCCTACCATGTTAGGAAAATTTTATGTGTTATTTATTTTTGACCACCATCTTATGTAACCTATAGTTGTAAATCTGTAGTCTCATTAGTAAATGATTATTCTTAATCATTGTGCAATAAATATTGAAGTGCATTTTTTATCATACTGAACAACTAAGTAAAAACATTTACTAATCATTTAATTTGTTCAATATTTGCCACTTCAGATAGTCAAACTGCCACAGCCTAGACATTGTCACTATGCAGCTGCTTTTATTATTTCTTCTGAACTCACTGAAGTAGTGCTATTTGGAGGATTTGATCAGCACGGTCATTTCCTCTCAGATACTACAATATTAAGAATTGGTGAGTTTACTAATTTTTATAAGATAAATTCCTTTTAACGGCGGTATAATTGATTTGTAGTTCCATTTTGTAAATATTGCCTCATTTATTGTTTATACTAATACATTATATTAGTCATTACATAAAGAAAATAAAATTTTATTCTCACATTTCAATACATTAGCTATACATATTTTTGATGAATTCTGTTACCAAAATAGAAAAATAGCTGATATTCCATAATTGGGTAGTACCATTTGTCCAAGCACATTTGACATTGACAGTTTCTCAAGAAACGACAGTCCATTAATATTATTTACAATTTAAGATCACTACTGTTTGTGTTTCCAACTCACAAAACATTCTAAAAACAAACAAGTGTTTTTATAGTCTTTACAGACATCAAGTAAGGTACTGTCAATCATCAAACAAAATATCATCTACAAATACATGATTATTAAATTAACATTTTCATACTATAGTCCAATGGCATGTGTGTTGATTTATTCACTGAATCATTTCAATGCATGAGAAAATAATTCACATAATTTACTTGTGTTACTTTATTTATTATTCCATGAGTTGAATAATTTTTAGCCTAAGACATGATTTTACTGCTGTTAATGTGAAAAGCTTAAACTGTACGAATTTTATAATTGCCTTTACAATGTAACGTGTAATACTTTGATTTAAATTATTGAATTAATCATTTGAATGTTCTTTTGAGTTTACATTGTTAAATTGAGTTTTTTATACTTTGGAATGTGGAAATAGAATAGTGCTATAGAAGTGATAGCTATAACTAATAAATAATTAGTTCACGTACATTCTTTATTAAATTTGTAGAATAAAATTTAACTAAGGCATAATTACATTTTATATATAGAAAAAGTACCCTTCTCCACAAAATGGAAAGCATCTGAAATTATAAATTCTTCAGAGTTGAGAAATAAAGATAGACTGATAGCAAAGAAACTACTGAAAGGTAATATAATAATTACAAGTTGTTGACATGATTTAGTGTATTAGGTATTATAAAGATGTGAGTAGAATAATACATTTATAATTATACATTATATCTCAGTTTGATCTTTGAAACATAACGAAATGTTTTGATTCTGAGTAATGTCATTAGTACACTGGTGAAGCAAGCGAGTTACCATTGATAGCTAGCAATATTATGTAAATATAATGAATTAATTGTACTTAAATATTTAAGAAACTGTCAAATTAGTTCATGTAGTGTCAAAAAAATACAAATGAATGGGGTCTAGGGTGATGCACGGATGCCTTTATTAATCAATGGATTATTTGATGTTTGTTTTTTTTGCACTTAAACTACAGTAAAAATGTTACCACACTATATTAAAGTATTGCTGCTAGAATAATCTAAGTGCTTTATAATTATCATCTTTCATTGACTTGTTTTACAATTTTATCTGCCTTTGCCAAATAGCTAAATGTAGAATTTTTTTGCTTGACCATTATTAATTATAGTATTATAGTAAACAGTTGAGGTTATTTGAGATTTATCACCAACATTTTCTTTGTTATAATTGAATAAGATGCTTATCTAGTTGATTATTCTTCTTTTCTAACTCTTTGGTTGTTTTTTGCCAAAAAACATAACTTTAAAGTCTTTAATAATTACCGCATGCTAACTTTATATGTATTATAATGTGTTATACAGTGCAATTATTATACACAAACAACAGAATAATAAAAATATGCAACAATAAAAAGCAATTATGAGTGTTAATCTTTTCACTGTTTTGAGGGTTTAGATTTTTTAATTTAGTATATTATGTAATAGAGCATAATCGCATTGTTACATTGCTATGGGCTTGCGTGCACTAAATTTACCGGTAGCTATGCACACGCTCTAACCATTTTAGATCTCGTTTACGCAACTTTGTTTACCAGCATTTTCGCAGAGATAGCAGTGTCAAGCAAACTATTTCAGTGAGAATATTGTGGATATTGCTCAGGAAACTGAAGGTTGTGATCATCCTTCACCAGTTAATGAAGTACATGACTCTAGTTTAAGTCATTTTGAAGGTGATAAGGTATGTACAAGCTACTGGGCCCCCAAAACTGACTTATCTTAACTCAGAATAAGAAATAAGAACGTTGTGTCTCTAAAGAATGTTCCTAAGAATACTAAATGAGTTGTCATACTTGGATGGAAGCCACAACTTACATCCTAGCAAAAGTGTAGGAAACATTTTAGATCATCCAATTCCAGAAACAATTTAATCATTGGCTTAAAAAATTCAAAATGGAAGTGAGAAAAGTAAATGGAGAACAATATGATCCCTAAATAAAACACAACAAGAACAGGAAAAACTCATAAACAATTGAATTTCATTGTAGCTGTAGCCAACATCCTTATTATAGCTGTAAACCCCATTATCACATTATTTACAGCAAGATAAGCTGTACTTTTAAACTAAACTAAAAAGTAGCTATACCCTTAGTCAAATAGTATGCACATTATTTTTATGCCTAAAAGCAAAAAAAAAATAGTGCAAATTTACCAAGTTAGTACACCAAGTTACAATATAGCAATGGGATCTAATGAATAGATAATGTACAGGATATTATAAATATTATAATTTGTAATCTTTGTAGTTACAGAAAAAGAAATTGAAAATGCCTGCGAAGAAGCCATAAAGAATCAAGCTTGTGTAGATATTTTTGTAGCACGCTTAAATTTTGTTGGTTTACCTCGTTCAGGAAAAAGTTCCACTCTACGTCGACTACTTGGAGAATTCATTAACTTTATTGAAGCTAAAATGGAACATGAACTACCAAGTACTGGAGTAGCAGACAGAAAACAACTCTTCATTCAGAGCATTAAAAAATCTGTTGGATTTGTGAACAAAGGACAATGGAATGAGAAAAATCTAGTGGGGGAGACTACTTTTCTCAATGGTATAATATATCAATCTATAAATGGTAAGGTCAGAAATGCATAAGTCATACTTGGATATGATTATGTTGCTAAATATAACATTTATGGGTCTAAATAATAATTGTAAATTTGGCAGAATTTATAAACAATACTACAATTGTATTTTCACAGTAAACAACCAATACAATTTACATTTTTTTTAACAAACCAAAATATTATGTTTTTTGTTTATACAATCACTAGAAAAATGTAGACCATATAAAATTCTTGGGTAAGGCTTCAGAATGAAGTTCTTTAATGATAGTAATCATTATAATTAACTGCATAAATAGAACATTTAGTTCTGACAACAAATGAGTTTTTTAATTGTATTAATATTATTGTTACAGATATAACATCCTCTTTTCAAATCAAATCATTCCAGTCATCAGAGAATATAGATCCAAGTATTAATAAATTATCTTTGGAGAAAGTAGAAATACATGCCTCAAGTGACCTTGTTGTGAATGAAACTTCATCAAATAATGCTGAAAGTTTGCAAGATATAACAGAAACAGTAGAAATGAAAGAAGACACCACTTTTACAAGTATTGCTGAAGTTTATCCTACGTATGAACAAGCAACAGCCATTGAAGATTCAGAAAAGGTACAATGCTTACTTGAAGATGTCATATATTTGATTACTACTGATCATGGAGGTCAGACTGAGTTTTTAGATCTAATGTCTCGATTCTTGATGGGGCCGTCATTGAACCTTATTTTCAGCAGGCTGACAGATCCCTTAGATAAGGTGTACAAAATATATACCACCAATGAAGAAGGAGTGTCTACCAACAAAGAAAATTCCATAGTAACTTTAGAAGAAGTTATATTTCAAACATTGGCTAGCATAGCTTGTATGGAAGCTATAAGTGAGGAAAATAAATCAGCAGTACAAAGCTCTCATTTAAATCACAATAGTGATAATTGTTGTTCTTCTAAAGCTATGTTTGTGGGAACATTTAAAGATAAAGTTTCAGAAAGACAATATGTGCAA
>WLWI01002929.1_pt1 | contig 14708 bp, 9 predicted proteins | sample 6701501 | NCBI WGS metagenome assembly WLWI01 (sample SAMN12718690, study PRJNA515312) | sponge metagenome | isolation source: marine sponge | host: Mycale hentscheli | place: New Zealand: South Island, Marlborough, Capsize Point | collected 2014-11-01
CTCCGCCCATTCCCCGTTTATTGTACTTCGAGAACGAGAGAGAATAAAAAGTAGCTTGTCTTTCCACGGCACGCTTGGGGTCTTTTAAGTTGTTTCGGCATTTGAAATTTGGCGTAGACTTAGAGTACATTCACAAAATTTCTTCACACTACCAATGTCTGAGTTACAACACGTGCACAATTCATTAAGGTAAAGATCGCCAATTTCAGATTGTAGATAATCTATAAATAGACAAGTATTACCTCATTATTTGAAGTTGAGGTGGTTTAAGTGAGGTTGCAATCGCACAGTTCCATTTTATTTTCGATCCGCTTAGCGGGATGGTTGCCCTACCTTCTTCTGATGACCGTGGGGGTAAGCTGTCCTGTTAGCCTTGTTGTCAACATAAAACAGTTGTTCATAGGACACTTCAGACTCTCGATGTAGCTAGGAATTCATTTTATAGCAGCTTGTTAGATAGCTCATAACAACTATTAATACTAGCTAGCTGCATATGTTACAAATTACATTATGATGATGAATTTATATGGGACTAGGGAAGTCACCAGAGAAAATCCCCAATTGTGTGTATGTATATACACATGTATATAAATACATGTATATATAGGACCAATTTTATTAACGGAAATTTATCACTAGTTGACCCCTTATGTTCAAGTATTTACATGTATTTATATTCATTGATGTAGTCAAATGAGGAGAGCCTATGTCCTATAACTAGCTTGCATGTATTAGAGGCAACATGCTCACTGCTCAATTTAGGCAAAACTTCATATAGCAGCAGTGATTCCTAATTACTGCATCAAATATGTTAAGCGTGTCTTCGTAATTGAATTCCGTGGCTTTTTCCTTGTCTGTGTTTCAGTTAACTTCGACAGAAGGGCTCAGCCTGATGATGATGATGATGTTTATATAGATTTGACACAAGGCTTCAATAAATATAAAAATCATTTATTATTACTACTACTAATTGTATTTCCTCTTGGTTTCTCATATTTCTATACTTATTTCGACAATAAACCAGATTACAGAATGCTAGCTATAATGCAATATTTTTCTGAGGACATAGATATTGGTTTTGAACATCATTGGCACTTCCTACGAAATATGAAAATCACTGTGATTGAAAGTGTGGAAATCACTCAAAAAGCAACTGATGAAAGCAAAGACGAAAGCAAAGGCCTGCATATGAATATTGCATCTATTTCACGAAAGAATTGGAATTACTTTGAAAATACATACACTGGGACCTCATTTACAGTAGTGTCAAAGAGTACACAGTATTTTATTATCCCAGACGGATATATCAATGAGCCAGTGTACCTGTGGAAGATGTCAAGGATCAGAAGAAAAACTTGATTTCCATAACAATGAAATCATTATTGTGTTTTGTAGGGTCCTTTAATTCAGAATATTGCTCCATACATGTGATACTTAATTACAACCTTCGCATCTATTTTGTGTTTGCTGTTTCATTTGTAGTATCTATAATTTTAAGTGTTTTAGTCCATGTATTAGTTTTTGTGTGCTGGAAATTTGTTTGTACTAAGAATATCTGCAACAGTTGTATTCACAGAAACAACAACATTGAGCAGCATGAACTTTCCTCTCCAGTCAACTTGTAATATAATTTTGCTATTTTCTCTAAACCATTACGTCAAAGATAAAAACAGTTTCATTGTAAGTTCATATATTCATGTATTTTTTTTTATTTGTACTTACCGTGTAACTACATTATTCTTTACATTCAGTTATTTTGTTGTTGGTGTTGTTTATTTTTTCAAAATTTCTTTATAATCATTAAAGGAAGCAACCTAAATAGTTAACATTGAAATAACCTGCCATAGTGACTATGAAACTAGCTAAATAGTAATACATCTTCTTAATTTGCTACCTATATTTCAGGGAAGTATACAAAGACAGTAGCCAAAATATATACATAGCAAGATGGTTAGTAATTCATATCATTATTACCTTAAGTTCTTTGTTTTTCTTCAAATTAAGCAGATCATATAAAATGAAGAAATGAAGGGGAAAAAAATTAATAAAATTAGAATAGGTTTGATGGGTAAGAAGTCAAAGAAAAGCTAATAATATGAAATGAAAGTGGAGTATGATGTCCAGTGCACAGAATTCTAAAGTATAATTATAAATCTATCAGGTAAGACTAAGCATTAATTATAGTAGCTAATTACATCACTACTTATATTCTCATAGCTTTATTTGTAAAATAAATTTGATATTCTTTTCTGTTCCTGCCATAAGATCAAATAAATCTTACAACTTTCAAATTATCTGGGGTAGCTATAGTAAAATGATTTTAATATTTTCTCAGTCATAAAAAGCATGTGGATAAAACAAAGTCCCACTTCTTAAAATTCTTAACACATTAGTTATGTCCCACGTAGCTAGAATGCTATACCAAAATGCATTTGGTGTAAAATATAAAAAAATGTTTGAACTCACAGCTAGCAAGCAACAGAGTTTTGCAACTTAGAGTAAAGTTTTAGAATGAAGCTGTAGGTGGAGTATCGCAACCACGAGGCGATGAGCTCGTTTTTTTATGTTTTTTTGTTTGTTTGTTTGTTTGTTTTGTTTTGTTTTTGTTTTTGTTTTTCCTGTGAGTAGCTATTGTTATCAGCTGAGAATCCACCACCGCATAACCCTTAACTATGAGTGGGTTATTCATAAGTTTTCAAGTAGTGAATACCATTTGTAAGTGCACACTTACTGTAGGGGGAGTCCCTGACACACCCAAATTATAGGTGCTGACAGTCTGTCTGGCGAGACTAATCATTGTGCTAGATAATTGGTGCAGCCGCGATGTAGATTTTTACTTATTGTGCAATTAGCTTTCTTGAAACAAATAAAATATTAGCAATATTTGGTAAGTTCTTGGTAATTTACTGTAGCATAAATCAGTGGCACTGTAATTTACCGTCTCCTCACTGAGAGTGTTCGTTTATTCATTTTTAAAGCGCTTACTGCACTTAATGAAAATCGCCTATCACCTTCCCTTTTTGTGAGATCACACGAGCTAGCTATATTTTACACAAGCTATACTACCTATTGCTCCTAAATTGTATCATTTTCATCTTTATTTCACTAATAAAAACCATTCTTAACTTAGTATTTTTTGCTAAATCTACAGGCTTATGCTCCGTTATCTTAGCATAAGCTCAAATATGGCAAGATGTTGTACTATCTACAACAGGTTTTATATCTATGGAAGCATCTCCGCAATTTCTGGCAAAACCTACTACTACTACTACCTATTGCTCCTGAATTGTTTCATTGGCATCTTATTCCTATAATGTGTACATTAAAAAAATCCCATTCTTATTTTGTTTTTTTGCTGAATCAACTTATAGCTAAAGGTTAATACTACAGTTTTATGTCTAGGGAAGCATCTCAACAAATTCTGGCAAAACATTGTAGCAAGAATGAAAGTGTCCAACTCCTTCAGGACATCCCTGTTCAGCTGTGCTTGAAATATAGCAATATTATAATGACATCTAATTATTGAAGTTTAATAAAAGACGGCATTCAAATCTCGCTGATAATTGACCTAAATACATCAGGTTTTACTATTCTAACTTCACACAGAAGCATGGAAAATTTCACTATGGCCAGAAGTGTTGATGGAAATTGAAAAATTTAACACTCAGCTATATCCCATGTAGGCTAGAATGCTACACAATTGCTTTCAGAGTGCCTTTGGTGTAAAATTTAAAAAAACGTTTAAACTCACAACTAGCAAGCAACACCTGTTTGCAAGTGAAAGTAAGTATGAAGTCTTAGGATGAAGCTGAAAATGAGTATCAGAAACACCATGGCAATAAGCTAGTTGTTGTTGTTTTTTTGTTTTTTTCCTTTGGGAATTGTCTCATCAGCTTATAATCCACTGCAAAGCCACACACTGTAGATAGAAGATCCATTATATTAGACTCTCATGTTTGCATGAGTGTTTATCACTTTCTACCCAATTATTTCCAGGCCACTATAACATGCAGTAAGTACCACTAAGACTGGTGATAAATATTTCCAATATTTCTTAATGCTTATATTTAAATATGATAAGATTTGAGCTTGGTTTGGAAGAATAAGCACCTGTGTTCTATATGTTTTGAGTAACCAACACTTCAAAAAAATATTTTGTTTTATAGAAATACTATTCCTTTGTCAATATTAGTAGGCAATAGGTATTTAGTTATTAATTATGCAATTTTACAACGAAGGTAACAGAATAAAATATTCTAAAAAATAGCTGGTAGAAAGAATATTAGCTATCTATAAAGTACACAAGTACTTACTGCACAGTAAAATCTTATATTCTCTAAATCTTCAATGCAAAAAAAAATGACTTGCAACTAAGGATTAAGAACTTTGATATTGCAAGTAGAAATAATGATATATTTTACATATTATGTTAAAAGTGATTACTATTTTTTTATTTCTAACCGGATTGGTTCATCTCTGCAACACATTTTTATTATATTATTTGCTCTAAGGCATGAACAGAAACAAGAGTAAATTAACATGAATTATAGTTTGGGATAAATACATAGTTCAAAGACTAAAGAATGTGATATGACCTTTTGGGATAAAAATATATATGTCTTACCATTCTCATAGGATGCAATAACTATTACTATATAATTTTTATATGCATTTCATGTGATAGATTCAAATGTAGGGACAGAAACAACTTATGATGAAAGGGTATCTTTCAGAGATCACATGCTTGCAACTCTTCCGCCAAGTAATCTTCCACCAACAGCAATTCATTCAACATATGAAACAGAAGCTCAAAGAAATCCTTGTGAGTTGATTCTTTAGAATGATAGGTATTAGTTATATTTTTGACATATACTTATCAACAATGCTCAAAACATTGTCTTGTGGTATCAATTTTCACCAATTTGTAGCTATTCAGCAACATGTGGATGAATTTTCAAGTCGTCCCGTGTTGCACGACAGGTATTCCACGACTCCAGTAACTCCAAGGCAGCAAACGACAAGTATGTGTGCACTATGAGCTATTCCGTACTTGTGTTAATGTATTTTGGTTGCCTATAGGTAATCTTCAACTCGACATTAGTCCGTCCACGCATGAGGTGAATATCTTTTTTGAAGAAGGTAATTAACTATACTCACTGTCAGTCACCGTCATCATTATGACGCACAAGCATATTATTATATAGATAGTTGGTCCAACTTATGTTATGCTTCGTAAATCAAAATGCAGCTTATCCAATAATATTTCATTCAACAGCTGTCTTAGCATTTTAACTAGACCAAGACTTACTTTTGTTTGGTATGATTTAATGGCTTGATTTCACTTCTGTGTGACACTTTAAAATTATTCGAACGAAAAGAACTCTCACTTTAGTTCTTCTTTACCATATGTGAGTCTTATTGCTCTGATTTGTGAAATTTTGTCAAAAAGCTGTGTATCATGTGTATTTAGAATTGAGTTCATCAGAATATGAATTCTCTACTGAGCAAGTTGATGGAAACTTGATTAGAGTTGGATCTACTTGTGAGATGTTCCACGAGAAAGTTGATATTCCTAGTGAAGTTGAAGTCTTCTATAAATTCAGTAAGAATTAGTAGATAGTTTTAATTATGTACTTACTTCCTAGTTTCATTGAATAAGTGTGTCTTAAATAATATTCATGTGGAAGAATGTACAAGTGCATTAATCTGATCACTGAGTACAGCTAATGTGTTGTTCTATCACATGTATTTTTATAATAGAAATAGCTACTATTTAACTAAGATGGTCGGGCTAAAAATAAACTTGACGTTGGTTAGAAAAATGGCGATAAATTTGTCTGCAACTGAGGCAGTGAATCTTGTCTGTGATGAAGTTTTCAAATGCGAACATGAGAGGGAAGAGGTTACAGGAGCTATATAGCTACTGTGAAGGTACTACTGTCGAGGATAGAGAGCTGAATTTGCTTGCTAAATCAGTCATTTAATTGCTGGTTGAGGAAACTACTAGTTTTCAACTTAAGAGCTACTAGGGCACTGTAGGTAGCGACCATACCAGCAGCTATGTCGAAGGGTAAATGGAACTTGATATTCCAGGTAATATAAGGAAAAGAGCTTTTTACGCAGTATATTCGAGAAAAAAAGTAAGAAATATTTTTCCCGGGAACATGGCGGTATGTTTTTACTATGCCTAATAGCTTTCCCAGGAATATGGCACTAATTTGGTCACAGCTGTAAACTTATTTTACAGACTCCCAGCAATGTGTAATGATTTAACTGAGCTACCTTTGCTGCTCTGAATTACTTTGGACTTCTCTATTCATTCAAAGGATGATGTCTCTACTTCTGCAAGGTCAGAATATTGAGATGATGGTAATACTGATTATGTTGAAAGCAAGAAAGGTTGACAAAGTAGTGAATGGATGAAAAATGAGGAGTATGAGTAAGAGATTTGCTAGAGAGAGGAGTTAGTGTGTGAAGAGAACTGGAATTGTGAGTGAAATATTCTTTTATTCTAGATGTTCTTTTGCCTAGCTAACAGGCATGCCTCCCCTGGTGTCATCAGTGAGCAACAGCATTGCTGGCTGAGATAACTGCCTATTATAACAGTAAAAAATATCTAATCATGCACAAGCAACTGTTAATACTGCACTGGAACGCATACAAATCACATTGTTATGATATAGTTACGTTGTGGTCACAATAACCACTTTGTGGTTGTTGCTAGGCAACAAAATTTAGCCAAAAGTGTTGAACAATACATGTACTTTAACATGATACATGGTTGCTAGGTACTTTTTGAAATTCCGATTTTATATTTATTTTTAAACATTATTCATATAGAAAAAATAAATTACTGAATTTTATCTGCCGGTGAAAGGGTTAAATAGCTAAGTATAAAATAAATTATCCATGGATGACATTTAAAAAGTGACAGTATATTTTAAATACTTCATAGAAATTAATAATGGCTAGGTATATTCAATTAGAATAATAATTTTTAGCTATTGCCTTTCGTAATTGTATTGAATCTTTTATATTCAGTGAAAGATAACAATGTCTTTTTAAGATGGCTCTCTTTTAAAACTGACGTGTTTGAAGAAAATAAAATTAAGTGCTTAGTGCTTATCTTATGCCCTTTCCAATTAAATTGAATATGTACAATGAATCAATATTATATCACTGGTCGGATTGTGACAGTAGTTACTAAGAACCTTAAAAATAGTATGAAATTAAAAGTGCATTTGTTGCTGTATTGCAAATTTATTGCCACATTATATTATTTACTAAACTCCGTGTACTGTACTCAGAATAAAATTTACATATATGTAATCTAAGCAAAAATTGGTTACTGGTTATTCATTCAACCATTAATTCAATGTGTATTAAAGGTGACATAAAACACAGCAATGTTCAGATGAAGCCAATACCGAAAGGCCAAGCACAGATCACTTGCACGAAGTAAGTGTTATGTATGCCTGTGTTGTATGTATGTGTGTGTGAGTAAGAGCTGTCAATTGGATTATTTGAATGTTTGTATGTGTGTTTGTAGGTTTCTATGAGAATCGTGTGAAGCCTCATTGCTTTTGCCTGGTAGTTGTCTCAGCTGTATTATTGTCTCTTATATTATTTGGAGCATCATGTGGTGCAATGTACGGTGGTTTCACCCATCATATGCCACACTCCACTATTCTAGCCATTGCCGGTGACATCATCGATTGTGGGAAACTTGACATCTTAAGTCTGAACTTCTTCATATCCATGTTATACCTTACCCAGAAAGTCACGGATGTGGTGAACGATAATCCGCAGGGTCTCGCGATGAAGGTGAAGTCGTTTGAAAGATCAGTCGTCTTAAATGCCCGAAACTCCTCCATTTACTTCGGGTACACTAATGTAACATTGAACAAGAACTATAAAACATTTATCATCCCAGATGGTTACTATGCTTACCCACCGTACGCGTTGGCGGGGTCTAATATTACCGTCCAAGTGAACTTGTCTAATTACAACTCTCTCCCGCATGAATTGCTCATGTACCTAATCTACGGTGACTTTAACTACAACACGTTTTCTGATAATCCGTCCATTACTCCTGTCTATGAACAGAAATTTAACCTCCTTGGTTGGGACAGTCAGACCTACGAAATGACCACAAAGAACAATGGCTACTATTATGTAGTCATTTATGTCAAAACTGACAACATTATCCATTTTTCGGCCACTGTGAATTACAACCGTTATACCATCTCTAAAGGTAAATTGGACTTCTCTGATACCCATGAGCTGCTCACTACAGGCACCACGGTCAATATCCCTGTGGATCATCAGAACCAACAGATAGTTGTGTGTGCTGTGGATGATAATCCTAATCTCGGTGCTTACACCATTCACCTTCAACTGGACTACAGTCTTCGTGTTGCTGTGGTGTGCACTATTCCACTTGCTGTGTTTGTTTTGATACCTTGTGTGTTGTTTTTCTTTGCTGTAAAGAAACTGTGGTGTTATTGCCTGTCACATCCACATCGTAGGCACTATCAGAGAATCCCTGGCCATTCACTATATGCTGTCAATTCATAATTTTTTTTATATATTCACAAATACAATATTTCAATAGAAAGTAACATTATGAATTCAAGTGGAAATATTTTATATGTTTGGAATTTCCCCAGGGTTGTCCGCGCCACACCTACGTTGTTGCTTTTTTTGTTGTTTTTTTTTACCTTATTGGAGTAATACTCTAGTGTAGGGTACTTCTCTGGGGACGAGAGGAAGGATAGTTACCGTGTGCTTTCGCGCAACTAACTTATTTGAATCGTTCTGTCGCTTCGTTAGTTATGGCCAGTTATATGACGGAAGAGGACAGTGAGTTGTGTAGAACTAGTCTAGTAAACAAGGTGTGGAAATTAGCTGAGTGTTAATTCTAGCTGCGCTCGATTGAGGTCATCTGGTCGCCCTAGGCCTTCCTTTCAAGTTTTGCTGTTCGATGATGTAACTGGTTGTGGATGCCTTGTGGCTATTTTAAACTAATTTGTGCTGGCATTTCTAGTATTCCTGGGATTACTAAGCTGAGTTAGCACATTATTGTATTATTTATTTATCAGCTGACTTTATTTGTTACAATAGTATAGATATTGGGCAAGTTTGCTTTAGCTTGTGGCAGTTGAAAATCTGTCAGTCATACCTTCAGTTGTGGGCGTAATGAATGGGGTCACAGAACTAATGACCTCTCCGGAATATAAAAAAAACAACTCCCATCAGAAATGAAGAGATTGCATGTTTGTTTTCATTTAAGCTATCGAATCAGATTGCTAAATTTGCGGTGAATATATTGAAATAGTTGATCATTTTCCATAACTTTGTTGCTAACATAAATTGGATGCGTTTCCTGCCTAGAACCATTGTATAATTAGTCAGTTGTACCACTGTTCTATCAGTACAGGAATTAAAACTATCCTCAGATATTTTGGGCCCTCAATCACATAAATCCCGTACCAACCTCCACCTCATGATGTAACCTCTCTCCCTGTATATGTATATATGTATACAGTAGGTTACGCCATGACTTGGAGGTTATTATGGGATTTACACAACAAGGACCAAAGGTCTGAGGATAGTGTAAATCCCATACAGACTGAACGCGGAAGGGTGTAACTGACTTGTACCTTGGCTCTAGGCTATAGGAAACACACAAAAACTAATTTGAGTGGACAGTTTCCTTACTCACCTAGGAGGTACAAGTCAGTTACACCCCTCCACGTTCGGTCTGTGGAATTTACACTATCGCTCGCTCAACAGTGTATACATAATTACTAGTAATTAAAGGATCCTAGGCTACATACACTATACTATTTACGCTCCTTATGTGCAGACAATTCACTTACTCCGCCTAAAAATTATTTTTAATGTCCATATATATATATTATGTTTAGCCTCAATTTAATAACTTGTGTTGTTCCATAATGTTTACCTTCACTTAATATTTTTATGTTTGTGTTTGTTTTATCGATTCTGAAAGTGTTGTCTTATTTGTGTATGGTTGTTGTTTTTTTTCTGATTATCAGTTGCCATACAGTGTCAAAAAGAAAGCGGACGTCTTGCCTCATGATGGAACTCCAGCTGAGGTTAATCTGTACCCAACTGGTACTGGTGCTGGTAGGTCTTGTGCATATACCGGGTTTCATACAGAGGTAGGGATACCCTGGGATTCCCCCTTCCCCTCCCCTCCCCTCTCCTCCCCCCAGACCTGTAGCCAGGAGTTTGCACAGGGGGGTTTGGATTTCGTAGAAACGCAAGAAAGCCACACCTACTTTTGTTTTCTTCGTTTATTTTTTAAAAAGCGAAAAAGATAAGGGAAAATATGCTAAAACTAATAATTTGTCTGATGTTCTATGTGTTCTATTAATAAATCCATTGAACACTGCCGACTATCAGCAATAAGCGGTAAACAGCTAACGCTATATCGTTCTCGTGTCACCAGGCTTCTAACCACTACCGTGAGTTCTACACAAACAGTGAACCATTAATAGGCCTTTCTTACTATAAGTTGTCTAAATAAGTACATTAGGCACACCATAAAAAGAATAGTTGTAGCATAGCTTGCTTTATCAGTGTCATAACGAGAGCGATGTTTTGTAGTCAAGGAGCTCAATGTTTACCTGAAAGCTTGGAATCAAACTAGGCCGTCCACATATAGAGTATGAAGTATATCCGGGGATATATATAGCGAAATAGCAGAAAATTCCATTGCGATTTACACACGATCGACCAGAAGTCGACATTCCATAAGTTAAATGTGAGGTGTGGCTAAATAATTTACTTCTGGTCACTCGAACCAAACCCCCAAACCCCCCTGGCTACGGGTATGCCCCCCCCCACCAGAATTTCATGAAATGAATTAATAATATTTACTACTTAATGGTACTCTGTGGTTATGATTTATAATGGTTTTCTGTGATTTTGTTGTTTGTAATATCTAATATTTGGTAAAAGTTTACTTCAGTTAATTGAGGTCCTTCAATTGTAATACGCATTAGTCTTCCAAAATTGATGTCACTAATTCTAGACCTGAGACGATTTTTAACCAAATGGGTGTCGTTTCAGCAAAAGTGGGTGTGTTCAAACAAATATTTTGCTACATGTGCCACCCCCCCTTCCTTCCTAAACTCTAAGCTCTTCTCACCATAGTTGCAACAAGACATGACTCACTAATCTTAAATATTACAGCTTACCTCCTCATGTATGGAATATGTACTATTATTGTATACTTGTATAATTCCTATTAGAGCGCACTTCTCGGAAGATGGCAACAGCTGGTATTGGTTCAGATGCGGGTAGTGCAAGCCTTGTGGGTGCTTTAGCACAGAGAGGTGACCTCATAGCTACGGAAGATGGAACATGTAAGTGAACAGTAGCGTGTTGTTTGTATGTGTGTGCATGCGTGTCTGACTCGCTTAACATGAGTAACTCCTGATTTTTCATCGGTAAACACACACTATATATATTGTGTACATACTAGTAGATAAGAATTCATCTAGGAGGTAATTAATAGTTGGCAAGAATACACACAACTTGCCATTCTTCATACTCAGTCACATTATGCCCGTGGTGTGTGTGTGTGTGTGTGTGTGTGTGTGTGTGACAGCAGTAGTGTCTTGTCTTTCAGAAAAGTCAGCCTACTTGTTTTGATAAAATGCAATTGACTTAATTAAGAACATAGTGAGCAAACTAGAATTCAACCAGTTCAGTAGTTGCCTATTCGAATTAGCTAACATTGATTTTATATGTGATGATACTTTACCAAATACGCATAAGCTGTTATTTGTAGCGTATTATTCTTCTGGCCTTTAATATTACCTTAAATAAATAAGAAATAAATGAAGCATTTTATAGCAGACTGAGGTGACTGTAACTTACATTAACGAAAAAGAAAATTTCAAGGGGAAGCACCTTGATTACCAGTCGCTAATTAACACAACCATATTGGGTTATCAGCTATGTGTATATGATATGATGGTAATGTTTTTTTAAATATGGATTAATGTTATTAATAATTAATTAGTTAATTAGTTATCTAAATTTTAGTACCGAAGTTTTTTACTACTTGTGGTGTGCTGTATAAAATTGTATTGTTTAGCAAGTGGTATCATGACAATAGGAGATAGATGTAGCGCTTCCTCACACCGTTCTCACAGTGACGTAATATCTCAGCAAGGTATGTGTGTATATATGTATATGTATATATAATAATATGTAAATGTATGTATGTACGATATACATACGTATGTACGTATGTATGTATGTACAGACGGACGTATGTATGTATGTACATATGTATGTAGAGTAGAAGACAAAACAAAGTTCCGCACAATAAAAAAAATGGAAGAAAACTGGTACGCTGTTTTGTAAAAAAAAACAAAAAACGGCCAGTTCAACCGCGTTATCGTTTTAATCTTTGTCATTCACCACATGCTTCTATCAAAGAAATTAAAAAAAAAATCATTTATCCAATAAAACATTCCGATTTTTTTGTTTATAGTCTCCTTAGGGATTAATAAAAGTATAGCCGTCTTGTCCGAAGTCGTTTGATTACCGCACTGTATCGACGTTTTCTCGATGTTAGAGCCTTCTCGGGATTAGATTTTTTACTACTGGAGGTCCATCAGAAGCTAATAGAAGATCTATGAAGTGTGGACCTCATTGTAGCTCTGTGCCCATCAAAACTTCAGTCTACAGCTTTATTGAAGCAAGTTAAATTTTTGTACGAGCTTTTTTGCACTATCCCCGTAGCATTTAATGATCGATACAAGGCCTTAGCTTGCTGATATAACTATGAAAGGGTTTCTAGCTAGAAAATATCTGTGAATCGATGGAAAAGCTTAACCGTTTTTTTTTTTACCTTTTTTAGTAAACGGTGTCGACTATTTAGTCAAAACAGTACGGAACACAATGGTCAAAAGTACAGTAAAAAACTACAGTTTTACGACTGTACTCTGAAACTTTATTTTGTTGCCTACTGTATGTATGTACGTGTGTATGTGTATTTACTAGTATATGCATGTACATATGTGTGTATATGTGTGTATATGTACTTCGTATGTATGTATGTATGTGTTATTGACTGACAACATCAGCATTTATTCCTTCACATCAGATTTTCCAACTTTTCCAGTGTAATAACTTATACAGCACTAATAATTAGTATCATTTGGTGAGTGGAGTCAGGAATAGTTATCTACGCTGCTAGGAGCCAGCAGCATGTACTCCTCATATGTTCCTGACCTTTTACTACCTGCTTAGTTGACATGCCCAATAGTCATAGCCACAAAAGTCAATCACTAATCTTGGCCCGGGTTGACTACTAGCTACAGTTTATAAGTAGCTTGCCCTGTATTTATAAGAATGAACAATGCGAGGGAAGAACATGAGTGAGAATGCAAGAATGAGGTCATTATGTTTTGTGTTTTTATCAGTTATTATTGCTTGTGATCACTGAGGTATGAGTTTAATATATTATATCTATAGGTGTTGGTAAAAATATAATATGATGACCCTGAAGATAAGGACGTAGAAAGCTTCAGCAGAGGAGGTAAAAAATTCTATACTTTGTTGTGAGAAGTAGTCACATGAAAAACTACATAATTAGTGCTAGCACGAGTGATGTTATCTGTACCGAATAGGTATCTAAATCTATATAATAATGTGTTTGTGCATCAGTAATGATGATGACAATGCTGTGTGTAGCCAGGTTGGTGTAGTGTTACCTCTAACTGAATGGGTAAAAGATCATCACATTCAGTGGAAGGCAAACACAACTATTGTAGTTAAAAGGCAAGGGAAAAATTAGTTGGGCCAGAAAAAACGTTTCAGATTCCATTCTGTAGTACAGCCGTAAAAAGGTAGTTTTTTTTAACCGTAGTTTTTTTACCACTGCATTCCATACCGTTTTGACTAAACAGCTGACACTGTTTACTAAAATAATGAAAAACAGTTAAGCTTTTCCATCGTTTCACTGATATTTTCTTGCTAGAAACTCTTCCATAGCTATAACAGCAAGCTAAGTCTTGTATCACCCGGTAAATGCTATGGGGATAGTGCTAGCAAGCTCGAAAAATTTAACTTGCTTCATTAAAGCTGACGACTGAAAATCCGATGGGCACAAAACTATAGCCAGGTCTGTACTTCATAGGTCTCCTGTTAGCTTCTGATGGGACTTCCAGTGGTAAAAAAATTCTAAGCCCGCGAAGGCCCAGCATCTAGAAAACATCGGTGGTTAAAGTAACAATTCTCTGTGAAACAGCTTCGAATTGGATGGATTTAATTTTTTTTTTTCACTCCAAAGTCTCAGCCTCAGGAGCCTAAACAAAAAAAAATTGGAATGTTTTTTTTTTTTTTCTTAGAGTAAGGCATGCGGTGAATGAGAAAGATTAAAACGGTAACTCTGTTGAACGGAATAGCCATTTTTACCAAACGGCATACCGGTTTTTTCCCTTTTTTTAATCGTGTGATGGCTGTTTTACGGAACAGAATACGAAACTTTTTTTGGTGCCTACTGTATATCCACAATAATGGATAGAAGGACAGTGAGCATAAGAAGCAGAAGAGATAGATAAAATCTGTGACTCAAAGAAAGAATGGAATAAGGTAAGGAGTAGGATAAGTAGAGCTGAGAGGACTTAGGAAGAAATAGAGGGAAACTGATCTGATGCGAC
>WLWI01002931.1_pt1 | contig 14702 bp, 4 predicted proteins | sample 6701501 | NCBI WGS metagenome assembly WLWI01 (sample SAMN12718690, study PRJNA515312) | sponge metagenome | isolation source: marine sponge | host: Mycale hentscheli | place: New Zealand: South Island, Marlborough, Capsize Point | collected 2014-11-01
ATACCTACACAGCATGGCTGTGGATTCCAGGACAGCAGGGCAACCTGCAGGAGGTAAGAAAGGGTTAGGCGGTTGTACAGACTAACGGGATTGGGGTCAGTGGTAATGGATACGTAGCTAACATTAACCCCACCTAGCCTACGGCTAAATGGCCACTAGCGTAGACGCTGGGAAAAGTCCTACTGTATATACTTTCTTTTCTAACAGTGGAGTATAAACTGTTCTTTCTCTCCAGTAGCTATTCCAACTGTTAGTGAGTTGCTCCATGCTAACCATAGTGTTGATTGCTGAAGAAAAATAAAACAAGCCTATCTTGCACTTCTCAACCTTATTTTAATCATTAGATGTATTCTCTCTCTTTCACAAACAGGATTAAAAAATGTTTGGATCGGCCAACGCCACAACCGAACATTTCAATTCTATGACCAACCCAATTTTTTTTCCCCAAAGATTTTTCCATATCCATTGGTTTTCAAAGATTCAGGTGACTTTTTTTTTTGTTCTGAGTAATTTCATACTTAAATGAATCAACGGTTAATTGTCAGTAGTCTCCAAAATCAGAGCGTGACTGATAGACAAACAGGCAAAGAGACAAATAGACAGGACAGCTACTATAACCTTTAACTTTACAACCACGTAAATAACAAAGAGAATTAAAATAAGTGTGTAATGTGATAAAAAGGGTGGATGAAGGACAAACTCTAAATACAACAGAGCAGCCTAGGTAGCTAAAAGAAAAACTAAAATAAAATAAAATAAAGGAAATTAAAGAGATAATAATTACAGCCGAGTGTGTGAGATAAGCGAGTAATGCCGGTTATTGTATAGGAGTTCATTGTGAGGGACTGAATCAAAGGCTTTGGCAAAGTCAAGAAACACAATTTCTGTGTGTCGCTTTGACACCACAAACAGTATATCAGTGCCTTCTTCAATTTTATCAGTGCCACCTTGATCTATATCTGTGACCCTCTGGGCCTGCTTCATCTACTGTATTTCAGCACCTCATTCATTAGCTCACAGGCACCTGTAATAATAATAATAATAATAATAATAATGATAATAATAATAATAATGATAATAGTGATAATAATAATAATAATAATAATAATAATGATAATAATAATAATAATGATAATAGTGATAATAATAATAATAATAATAATAATAATAATGATAATAATAATAATGATAATAATAATGATAATAATAATAATAATGATAATAATAATGATAATAATAATAATAATAATAATAACAATAATAATAATAATAATAAATAATAATAATAACCACAATAACAATAACAATATAGCTATAGTAGTAATTATAGTTTTATTACTAATAGTGTAATTGTTGTGTTATCATTGTTATTATTATGGCAATGGCAACAAGAATGATTATAATTTAATGTAATAAAGTAGTGGAATACTATTACATGCATACAACAATGCTATGTTGACATTAGTTCTTTAAGATAATCCTGTTGAGGTTGTGTACTGTCAACTATTTTAAATATGGTTATATAATTTCACCAAAGCTGGAAGCATCACTGACAACAAAATAATTCCCATTTATTAGTGCTGTCTGTGCTTCTTTTTTTTTTGCCAAGTAACAGATATTTCTCTTCCACTCATTGCCACCAAATAAGAAACAGGCATTATCAATAAGTTGGACGTGGAGAGACTAGTTTACACGAAGTCCGGCATGCGAGATCGCTGTGCGCGAGTTTTTCGCGAATTTAGTCCAGTCCGTGAGGGTCCGGTCAGGGTCCGTGTTTAGTCAGACCCGCCCAGGCGTTGCTGCCAGCGTTTTATGGTGCAGGTTGTGCCACTTTGAACGAATTACAGTTCTGCTCCGATTTTTTCGTATCTCTGCGTAGTCATTCGGCAAGATCTAGGTACGTTTGTGACGTTTGTGGGCGCTATGCAAATTAAAAAAGCAGCATTGGGAAAAGGAAGTGGTAGCTATCAGCTAACTAGTGGGCTCACTGAAATTCTAGGGCTAATGGGCAACACACGCACATTAATTCATCCGTCAGCTATAACCTATAGCTCAATTGTTATAATAATATGATGGTGGTCTGATCGGAATACCTGCAGAGAACAGCACAACTTTGTTGTAAGTATCATACAGTAACATGTCCATTTTGAATTACTGTGTGTTGGCTCTTTCAAGCTCAATTTCCAAATTTAGATGTTTGGTATTGTGTCAAAAAATCTTTCTAGCAAAGGTAGTCACATATATATATTATATATAATCACAGGGTCAGAGTACACTTGTACATACAATGCATAACGTTAGCATGTAGCCACATTTTACATAGAGCAATTAACTGCAGGTCATGTGCCTGTTTTTATAATGAGGTAATTGGGTTTGTGGTGGCACATTTTCCCAGGGATTCCCCCCTGTTTTGGAGGAAATTGCCTGATTGCACACATATTCAGATATACATTGTCCTAACACTGCCCGAGTCAGCATGTGATAAGCAGCAGAACATGTTTTTTTTCTTTTTATTGGTGACTGTTGAGTGGCTATGTGACTATCAGAGAATTAATACGCGTGGTTATACTACTGCATGGAATATTGATAGTTGGAAAATATCACCAGTAGGATTTTTTATTGTTTTTCCTAAATGTGATAGTATTTTTGGAGCATGGCAGCACAAATTGCATCTGGAGAATCTTGATCAGTTTCCAGTCACGACCATACTTATCATGTATGCATGGACAGGCCATAAAAAAGTGTACAATAGTTTGTTTGTCTGCCAGTCATGCTCTGATTACCGACAATTAACAGTTGATTTGGGTATGAACTTACTCAGAATGACCATAATTAAGACCTTTTATTGTGCTACTTTTGGGCTGATTTTTTTTTTTTACAAAACACAAAGCTGTCAACTCTGCATAGGTGTGGGTAATGCTTCCCATCATCATGTCATAATTATGTGAACAAACAATTTCTTTCTGCCCATGGTAGTTTTGCTCTATGCTAAAAAGTTGACGGAGTACTAGAATTGGGGTTTCACATTGAAGCTATAATAATTATGATGAGTGTCGCTTGGAGTGTTGAGCTAGACATCATTTACATCTGTACTTTTCATTGCTTGAGCTATATTGAATAGGTGCCAACTGTCCCGAATTGAGTGGGACACTCATGATTTTGATGATCTTGTTCCGGTCCCACCTGATTAAAGAACTTTAACAACAGTTATCCCAATTTACCAACCTTGGCTGCACAATAAAAACTTGGGGGGAACCCAAGACTAAATATTGCTCATTCAGCAAACTGTAATTATGCAAAAAAAATTTCAACGAGAATTTTCGTTGGTCTGTTGAGAGTGAGACTATATCATAGCAGTACCCCTTAACAGTATAAATACAGAATTGGAGTGTTTGTTTGCCGGCTGGTTGTCTGTCGTAGCTCAGTGGCAGAGCACTTGTGCGTTATGTAAGTGGTCCTGGGTTTGATTCCCAATGGCGACCAAATATTTTTAATTCTGTATTGTTTAAAGAAGCCTGTGAAAGAGAGAAAACACATCTAATATTTTTACATTAATTTTTTCTGGGAGCTTAGTTTCATGTTGTAATTAATCCTCCTAAGGCCAAAAAATTGCCAAGAGCGCTATAGTTGTCAAGATTTAGTGTAAACTCTTACTATCATCATATAATCTCTTGTCTCTTTCTTGTTTGTCCCAGCCAACGAGGCAGTACAATTTAATTAATGAGTTTGTCTAAAATGGGTGTGGTCAGGCCAAAATATATAATGCCCCTTTTTTCATTGCAGAAACTTTGCACCTATGATATTGATACCTGATTAGGAATAGCCAAATCAATCAGTCTGAGAAATGATATTGTAATGGCCAACAAGTGTATAGTTAAGTGTAGTAATGTTAATGGTAGCTAATTGATCGATCTGTTCTCTTGCTTTAGATATGAAATCACAAAAATGCCATCTTTCAAGGCTCAAATTGCTTTTTCTTCTTGTTATGAGCATTTTTTCTGTCGAAGGCTCTGATTCCCTTTCATTTCAACAGCAAGTGGTGCTGGTTATGGATGGCCATCAAAAAATCCATCAAATAGGCCAACTCCTCTATCAAGAGCACGATACTTCATCATATGTTTTAGTATGGAGTGAAGTGTTGCAGCTGTTACAGCCTGCCCAATGGAATGCCAACATCAAGAAATTTCAAGTTTGCGATATGTGTCAAACTCTGCCCATTGGTCCTGGAAAGCCATTCACATGGCTGGAGACAGTTGTCAGAGTTGTAGGCATTGACAATGTGACAACTGTCTCTGGATTTTCTGCCAAAGATCTAGCCAGTATCACCACATCTGAACTTGCTGACGGTGATATCGGACAAATCGACATTATTACAACAGAGCCATCAGATAATGCAATGTTTTTGGAATTATTCATGGACCAGCTTAGGAATAATCAGAAATATCACACAATAGTGACTTTCCAGTCAGCTATTATGGCAGTCGATCATAGCGGAAGTGAGCTAAGAGGACAGCTTAAGCTAGGCATCAACCAAAGTAGTATAGAATGGAAGCATGCTGCCCCCTCTCAAATATGGGAAGGTTCATTTACAGGTGACCAGTATCAAATACAGCACCTTGAAATATCTGCGAGATATTACAGCTTGAAGTCACCATACTTCGGAATTCTTCCCAGTGAAACTGAGGTGTTTGTAACAGACTTTCAGCTACAGTCAAACCGTCCTACCTCGTATGCTATAACTGATGAATATGCTTTTGAATGGTTAAACAAAAGTGCCCAAATGACCTACTCGAATATACCAGCTGGGAGAGGACTTGCTGTTAACAGCGAAGTATTACTTTTACCTGAGGCTCAGGACATTAAAAATTTACCAGTAATAGAAATTCGGAATGTAACAGATTTATTAAAAGAGCTTCATTATTATGGAGAAAAGGGTCCATCAGACCATAATGATACAGAAGTATATTATCGCTTTGGAAACTGGATAATTACAATGAACGAGGGTACTTTTCATGTCAAAGTGGGTGGAATTATTGCACTTGCTGTCAACTCAAGCCATGGAAGAGCTCAATTAGAGGCCATTTTGGCACAGTGGCAAATAGGCCAAGATTTATGCCCGGCTATCCAATTGAGAACTGATAGTCATTTTTTTGATGATGTCATTGCTTGGATCAATGGACTGAATAGTGCCATAGACATGAACATGGAGAGCCTATTTAATGCCCAGTGTGGAATTACTATGTTTCTTTCTGAAGCTATTCATAGTTTTCAAGCTCACCTCACCAACATGATGTCTTTAGATCTGGCAAGGTATAACTATCTGAGCATTAAGTACTTTTTTAGCAGTCATCCCATGGCAAGCAGAATCACTGGAAAAGCTGGCCTTGACTTGCTACAGGCTGGCATGGGGAGGATTTCACTTCAAGGCAACGTGACAGGCAAAATATTAGATGAAGTAATACAAAGAATGGCTGCAATAACTAAGTCTTGGTTTTCTCACATTGACAAGACTACCATTAAGGGATCAAGAGACCGTCCTCCAGCTTCTATACTTACTAATGACACTATAATTCTAAATTCCATCTTGTCCAGATTTGAACGAATTGGCTCATTGCCACCATTTTCAGGAAATAATCTCAGAGTGTTTGAATTGCATGAGTCATTGGATAAACTCCTGTCTACCAACCTGTCTGCTCCTGAAATTGGTGTTATTGGAACTAATATCATAGACTTCTCTAGTATTGATGCTGAAACTTTACCAGTCCAGGCTTCCATTGCATTGCTCAATGACCACGCATATGTGAGTGAAGTCCTACTGAACGAACTGCATGCAAAGGAACTACAAACTGGAAAGAAATATCTTATTGTACCCAACTCCGTTGAAGTAGACGAGGAGAGTGATGTTGTCAAATTTTTCGTGCAAGAAGTCTCCCAGTCTTACAGTGAAATAGAGCAGTTAACCACTAATTTGGTCAAGTCACACTTGCAATCGAAAGCGCTTCTTGAGAAAATCATGTCTCTTTCTAACAAAACTAAGCCTATCGATGATGTGCTGAAGAAGGGGGATAAACTGGTGAAAGCGGTGATGGGAATAGCCAACTCCATAAATCAGTTGGAAAGTGGTAATCTAATCAACATCCTCAAAGGAGCATTTAGTCTGGGAAAGAATTTAAAAACAATTGGAGACATTACAGGTGTTAGCAAAGCTGCGGAAGAATTTCTTGGTAAAGCTTTGAAGCCATCTTCTGAGAAAGCAGCAAAATCTGTGATTGGAGAAGTTGGTGATATTGTGAAGAGTACTAAAGATGAAGTCAAATCACTCATTGGCAAGTTTAATAAACTAAAGGAGGAATTTAGTCCAGTGATCAAGGCTCTATATGGGATCTATGATATTTACCAGGATTTCAAAAAGCACACCACTCTTGGCTACATAGACGGAGCATTTGATATAGCAACAACAGTTCTGTCTTTACTTGGACCTGACGCTGCTCCTCTAGAAGCTGCACTATCGGTGATAAAAATGGGTGTAGACTACTTTTATGCAGACATCAGCAAAGAACTCCATGCCCTTCCACCACATGCATCTGTGGGTCAAATAGTTGTAGCAGTGCTCAAAGGAATTTTAGATGGAGTCATTAACATTATCCAGGACATAATTCACAATCTTAATCCCTTTGCTGTCATCGGTGATGTACACAAGCTTAATGACCAATACAATACAGATCGTCAGTTGCTTGAAAAAATGTCTGACTACAGAAATTATTACAATATTCTGAAAGATAATGGGTCAGATCCCTCAGAGATAAATTTTGCTGGAGGTAGTGCAGCATGGAATGGAGGAGATATTGAATTTCACTTGGGAGAAGACGGGCACTCTATATTATCTCTTCAAGCTGTTACTGCAGATGGTAATCAGATCCACGAAACACATGACCTTGACACTCAAGGAGTTGAAGATATAATATTGGGTATTGGTGAATCCCACTCAATCAGCTTTAAGAAAATTACCATTCACTTTGCGTGGTTCATCCCAGTCGACAGTAAAACTGTAATATCGAAAGTATCTGGAGAAAAAGATACCCTTCACGGAACATATTATGGAAACTCTCACAATAACAAATTTATTGCTGTTCAAGAGCTTCCTCCCAAGACAGTAAATCAGTTGGGTTACAATCTTTATGACTACCACTATACTCTGTATGGAGGAGGTGGCAATGATACATTCTATTTGGGACCACAGCCTACTTATGTTGAAGGGAATGAAGGTTCAGATGCCTACTTTATAAACTCTACATCCACTTTTACTGCAATCAATAGCCATGCTGGTGATGGTCAGGATGACACCATGATCATCAACTTGGACTACTCTCAGCTCACTGCTAGAAAAGCTGGCTTTCACTTGAATCTAACCTCATCAAACACCCATAGAATTGTTATACTGAACTGGTTTCTTGATGTGACTCACCAGAGGATGATCTTCAAGACAGGCGATGGAGTTCTCTTTAAAGTTTCAGCTACCATCACCGAAGAAGTTGACATGATTGCTTATGCGTTGAGTGGATCTAGTTCTACCATTCCTGTGGTTTATGACTCACGACTGCCAATATATTCTGAAGTAGTCACAATTGTTGGATCTGAATACGATGACACTCTGTATGGCAATGACCTTGATAATCAACTCAATGGAGCCGGAGGCAATGACAGAATGACTGGAGCCAATGGCAAGGACACGTATACAATTGACTTTGGTAAAGGAGTTGACACCATTGACAATTTTGCCACAGATGGTGCTGCAGATTCACTGGTCATACGTGCTAACTTAGATGAATTATTGTTCAGTAGCCATGATGAATCCAATCATTTGTACATATCACATGACAATGTGACCGGTAATGAAGATTTCGAGAATTCAAATACTGGAGCAGTGATAGTCAACTGGTTCTTGAATGAAACTTATCGTCACCTTGTAGTAGTTACTGAAGACAAAGCTTTAATCAAAGTTTCTTCAATCAAGAATGCAACAGTTGCATACCAGTCATTGATAATAAACATGTCTGACATTGAACCTAATGTTACTTACGGAGACCCTTACACCAGAAAACTGGATCTCAACAGCAATCAAGACTATGCCCAAGTGCTGACAGTGTTTGGAACTTCAGACAATGACAGTATAATTGGAAATCTTAGAGACAACTATATTACTGGAGGACAAGGGTTTGACTATCTGGAAGGTAGGGAAGGAGCTGACACTTATGTTGTGAAAGAAAATGATGGAAGCAAAATCATAATGAACTGTGCCACTGATACTGACATTGACACACTCTTATTTGCAGCAAAGTTTGATGACATAGACTCACAGAATATTTCTGAATCAGATGCAATGCTTTCAGGAAATAATGTGGAAGTGACTCTGAAGAACTGGTTCCATGGGAGAAGGTGTCAGCACATGGTCATTCGCTCAGCAGATGGAGTCACATTTGGATTGCCCAATGATACCACAAAGTTTGAAAAGATTGCTAAAGCTGTGGACAATTCTAACTTGACATCAGATGTCCAACTCATACTCTCTGGAAAATGGGCTAATATACAACGTGTGGTGGGGTCACAAGGAGACGATCAAATCCTTGGAAATTCTCTTGACAACTACTTGGATCCAGGAAAGGGGAATAGCTATTTGCAAGGGGGTAATGGAAGTGATACATATGTTATTCGATCAACCTATGGAGAAGATAACATCATAAACAACTATGCAGAGGATGAACTTACTGACACTATTCTATTTATGGTACCATTTTTAAGTATTCAAGTTGAAGTTAGTGGGATGGATATTCGCCTGACGTCTCTCTCTGGGGATGGTTTGGTTGGAATCAAGATAGTGGACTATAACTTCCAGTTGTTAAAACAAGCCCGTCATTTGCTTATAACCACCAGTGATGGCATTTCATTTGTTCTTCCAGTTGCTGTTAATGGCACCAGCAAGCTGACTCCAGTATCCATAAATACAGCTCAGGTGATTGTTGGTCAGCACATCCACTTGGCAGCCCACCCAGACTTTTCTGAAGTTCGCTCTGTGTTTGGTTCCAGTCGATACCAGAATACTCTTATTGGAAATAGGCATAACAACACAATGGTAGGTGGGGCTAGCAGAGACTTATTACAAGGTGGAGATGGGAATGATGTACTCAAAGGGGGTAGTGGTGATGATGTTATTGATGGAGGATCCGGTGTGGACACCTTACTTGGTGAAGATGGTGATGACGTTCTCAGAGGAAATGAAGGAGATGATATTATATCTCCTGGATCTGGATCCAATCAAGTTGATGGTGGGGAAGGGATTGACACTGTTATTTATAATGGAGTTGTTTCACAAGAAAGTGGCATTGAATTAGATTTAATCACTGGAATCTGCATTCATGATGGAGGCTTTCAGGATCAAATAGTTAACATTGAAAATGCATACGGGACTGAATATGATGATGTCCTTCAAGGAGATGATAAAGATAATGTGTTGATAGGCCAAGGAGGCAATGATTATCTTTCTCCTGGATCAGGCTATGATATGCTCAGCGGAGGTAATGGCAACGACACATACAACATTACAAGTGTGGGTGGCACAGTTACTGTCGAAAATTATGCTCCTGATATGGCCCTGGATTTGGTGATAATTGGGTATGCCAACATGTCACAAATCTGGTACGAAATCAAACAACAGGATGTGATCATACGAGCCATCAATACTCTATACCCAATTTTTTATGATGGTAACAAGCCAGCTGTTGTTTTTAAAAAATTCATGAGCAATTCAAGTTATCAACACATCAGCATTGAGACTGCTGATGGTAGCAATGTACTTTTAACCGAATTCATCAATCCCAAGAATTCTCCTAGCAACAATCCCACAACTGACAGCATTGCAACTAGAAAGCCAAATGGTTTATCAGGCAAAGTTGGCTCGTCAAGTCTTTATGTTGCATTGGCTCTTCTGCTGGTAGCACTATGCTTCTTCTCAAGCATCCTTGTCATTGGAATTTATAGAAACCGTTCTAAATGTCAGCCAAGGCGTTACAACCAGCTTTTATCCTCTCAAGGATGAATTGTCATCAAACTTTCATGTTATTGTTGGGTTTAAAAAAATTGTTGTTGTTTTTTTTAACTATTGACTATGAACTTTGAGGCCACGTGTTGTTTTTGCTGTAGTTTATTAACTGAAATTAAAGGCCATTGTATTGATTGATAATGTTTTCATGTACATAAATTTGAATATGAACAGTTTAACTAATTAATCATCCATTTTTTCAGGTTGTATGTGTAAAGTTTGATGGGTTACATTATACATGCAGTAATTCAGTAAAAAGCTGCAATAACATTGAATTCACTAATTCATTTTCTTTGCTGTCACTGACCGCTAATATTGATTTTTTTAACTAGGTAATCATTGTCTATACTAGGGTCAAAGTGCATTTTCGATTCACAAGCGGAAACCAGCAGCGCTCGTTTGCATTTTTCTAAAACGAGCGCTGCTGGTTTCCGCTTGCTTAAGGATAAGGTAAAAGGTCGCCGACGTGGAATTATTGGTCACGTGAGTCATGGTAAACAACAAACACAGTCAGTGGTGTTCCCCCCCAACGCGCTCGCGCGGACTAGCTAGCAGAGAAAAGAGCGGAGAGTGTCCATGGCGGTATCATTGATCTTCATTCCAATTGTCACTGCATTACTAGCATGTCAAACTCCAAGCACATCTGCTGGGGTTGAAATCTCAACTAAAGACAACAATGGTATGCTAGCTAAGTTTGGCTAATGATTCGCTAGTTACAATTCTTTTTACAATATTACACAATACCATATGCCTTTTCATTCTACAAAGTGATATTATTGCACTGATATATGCTAGCTATGTATATTTAGTCACCCTTTTCATTCTACAAAGTGATATTGTTGCACTGATATATGCTAGCTATGTATATTTAGTCACCCTTTTCATTCTACAAAGTGATATTGTTGCACTGATATATGCTAGCTATGTATATTTAGTCATCCTTTCATCACATTTATCTATAACCATCTATTATCTATATTTTTCCTCTCAGATTTTTGTGTTCCTCTTGGAGAGAGCTGCAATGTAGCATGTGGCTTTGCTGGGTGCATGCCTATTCCACCCCCTCCTCCTTGCTGCCAAAAGGGAAAGTGCTGCCTTGAGAAGTCAGGAGAGTATACTGGAAAATGTTGTTTGTTGTGACTTTGCCAATAGTTTACATATGAACAGTTGTGCCGACATTGTTATGCTACAACACTTTTTAAGGTTGTATAAATCGCTTATATAGTAACCACACATAGTACTCTTATGTGTATAACAAGACAAATATTGTAATGGGAATTGAGTAGTGATTGACTTATACTTTTATATGTAGTATTATGTTTGTCGACCAGATTTGTAGCTAACTTTCCATTTTACTTCATGGTAGCTACATTAGTTATCTACTGTGCTGCTGGTATTATAGTAATAGTATTGATTTGTGTTATAACTCACTTCTGCTAATTTTCATTATAATAGCAGGTTGAGAATAAAATAAGTCATGCAGGCATGTGTACAAGTATATTAGCTATAGTGGAGTAATGGGAAAGAGCACTGCTATAATATGAAAACTTTTTTACTTCTTCATCCTAGAATACCTACACACACAACAAATAAGTCCTTTGCCTGGGATAAATCATACCTGTAAAATGAGTGACTGAACCAGTGACTGAAATGATTCTTTAAGGAATTTTTAAACTTGTGTGCAGCACACACAGTCATAGCTATGTGATCAGCAACAGACTGCAATTATCTCGAGTTTACTAACAAATTAACAAGTTTAAGTTGTATCTCAACCCACAGTCAAAAAGCATGGGACTCCATAAGGACTGCATCACCTGCTCAACATTTCCTGGATGATGCAATCAATGATGAGGAACATGCTTGCTTTCTTTCAGTACCTGACAAGGAATCAGGAGGATGGTTGAGGGCTCTGCCAGTGTCTTCCTTTGGGCTTCGCATGGATGACAACACAGTGCACATTGCTGTGGGCCTCCGATTTGGAAAGCCAGTGTGTTCTCCACATCAGACAGGCATTGCTCGGCCGAGGTTGAAGAACTGGGCAGACATGCACTCAGCTGTAGACGGAGTGAGGGGAGGCACCAACGTCATGCTGCTCTGAATGACATCATGAAGAGAGCATTGACATCTGTTCACATTCCTTCCAGGCTGGAACCATCAGGATTAATGAGGTCAGATGGAAAGAGACAAGATGGAGTGACTCTGGCTTCATGGAAGTCAGGTTGTTTGCTTGTGTGGGATGCAACCTGTCTGGATACTTTTGCTCCTTTGTACAGAGCCCATGCAACCCAAGGACCTGGGAAAGTTGCTGCAGCATCTGAAGAGAGGAAGGAGGAGAAGTATAGCAGCCTCCCACCAAGTCATTGGTTCTCACCTATAGCCAGTGAGACCATGGGTGCTGTGGGTCCAAAGTCTATGGCTTTGCTGAAGCACCGCATAGTGGTGGAGACAGGAGAGCCACAGGCTAGAAACTATCTTTCCCAGCATCTCCCAGAGGCTGTATAGCTAGGGAACTTTTCCTCTGTCCTGGGAACAATCACCATGTAATCCTTTTCTTAATGATTTATTTATTACTCGTCCATCTGGTTGTTAGCTTTTTTTTTTACCTATTGATGTTATTGTTTTTTTGTTTTTTTTATTATTTATGAACTTGTAATTGTACAATCTTTTGCCTTGCCAGCACTTTATTAATTTTTTTTGCATTGTTTGGTTATTATTGTATAGTATGTAAACAAATTACATCTTTGTTTTCACCCATAGTTTACAGGTAGTCTGTCAAGATTTTAACATGTTACACAAACAGAACAGATTTAAATGGTATTGCCATAAATACGCACCAACATAAGTGTTAAATACACTGGAAGGAGCAGGAAATAGTGACAACTACACTGTCTGTGTAGCTAAGTGTGCATGTGTGTACATCTTCAACTTCAGTTATTACTATCAACTTCTCCAATAGATACAAAAGCCATCTCTTCTACACCAATATTTTACAGTAAAATAAAGCAGTTTATTTATAAAAACATATTATATTCAAGTTGTTTTTGTAACTGAGAGAGTGACAAATTTTTGCTTTGTTCGTACTCCAGAAAATAAAGGTTGCCATATTGTGATCTATGTACCATACAGTAATAGCTAGCTAACTCTAGCTACCACTGATGGCACATAGATTACAATATGGCAACCTTTTTTTTTTTTTTTTTTTTTTTTTTTTGTTCAACTTTATTGATATTTGATATCCTTCTCACAGCATATTTCAAGTGGATTCTGTCCGGAGTTGCAAGACAATCTACAAAATAATATAGAAGCATATAATAATTTGAAAAAGTTGAGCTAGTTTATCAGATTACCCTATATTTTCTTACTTTTCTTTTGACTATAATTCTTAAATGTTTCACAGTTGGTTGCTGAACATCCTTCATCATCATGTTTTGAGCAAAATATTATCCTCAGGTATGAGAGAACATGATTAAAACTTGAATTAGCTCTCACTTCAGCACTTGTATAATCATGTATTCAGCCATTTGTTATTACTTCTGCCATTGCTATCTTACACATATTAGAGAGATAACTCCAACAATTCCACTTGCCAATAAATTCAATCCAAAATGAATGCTCTATATAATGATATAACATTGTTTTACTAGTTGATTGGATTACATATACAGTAAACTGGTTGGTTGGTGAATCTGAAAAACTTACCGATGTTGAGTACATTGTCCTGTGTATACTGTAACCAGAAATAGATAGATCATTTTACTACGAAATCATCCGCTCTAATATCATATCCGAGTTGATGGTCTCAGTTACTTTCACTAAATCTTCTCCATCTTGAGCAGGATTCATCATCGTATGAAATATACAACCAGCATACATATCCTGACAATATAAATAAAGCAGACCGAAAAGTAAACTATCAGAACATTCGCTACACATGCATGCGTCTAATATCTACCAGTAGCTTAAAATATAGCAAATTGATCCCCGCATAATAATCAATTGCATACTATGGGCTGTTTTCTGTTGTAATCAATGTTTGTTGAAAGCTTAAATAATGGAACTTGAATAAAGTAGCTACACATAAAAACAGTTCACCAAAATAAAATGACACTTACTTTGTATAACCATTGCATCCAGTTTCCAAATTCCAAGTTGTAAACACACAAAACAAAAAAACAACAACAAAAAAGACGAAACACTGAAACGTATCACCAACCCTACAAGAAAATATAACATTTATAATTATTCTCATTGTTTACATACACTTATAAATAGATATACAGGTATTTCGTGTATACAAGAAGAAAAAATATAAAGCAAAAAACAAAAAAGAAATAACAACACCTACATTGAATATCAAGTGTTATTGTTAAAATGATGTCATCTAACTATCTATTTCTAGTGTCACTGTATAAAACAATAAATTAATACTTGTTTTTTTAGAAACTTACAAGACCCCAGATATGCCCTCCCTGATGGAAGGGGGCATATCACCAGGAGGAGAAGGAGGATTGGAGAGTGTCATCATTACTGTCTTCATCTTCACTCTCCTGAGAATACAAGTAGCGATCCTCACGTGCTGTAATGGGAGGAAAATACATGTAGCTAA
>WLWI01002932.1_pt1 | contig 14700 bp, 11 predicted proteins | sample 6701501 | NCBI WGS metagenome assembly WLWI01 (sample SAMN12718690, study PRJNA515312) | sponge metagenome | isolation source: marine sponge | host: Mycale hentscheli | place: New Zealand: South Island, Marlborough, Capsize Point | collected 2014-11-01
AACTACCACAACAATCTGCATACATGTGTACAGTGTTCCCTCATCAAATGCTCTGTGGCATATTGATGGACTTCACTGCCTTATTAGGTGGAATCTTATTATACATGGTGGAATAGATGGGTTTTCTCGGCGAATTATGTACTTTCATGCTTCCACTAATAATAGGGCCACAGTATTGAAACTATTCCTTGAAGCCACTGGGAAGTATGGATGGCCTTCTCGAGTAAGATCAGACTTAGGTGTAGAAAATGTTGAAGTGGCTAGGGTGCATATTGAGGCTAGAGGAGTTGGAAGGCATAGTCATTGCTGGTGCCAGTACACACAATTAAAGAATAGAGCGGCTCTGGAGAGATACATTTCGTTGTGTATGTCACACATTCTACTCTTTGTTTTATGAGATGGAAAACTGGAATGTTGGTACCCACTAATGAGACAGATTTGTTCTGTTTGCATTATGTTCTTCTACCCCGTATCAACCTCCAGTTAAATATTTTTTCAAATAGTTGGAACAACCACACACTTCGCACAAAGGGTTTAAACCCAGTACAGTTGTGGACCAGAGGAACGTGTATAGCAGCACCATCAGTTTCAGCCCTTGGATGGTTTAGGAATAGAGTCTGGACAACATCTGATGAACCCATTTGATCAAGGTTCAGTAGAAGTGCCTGAATTACATATTCATCTTACTGATATCCAAGAATAACTGTTACGTAATCAACACGATTGGATATTTACATTTCTGTTCATGAGGATGTTGGTGAAATGATGTCTGAAACAATGTCATGATTAGCTACTATATTTTGTCAATTTTTGTATGAATATCATTGATTGAGGGTAATAGAATCATAAAGAGTAACTAGGTAGCTTAGAGCTAGCTATAGCTATATGTTATCAACCTCCAGTTAAATAATTTTTCAGAAAGTTGGAACAACCACACACTTCGCACAGAGGGTTTAAATCCAGTTCAGTTGTGGCCACAGTATTGAAACTATTCCTTGAAGCCACTGTGAAGGTAATTTAGCGCGCACAAAAACCATGCTAGCTCGCACAAACACCATTTTAGCCCGCGCACATCACATTGGGCGATTTTGAAACAAACGGCATTCCATAGCTAGCTCGCACAAAAACCATTTTAGCCAGCGCACATCACATTGGGCGATTTTGAAACAAACAGCATTCCATATCAATTATCACATTCCAAGGCTTGCGTTAGCCAATGACGTCACGGCCACGTCCCGGTAGCGGTTACGGTTGGTAAAGGGTCTGGCTACGCGAGACTTACCTTAGACTTAGCGTTGAGCGCGCTTCCATCGCCACGCCGAAAAGCGGACGGTTCGGCGGCGTAGGCCAGACAATAAAAAAGACCATCATGCAGTGCGACTCAGGACTGCATGGCAGTCATTAGTCATATGCTGAACCAGCTTTCCTGATTATATTCTCGCGTAGTAGAAACCTTGACCAATCGTTCGCTTGGATATTATTATTGGCATCATAAGCAGAAGAACTGATTTATTCTGCCTGTCATTTCTCCCCCCGTAATAAAAAGACTATGTGCCGCGTCAAACTCGCACCCTTTTCCCCCGCTAGCTTTCATTAAAACGATTTATAACGGTGAGGTTCGCTTTTGTTGTCTTTGTCAATTCATGATGAAATGGGAGGGAATTTTGAAGTTATTGGCATTACTACTGGATATCGGTGCGCAAAAGGCCTCCGCTAACTGTAAGCAGTTAATACGTAGTATAAAGTGATATTAGTTCAAACGGTCGTTACTGTAGTGACTGGGATACAATTATTCCTGGGAGAGAGCTCAGTGATATAAACAATGAAAACTTCCTCAATGAAGCTTGGCTTTCATAAAGCCAGGGTTGAGTAATGTGCTAAGTCAGTAGTTCCAGTGATCCTGTTTAACTTGTGAATAATATTATTATTGTTGTGGTTAAGATTGCATCTGAAGAGTTTTGTTGTGATATATTAATTATTCATGTTGCTTTGACTTTAGGCAGGATAATTTATGGGACATGTACAGTTTCTAGTGAGTCCAATTTCATAAATAAAGTTGGTGAGGGGGATATTCAGATTATAGGTACCACTCATGGAGGCACACCTACATCAATTATATGGACTAGGAATGGAAAACTAGTTACTACAGGGTCAGTTTATGGAGGTCGCTACAGGACTAACAATGCAATTCAGCGTACACATAATCCATCTTGTTTGGATAATCAATACATGCTGCATTTGTCCATTATTGGCTTCTTGCCAGGAAATTATACTTATTATGTTTCTAATGACCAAACTAGGGTCAATGTATCAAGTTCTGTCATTTTAGAAGGTATAGTAAGAGTAGGTATGAAAACTTCTGAGAGTTCTAAGAGACAGCATGCAGCTAACATCAGAGAATGTAATTTTAGTATTTAGCTATACACTGGCATTCACTGATTCTTATCATTGTTCAATATACTAATTTTAGTTACTAATACTGAGGCATTTCCTTTAGAGTCAACAAAACCAAAAAAAATGATTTTGAAGCAGATCAGAGATTGGAGGATTTTAGCTACATGGACAGCACCGCTAAATCCAGTTGTAGGCTACAGAGTGTTTGTTGATGATGAGGATTATATCTATGGTGATGGAAACTTGGTAACCGTACCCAGTTATGTCCATTCTGGATCTAGATATGGGGGAAAAGTAACAATTCGTGTCAGAGCCATTACTCATCATTACTGGAGTGAAGTATTAGGTCCACAGACTATAGAAATAGCAAGTGAGTCTGCATTGAAATGGCCTTAGAATCAAAGTCCAGCTATTTTAACCGAACAATGGTTAACCCTATTAACAGCTTGCAGGTAGTTTATAATTTTTTTTACTAAAAATTACTTTAGATTAACGTGCTGCATTTGTTGAAATAATTAAGCTATAACAGCATTATAAAATTTAAGCAATTATAAATTTAGCTGTACAACTTATGAAAATAAGTAGTGTAGATGGTTACCAGATGATATGGGACAATGAGTATGGCTACTTAATTCAGTAGCTGTGTTACTATATAGTGTAACATACCAAGCCATTCCTTTCATCGTTCACTGAAAACATAGTGCCATCATTGCTCTTTGTATTATTGTGTCATCAAATTTCAACATTTTTGTTAAATTTCAGGAATTACTGAGCCAACAGTCTACATTATTTCTGTGTCATCTTCTTCAGCCACATTGCTATTGTCTCAGTCAAGGCTTACACTATCTGCTGATCAATACTTAGTCAACCTTTCTTCAACTAAATGCAAAATGGTAGATATCAAATCTAAAGTTTATTCCACAAATTTTGTTCACCTTAAAAACATATTAGACAATTGCACATACATGGTTGATATACAAGCAAGGAATACAATGGCAGAGTTGTCATCTAGTTTTGTAACTGGAATAAAATTTACAACTTTGCTTGCACGTAAGTTAGTACCTTATCACTTATGTGTTTATACTTTAATTATGGTAGCTACTATGATGACTAGCCACTATACTTTTGACTGATAAAACTCAATTTTATATTGTATGCAATAGGTAAGCATGTGTTGCAAATAAGCCAGTTTGCATCTCACTTTTGTGAATATAGTATATATTATAAAAATGGACCTTTCCATTTTTTTTTATAGAATCTAGATGGGATTATGTAGTTACATCCGTGACAATGTTTATTATAAACTCGCTAGTCTTCTCAGCAGTTTTTTTCAGTGTCTACTTCAGATCACTTTGCAACTGTACACACATTACAAATAAAATCAAGAAAATGAAAGAGCGAAAGAAGCTTAAAGAGGAGAAAGATCTCACAGGTCTATTTGCTAGTAATAAAAGAGAGTTTAATGAAGGGTATGGAGCTGGAAGTGGTGAGAGAAAGGAAGGCCAAGATCATGAAGCCAATGCTGATTTAGACCATGAAGAAACTGATTATACACCAATTTCTAAAAAAAGTAGAACACAAAAGAAAAGAAATAAGAAAATGAAAAATTAGTGAGTGTAACATTAAGATAATGGGTTTCCATTAAAAAATATTTATATGTGGATTATGAAAGACTTCATGCCAAATAAAATTGAGGCAATAAAAATTGAGAATCTTTTATACAATATACAATTACTGTATTTTTATTCGAATTTTTTAATTCTCACAACAAGTTCATACCTTATTACAAAAATAAAACAATTTAGCATTACAATTCTAGATTCACACACAACTTATTATCTATTATAATATATTTTAAGAGAATGGTGGGACCTCTTCAAATGTACTGTTTGCTTAGAGTTGCATTTTTACAATATTATGACATCACACAATTTTCTATGAACATACTAAAGCTTTTCTTGACATTGACACACAAGGAAATTTAAGATTTTTAACAGCATCATACTTTTTTAACATATATTTTTCAATTGTCTTTATTGTTCTGACATTATTACAGAAATGACCAAGGACAGATTTACATTGGATTCATGATGAATTTTAATATATTATATGTATTGCTACATAGCTATATGAATATAATTCTGTAACAGATGGAATAATTTGTGCAAGAAGTGTGAAGTGAGGTTTTAACCGTTAATTCCTCAAAGTAACTAGCTATCCATTGTTCTATGGAACAAAAATATGAATCCATCATAATCTCCAGTTATTCCCAGGACGAGGCCACCGTCCTCCTGTCATAATAATTTTTCTTTCCTGAGCACAAACAAATTGTGTGGCAACCCTTTACCTGATTAGTTTGTGCTGAAGTAGCAGTAAAGGCAGGGATAGAATCCTCGCCGGTGTAGGTAAGTTACAGTTTTAGCCTGAGTTGTCGTTGACATATTCATAGCTGGTGTTTTCGTTCTCTATCTCGCAGCATAGCTATCCTCAAGCAGTTGAATATTAGCAGCTCTTTCTTCTCATTTGGGGTGACAGGCTTTTCACAATATGTAGTATAAATAGCTAAAACTATGAACATGAGCTCCTTGTATAGTGCTGACTGTAGGTAAATACGATTGGACAATTTGAAGAATATGTTTTGCAGTCTGTGAAGTTTTGTTGTACTGGTTTGAAGATGTGCTTGAAATTCATATTCCTGTAGTTTTTTTATGCCCAACTACATTCAGTGAAAGCTGTTACAGGATGGTGAGGGAAGGGCTGAGAAACAATTAGAGTTAAGCAGCTTGACTGGCTTGCAGTGGTAGGGTTTGTTTTGCTGCAGGGGCACAGATTCTTATCATAGAGGCTATTGTATACAACTTTTTACATGCCACTAATTGTTAAGGTACTGACCATCTGTCTAATTTGGGAATAGCCTCATTGTACGTTTAAAAATTTAAAGCTAATTTTGAAGAAAGCATGGAATCTTCCTATGATATACCAATAATATCATCAATGCCACCTGTGGGCTTAGTTTGGTGACATCCATGGAGAGCTGCAATATTCATACAACAAAATTAATTTGCACTCTTCGAATTTTTTTTCGTCACAATTAGTATATTCACTCACCTTTGTGGCATATAATAAAAAAAATGACCACTACAACTACAAGCGTCATGGGATAAAATATTTGACCAACAACAGAACTTTTAGGTGAAGGTGGATGTGTGTGTGTGTGTGTGTGTGTGTATAGTTATGGACAAAACGGCTCCTGATGCTCGACTACTCTTAGAATGGGTATATGGGTACAAAGGTCACCAATGTAGAAGCAACCTCTACTATACAGCTGCATCTAAGGTTGTGTACTTTGTTGCTGGAGTGGGTATGGTTTATGACACTCACAACAAGAAGCAGTCTTTCTATCTTGGCCACTCAGATGACATCATTAGGTGAGTCAGTGGGAATGCCAGTTAGTGCAGGCACGATTATATGTAAGTCAGTCAGTAGGCATGTTAGAGGTCAGTTAGTGGGCAGGTTAAAGGTCAGTGGACAGGTTAAAGGTCAGTTAGTGGGCAGGTTAAAGGTCAGTTAGTGGGCAGGTTAAAGGTCAGTTAGTGGGCAGGTTAAAGGTCAGTTAGTGGGCAGGTTAAAAGTCTGTCAGTGAGACATGATCATGTAGTGGAGTAGTCTGGAGTAGTCTGGCGTAGCCAGACCCACGTAGCACGCAAAACGCACGGAGGGTCTGGGGACATGGCCGTACCAAATTTGTTCTGGAGGAATGTGGAAGTGCACTTCCTTTATACCTGAATTTCTACCGCAAATTAGTCATGATTGCTAAACCTAGCATTGGAAAGGGTGGCTGACACGCACAGGAATTTCTGTTTGTAGTTGAGGAGGGCTATTCCCGGTAATTGACCGCCGCAATATATGTGCGGCAGAACAAATTTGGTATGGCCATGTTCCCAGACCCATTCCCAGCGTAGCAGTTCGGTAAAGGGTCTGGCTACGCCGGACTAGTAGTGGAGGGCAGTGGTGTTAGTAAACAGCTTTGGGTGGTCACCACGAGTTATGAAGTTGATTTAATTCCTTGTCTAGTTATTTTGTGAGGTCTAGGCCTACACTTTGCCTAGCCCCACACTTTGCCTAGCCCCACACTTTGCCTAGCCCCACACTTTACCTAGCCCCACACTTTGCCTAGCCCCACACTTTACCTAGCCCCACACTTTACCTAGCCCCACACTTTACCTAGCCCCACACTTTACCTAGCCCCACACTTTACCTAGCCCCACACTTTACCTAGCCCCTTCTCAAACTGTGTCCCAACCCCTAGCTACTTAGCCCTTACCTACCTGCACTGCACTGATAATTATGCGTAATGAGGTAATTCCACACTGGCAATTTCATGAAGTGTGTGTTTAGTGAATATATCATGATCATCGTTGTTGTTGTTGTTGTTGTACTCTGCATACTGAGACTATGATAAACAGTCCAATATCCCATAGCAGTGTCACATATGTGTCTGTGTGTGTGGACATGTGTGTGCTTGTGCTGTGTGTTTAAGTATTATGCTTTGTGTTAGGTTTTGTTCAGTAAGCTCTATACAATAGATTGACAGCACTTACCCACACAGCACTTACCCACACAGCACTTACCCACACAGCACTTACCCACACAGCACTTACCCACACAGCTCAGCATGTTAGAATTGTGTTCTACATATTATGGACTCCAATTGTTGGTTAAAAAAGAGCTATGATGACTTGAAACAATTACAAAACTAAGCTTACAATAATGAATAATAATAATAACAACAGCAGCAGCAGGTTTGTATGAGTGGGCATGTGTGTGTGTGTGTTTGAGTGTGTATGTGTATTCTTCAGTTTGTCTCTGCATCCAGACAAGACTCTAGTGGCCACTGCACAGATAGGGAAAGATCCTTTTGTGTGTGTGTGGGACTCATCTACTCTAGAGACGGTGTCCATTCTTCAGGGTGGCCATGAAAGAGGCATTGCTGAACTTGCATTCAACGTGGAGGGGAATGTATGTGCTAGTCTCATGAGTGAAAATAATCATGTGTGAATTGAGATAAGTAATTATTTATTGCTTTATTATTGTAATGAGGTACGGTATGGACTTATTAAACAACTAACATAGCACTAGTTAGTGGCGGTGGTAAGTCAATGTGCTCTTTGTCATGGTTATAAGCCGTACGAAACAGTATTTACTTGAAATGCATTGTCCACTAGACTAACCGCGAAGGCAAGTCTCGTGTAGGTGTATGTCCAGTTGTGTCAAAGCATTGTGCTTTACAGCCACTACTTAGCTAAAGAATGTCACAAAGATAACGTTTAAATAACGTGTATTGTTTTTTTGTTTTTTCCCCCCCTTCAATTCAAACAGTTGCAGCGAGTTGTTACTATGGCACTGAAATCCCTTTACCGTGTATGCTGTAATTTTAAAACTCGACTTTACTTTCAGTAGCTTCAGTGTTAGAAGTCAAAATCATTCATATAAAAATAGTATAGTCTTTAGGTTCGCTCGCCATTTGTGCTCAAGCACATCACTAGTAATAGTGAGTGCAACATACACTCAGAGTTTATAGCTTGAATTAGCGCTTGTTATGCGGAGACATGATGGATGGTTCTACATAATCTTCTAGTGAGCTTTGTTGATTTACAGACTCGGGTGTTACTTATTCATTTAATAATAATGTGAGCAGTATTCTTTGCACTTAAAATAAAAGAAATCTTCAAAGACCACCTGTTATGCTGGCATTATGCTCGATGCTTTGGCACACCTGTTATGCCTGAAGTTATGCGGGCATGATTGGCCCAGGCCTATGGCATTGGTTGCAGTTTAGAGCCCAATATAATTATTTGTTGCAATTTTGTAGGAGATAACAGCAAAAAAGCTGCTTCATAAACCCTTTCCTCTAGCAAGTAAACACAGTTCAGGTGTGAAATAGTGGACTGCAATTGCATTCACCTCACCAAAGGGATAGCTGAGGCTTCATATAAATGATTCACACTGCTTAGCTAATGCTTTGCTCCACCGGTGGTTTATTCCAGCCATGTCTTGTTAGATGTCTAATTATTGCTGTAGTTATTGGCATCGGTTGGGATGGACGATCACCACACTCTCAACATATGGGACTGGAGGCGTGGCAAAATACTAGCCACTGCTCGAGGACACGGCTACAAGATATTCAACATTTGTTTTAGCCCAGCATCTGGCCACTCCCCCAGTTTGATCACTTGTGGGGTCAAGCACATCAAGTTCTGGACTGTTAGTGGCAACTCACTCTCTGGCAAGAAAGGAGTGTTTGGAAGGAAAGGTGAGTGAAAGAATTTTGTTTTCAAACTCATTTGGTGAGTGTCTGCTCTGACAAAGCCAGTCACTCTTAGACCAATCAAGTGAGGCAGCAAGCAAACTAAACACAATAGAATGGACAGTATATTTGGTCATGTAAAGTTTACAAGTGACCATTGGACTATATGTCAAGTAGGAGTTAAACTGGTAAGGTATGGTCTTGTGAGCATAATGAATATTCAATATGCGTGTTCATACCAGGGAGCTAAAGAAAGGGCTTAATAATTAAGGAATAAAAAAATACAAAGAGGAATGGATTGCAATATACTACCACCTAAAGAAGTGATGTCCTACGTACATATGACTGTATTTCATTGACTGAGGAAATACACACCTACCCACTCTACTCCCACTCTCTGTCCTATAGAAACAGGAATGATCTCTAGTGGTAGTTTGGGGTTTCAAGTATTGTACTTCCATGCTGTTGGCACTTCTGTGTGTTTCATGTGCAGGAGAATTACAGACGGTATTGTGTGCTGCCTACAGCACCACGGGAGACCATGTCTACTCAGGCATGCTCAATGGAGATATCTACCAGTGGAAAGGCCACCATCTTGTGTCTGTCATCAGAGGAGCTCATTCGGTATGACTCCATAAAATGCTAAGATAGAATATGCCGTACGAGTTCATTGCTACTGTATCACACAGGGAGCCATCTACAGTATGCATTATAGTGAGGATGGATACGCCACTGGCTCCAGAGACGGTACGGTGGCGCTGTGGAACAAGGAGTTTAAACCTATCACTAGGCTGGACATTGCAGCATCAAGCCTCGGGTACAAAGGTGAGCAATCAGATTATTAATGCACTAACTGTTGTAAATTAAGAATGGAGTTGCATAAGGTGTTTTATCTATTGTTATTCTCTCTCTACCACTTGGTTTAGTAGCATAAGGTGTTTTATCTATTGTTATTATTCTCTACCACTTGGTTTAGTAGCATAAGGTGTTTTATCTATTGTTATTATTCTCTACCACTTGGTTTAGTTGCATAAGGTGTTTTATCTATTGTTATTATTCTCTACCACTTGGTTTAGTTGCATAATTTTCCCTCTCCTGCTCTCTTTCTTCATGAGTCATTTCCTCTCTTCAGCTTTTTTTGAGTCGTCAATTCCCTTCTCCTCTTTTGTCTGTCTCCTCCTGCTTCTCAGTCTCTCTGTTCTTCTGTTTGTGATTGTGGACTTGTGAAACTGTTGCCTTCCTTTTGAATGTTTTATTAATGTTTGTTGTCCTCACCTGCTCTCACTACACACTATAGTTGTTGTGTCCTTAATCGCCTCTACTGAATGTGATGATACTTTACCATTTTAACCATTCAGCTAGGCTAATGAGCTATTCACGAATACACACACCGTCATTGTCATTACTGTGTATTATTATATAGATTATTAACCCTCAGTGCACATGCACGAGAGGGTTACAGTAGTTATTATCATTATTAAATTATTATTATTATTATTATTATTATTATTATTATTATCTATATAATAATACGCTTGTGTGTCGACGATGACGATCGACGACGGTGTGTGTATTCATGAATAATTCATGAGCTTTGTACGGTTCGGTAAAGTGTCGTCCCGTTGTGTTAAGTAAAGTGTCGTCCCGTTGTGTAAGTAAAGTGTCGTCACAGTAAATGTAAAATGTGCTGGTTACTTCTAAAAAAGCGGGTGCAATAGACGATGGAAGGCGGCTTAGGTTTCATAAAAGAAGGCGAAAGTACCGAAGAGAAGGTAAAAGGCGATTAAATCGTAACTGAAAGCGGATGGAAATGGCGAGGTAAGGCGGTATAGGTTTAAAATGGAAGAGAAGAGAAGGCAAAAAGGCGAGCGATTAAAAAGTGGGTGGAATCGACGAGAAAAGGCGGGGGTTAGTTTTCAAAAGAAAGGCTAAAGTAGAAATAGAAGTCAAAAGTTTCTCAAAGTAGGACAAAAATTCAGAAGCAGGAGATATAGACAAAGTAAAAGGGGGTACCATGACTCAAGAAGAAGAGCTGAGGATAGGAGAGGTGGGGTAGAAGAAAAGCTCAGATGGTTCAGAAAAAAAGAGAGTAGGAGAGTGAAACTTATGTAACCTTAACCAATGATAGAGAATGATAACTGAGCAAGATAACTTGTGCTACTGCATTCTTACTTTGCAATACATCAAGCGCCACTGGGTACTTGTTATTATTATTATTATTATTATTATTATTATTATTATTATTATTATTATTCAGTATTTGGTAGTTATACTACTGGGACCATCTTTATGGCATAATTGGAGAGTGAGCAAAGCAAAGCAAGACACTATTAGAGGTGTACTAATATATACATTTACATGTACATACATTATATGTGACCGTCTACAGGAAAACCGGGCACAACGCGGCACCCTTCGAAAAAATTTTTTTTGCACTTCTGAGTTGTCGGCGTCCAGATATTGAGCTCTCCAAGTTTTATCGTCGTATCTTAAGTCGTTCCCACTATAATAGACCTAACCGTTCCCTTCCGTCGGCTTGAAACAATACATTTTTAAGAAATCGATCGATTTTTTCTCGATATTTACGCATGCCGCGTTGTGCCCGGTTTTTCCGTAGACGGTCACATATGTACATGGCATATCAGTAACACATGTGATCGAAGAATAAATTAGATAACCTTTTCATCAACTTTGGGACCTTGCAAACCCTGGTTACAGTCTTAGGGTCAGACCAAATACTTGAAGTTTGATAACCTTTTCATGAGCCTAATGCATCTTACAAGTGTTGGAGAGCTACTAGAAGGAGGTTATTTCTTCAGTGCACTCACTGCTAAAAGGTAAGTGTACTTGGTCTGGAATACAGTTTGGCTTAGTGCGTTGCTATACACTACACTTGAACTTCAAGAACACTGGAGGAGAGGAACTAGCTTTTGCTAATATAAAGGATAAAAGGGGAAAAAAACATTATTTATCTATTTCTTCATTAAAAGCACTCCCTTTCTGTGCTCTTATATTTATATTGAGAATGTGCAGATGAAATTATAAATGTGTTTTACCAATTAACCAGTGTGAATTCTTTTAATATGAGATGTATGTAGAATTGCTAGTTTTTGTGTTTGTTTTTGTGGTGCAGCACATCACTGTAGTACAATAAGAGATTACTTAGGCTAGAAGTGTATGTATGTCTTCAGTGAGCATGTGTGATATTGCATGCAAGCTCAGCTTAGTATGTAATAGCAATACCCTTTACCTTATGAGATTACAGCATAGCTCATGATAGAGTTGAATTGTGACAGTAAGACTGAGAAAAACTACATGAGAAGACAGTTATTCCATGTAAGAGTTATTCCATGTAAGAGTTATTCCATGTAAGAGTTATTCCATGTAAGAGTTATTCCATGTAAGAGTTATTCCATGTAAGAGTTATTCCATGTAAGAGTTATTCCATGTAAGAGTTATTCCATGTAAGAGTTATTCCATGTAAAGCATCGATTCAATCACATGCTCTAGGGTAAGTTTGATATGCCAAGTCTTACATAGGTTTGGTAAAGGGGGTATGGTTTGGTAAGGGGGTACGGTTTACTGGTCGATGCTGACGTGGTTCTGATGGTAGTTCTGCATGGATGTTGTAGATCTGGTGGTTCGAAGTGTGTGTTGGAGTGGTGAGCGTGTGCTAGTGGGGACCAAGGGAAGTGAGGTGATGGAGGTGACCGTGCAAGACCAGACACACCCTCTTCTCCTGGCAGGTGGTCACTCTGAGGGGGAGTTGTGGGGGCTGGCCACACATCCTCAGCGAAGACTGTTTGCCACTGCAAGTGATGACAAGACCATTAGGTAAGGATGTGCCATTAGGTAAGGATGTGCCATTAGGTAAGAGTGTGACATATAATTAATGGGCTCTTTCCGAGGTAACTACCATTTTTAGAGTCCCCAAGGCTCTAGATTGTAGCTCCCCGAGGGCAGGAAGAGAGTTTCTTGTATGAGTGTCTTGTCCTTTTAATTTTGTTTTAATTGTGTATAGTTCTTGCATGCAGATCTCCACCACAAGTGCTACTGAGTACACAAGTTGTATCTAAATCTATTGGCTCTAGTCCATCAGTATTAGCTGGACAGCATGTTTTGGTCATGTTTAAATTTCACGTGATGATGGAGGCTGTATAGCACTGGAGTGTGTGTGTGTGTGTGTTTGTGTGTGTGTATGTATAGATTGTGGGATATGTCTTCTCGTATGCCAGTAGCCAGAGTAACCACACCCCATCCGGTGAGGTCCGTGGCATTCTCTCCTTCAGGGGCGCTGTTGGCTGCTGGTATGCAGAACGGATCATTTTCTGTTCATGACACTAGGTAAGGGATGTAGCTACTAAATGATACAGAGATGAATAAAAATCATATGTATATTATGTACATATAGTACGTAAGTAAAAAGATTGTGTTGAGATACTATCACTCATGTCCTGTCTTGAGGGATGAGGTGTGTACGATAATCCTGTCTTGAGGGAATGAGGTGTGTACGATAATCCTGTCTTGAGGGAATGAGGTGTGTACGATAATCCTGTCTTGAGGGATGAGGTGTGTACGATAATCCTGTCTTGAGGGAATGAGGTGTGTACGATAATTCTGTCTTCAGTGGAGAGTTGGTTGCTGCATGCGTTCAGTCACGTACGTGTACTCCATGTTTTTCTTGACAAGTTGAGAATGTTGTGGTTGTAAGTTGTGCACTCGAGGGGTGTGGTTATGTTAGCCAGAAGTTGAAGGACCAGATCTGCAGCGAGGTGGCTGATCAGTAAAGGATTTAAGTACAAGTGACTATGAATAAAGGTGATTGGGTTTAAATGGGGTGTGGTCACATAAAGATAATGTTTGGTGATGATCCTGTACCTAAGCTAAAGTTCATTTCTGCGGAGGAAGCGATTTTCGAGTTCAGGCTGGCCTGGACACCCATATGAGGATATACTGATTGGTTGAGATTTTTGAAACTATATAATTGACGCCCCTTTACCCCATAGTGACCTTTCAGTGACCCATCAGTGTAAGAGAAGGAAGGAAGTGCTGCATGAGATGAAGTTCTCTCCAAGTGGGGAGTACCTGGCAGTGGGATCCAATGACAACTTTGTGGATGTGTATGTGGTGGAAGCTGGCTTCAAGTGGGCGGGGCAGTGCTCCGGCAGCTCCAGCTTCATCACTCACTTGGACTGGTCCACTGATAGCAAACACCTGCAGACAAACTCTGGAGCTTCTGAGCGGCTCTTCTATCAGATTCCTAGTATGTGTCATGTTACTAATAGACTTTAGGTAAAGGGTTGGCACATTTCACTAGGGTGACTGTCTTATTGAAAATTAAGTCATGCAGTATTTGACAATACATATGTATTTAAACTTACAAGTTAGCTAGAGTAGAAACATTTGAATACTTATGTGGGATAGGTGAGTGGGTAAAGGAATATCAGTTTGATTGTTGCTTAGGTTGCAAACGAATAACTTCTAGTGAGGGAATCGAGTGGGCCACTTGGACTGGAGTATTGGGGTCAGAGGTCAATGGAATATGGCCTAAATATTCTCAGGTATGTGTACGTATTAGGAAACTTACTTATGGTACTAAGAAATACTGTGGACCCGAGTCACATGATATGAAATCTGCTGTACTAAGAAATACTGTGGGAATACATGTATTCGAAATTTACAAACTAGCTCTAAGTCCCGCAGTAATATGGGACAATACTACTTTTATTTCTTAGTACAGTAGATTTCATACCATGTGACTAGATTTCATACCATGTGACTCGGGTCCACAGTATTTCTTAGTACAGTAGATTTCATACCATGTGACTCGGGTCCTATAGAGAAACTGGTAATGCATGTGTGTCTTGGTGTGCATGTGTGTTTTGGTTGTCATGTGTGTTTTGGTTGTCATGTGTGTTTTGGTTGTCATGTGTGTTTTGGTTGTCATGTGTGTTTTGGTTGTCATGTGTGTTTTGGTTGTCATGTGTGTTTTGGTTGTC
>WLWI01002933.1_pt1 | contig 14699 bp, 14 predicted proteins | sample 6701501 | NCBI WGS metagenome assembly WLWI01 (sample SAMN12718690, study PRJNA515312) | sponge metagenome | isolation source: marine sponge | host: Mycale hentscheli | place: New Zealand: South Island, Marlborough, Capsize Point | collected 2014-11-01
CCAGCGGCATCACGTGCGGGGGCAAAGGTCAGTCGCCCGTCACACCCCCGCCAATATTTACACGTCCAGAGGATGTGGTCATAATTAGGGATCAAAATAGTGTAGCATGAGCGAGGGGAATTAAAGAGAATTATTACATACAGGGTCAGGAGGTCAGAGAATTATTACATACAGGGTCAGGAGGTCAGATAATTATTACATACAGGGTCAGGAGATCAGAGAATTATTACATACAGGGTCAGGAGATCAGAGAATTATTACATACAGGGTCAGGAGATCAGATAATTATTACATACAGGGTCAGGAGATCAGAGAATCATTACATACAGGGTCAGGAGATCAGACAATTATTACATACAGGGTCAGGAGATCAGAGAATTATTACATACAGGGTCAGGAGATCAGACAATTATTACATACAGGGTCAGGAGATCAGAGAATTATTACATACAGGGTCAGGAGATCAGATAATTATTACATACAGGGTCAGGAGATCAGAGAATTATTACATACAGGGTCAGGAGATCAGAGAATTATTACATACAGGGTCAGGAGGTCAGAGAATTATTACATACAGGGTCAGGAGATCAGACAATCATTACATACAGGGTCAGGAGATCAGAGAATTATTACATACAGGGTCAGGAGATCAGAGAATTATTACATACAGGGTCAGGAGATCAGAGAATTATTACATACAGGGTCAGGAGATCAGACAATTATTACATACAGGTTAGGAGATCAGAGCTGTCATTTATAGAATACTTAATGTAGTTCATTAAATGATCAATTAATCATTGATCGATCTAAAGACCCTACAAGTTTACTAACACAACTACAGATACTGAAGAGTGATGACAAGTCAACTTTCACCTTGCTTTTGTGCAGGCAAAGTAAGTCTTAGCTGCTGCACTCTGTAGCCAATGTGCCTGATGGTGCTTACCTCGTCTCCCCATTTCAAGTCGTCTTTTCTGTTCTTCACTTTATGATAAAGGGCCAGAAATTGTTGAATACCAATCTTCTTCACTAGACTTGCATTCTTCTTGGTGTCCGCCCAAGAAAGAGGCTTCCCTTCAGACAACAAACCCATGCTGTTCAGATCACGCAGTTACCGCGCAGGAAAAGGTGCCCTTTTATTGTGATACCCATTACCACGAGGCGTGGCCTAATACATTTGCAGCATGTATACATGAAACCCCTTACGCGTATAAAGCGAGCAGTTAATCAGTTGGTAAAGGGTTCATCCAGACTTATTGCACAATATACGTTGAAACTAGGTGACTCACGATGAATGCGACCCGTCGTTTCTACCGGTTGGTACGCGCTAGAGAGCTTAGTAGTTTGTACCAGCAGCAAATGAAAGGCCCTTCAGTTTTGAGTATGATTGTTCCAAGCAGGTCCTTACTTATTACGTCATTGACGCTTCCGCCTAGTACGTAATTACTATTTTGTGGAGAAGTTGCTAGCTACTTGGTCATGTCTTCTTCATGTAGGTATTATAAATATTGAAGTTACCAAGTGTGTGTCATATACTGTTTTATTCTCAGCTTCTTCAAGCAAGTCTTTGTCCTTCCCAGCTCTTCCAAAGAGCACACCGATAGAGATATGTCGCATCATGGTCCCTGACGACACTAACCCAGCTGGCAATGTGCACGGAGGCACCATCTTGAAGCTGCTGGAGCAAGCTGGTCATGTAGTAGCCAATCGACACTGCAACCGGAACAAAGATGACCCAGATGGCCCTCCCGTCACAACGGCTCTAGTCAGGCTAGAGAAGATGGATTTCCACCAGCCAATGCATGTTGGGGAAGTGGCTCAAGTCCAGGCTGCTGTTACATTCACCTCTTCACACTCTCTTGAAGTAACCGTAGATGTTTGGGCAGAAAATGTTCTGACAGGTGATCGTCGGCATACTAATGCGGCTACCCTGTGGTACGTACCTCTGGTCAGTGATGGAAAGATGTCTTATGGTCAAGAAAGTTTAGAAAAGCTTGTCATGACAGTGCCACCTTTGGAAGGGCTAAGCGAGGCGAGGCTCAAGGAGGGACAAAAACGGTACGATATTCAGAAGGAATCTCGACTGGGCAACAAAGGAGAGGATATGAATGGAGGCGTGGTCCCTGCTCATGTGTACTATTACCCAAAAGAAGTAGGGATAGGGACGGTGCTGGCATCACAGACCACGCTAGCCAATGTGGTGCTTCCTTCCGATTGTACAGTCACAGGTCACATGACTGGCGGAGCGCTCATGAAGATGATGGACAATGCAGCTGGCATATGTGCCACCAGACACTGCCATAGTCGAACCGTTACAGCTTGTATAGATGTCATTAATTTTCACTGTGCAATCACCAATGGAGAAATTGTTTTTGTCACGGCAAGACTGGTTTTTGCTAGTTCCAAGTCTCTGGAAGTAGAGGTAAGTTATCAAGTTTGAATTGTTGTTAATCACTGTATGCTGCTGTTGCTAGGTTACTGCAGAGGCTGAAGGCATGGTGGGTCGACGCATCGCAAACACAGCTTACTTCACATTTGTGAGTTTAGGTAAGGATTGTCGAGCACAAAATGTGCCACCTCTTCTGTGCAAGGGAGATGAAGAGCTGACAAGATTTGAAGAAGGAAGAAAGCGGTACTTGGCTAGGAAGAAAGCAAGAGAAGAGCAATACAAACTTTTAATGCAGAAACAATCAAATAAATGAATCAAAATTTTTATAACATTGAGTAATATTTTTAGAGTGTAGCTATAACAGGGTATTTTTAGAACCAAACTGTAGAAGGGTCAAATCAACATTTTTGAAATTTCAGGATGTTTCTAGTTTCCATGATAGTGATGAAACTTTTGTGACAAATGTCACCATGAAGGTCATAATTTTCAATGGGGCAAAAAACTCCCTGGTATAGTACATAACAATTTAGATCAAATACTCGGGAGGGCGAAATTAATTCGTTCTGCGCCTGCGCTCGGTGATAACACTCCTACATTCTTGGATGGGCGTACACGTATACTGATTGTCTCTGGAGAAGAAATGTCTTGTGAGTAAATAATTGGTTTCAGTAGGTAATTCATTTTTTTTGTTGTTGTATAGCTGCGACTAAAAGCCACTTAACCCCAGCTCTTTCCAGGGATGCGCCAGTCGAAATCAGTCGCGTCATGGTCCCTGACGACACCAATTCAGCTGGTAATGTGCACGGAGGCACCATTTTGAAGCTGCTAGAGCAGGCAGGATTTGTGGTAGCAAACAGACATTGCAACCAGAACAAAGAAGACCCGGAAGGTCCTGATGTCTCGTGTGTTTTGGTCAGGCTAGAAAAAATGGACTTTCTTCAGCCAGTTCACGTGGGCGATGTAGCTCAAGTGCAAGCTGGGGTCACCTTCACCTCTAAACACTCTCTGGAAGTGACAGTTGATGTCTGGGCAGAGAATGTGATTTCAGGAGACAGAAGACACTCCAACACGGCCAAGCTGTGGTATGTGGCACTGAGCATGCAAGCTCTAAACACAAGTAGAGAGAAACATCAAGGAAGAAATTTGGAGAAATTTATCACGACAGTCCCACCAATGGCTGGACTAACTGAAGCCGAGGTAAAAGCAGGCAAGTTAAGGTATGAAAAACAGAAAGCCTCCCGTGGGAGTCCCAGCCACGGTGGAGTAAGGTCGGACTGTGTGAGTGCTCCCGTGCATATCTTCCATTATCCCAAGGAAGTCGGAGTGGGTACTGTTCTGGCATCGCAGACTACTCTGGCTAATGTTGTCCTTCCTTCTGACTGCACCATCACAGGTCATGTGACTGGTGGAACGCTCATGAAGATGATGGACAGTGCTGGGGCCATTTGCACCTCTAGGCATTGCCGCAATCGCACGGTCACAGCAGGCATTGATGTCATCAACTTCCACCATTCCATCAATAATGGGGAGATAGTCTACGTCACCGCCAGAATCGTTTTCACCAGCTCTAAGTCTATGGAAGTAGAGGTAAGAGACAGAAGTAGAGGTGAGAGACAGAAGTAGAGGTGAGAGACAGAAGTAGAGGTGAAAGACAGAAGTAGAGGTGAGAGACAGCGGTAGAGGTGAGAGACAGAGGTAGAGGTGAGAAACGGAAGTAGAGGTGAGAGACAGCGGTAGAGGTGAGAGACAGAGGTAAGAAACGGAAGTAGAGGTGAGAGACAGAAGTAGAGGTGAAAGACAGAAGTAGAGGTGAGAGACAGTGGTAGAGGTGAGAGACAGAGGTAGAGGTGAGAAACGGAAGTAGAGGTGAGAGACAGAAGTAGAGGTGAAAGACAGAAGAAGAGGTGAGAAACGGAAGTAGAGGTGAGAGACAGAAGTAGAGGTGAGAAATGGAAGTAGAGATGAGAGACAGAAGTAGAGGTGAGAAATGGAAGTAGAGATGAGAGACAGAAGTAGAGGTGAGAGACAGAAGTAGAGGTGAGAAACGGAAGTAGAGGTGAGAGACAGAAGTAGAGGTGAGAAACGGAAGTGGTAAGAGATAGATGTAAGTTAAACTGGTACACTCTTTAGAACCTTATGTTTAGTCAGTAGTTAATATTGATGCCAGTTATAAACACTTGACAAATAACATATTACACTGACATTGTTGCAGGTCACAACAGAGGCTGAAGGATTGTCTGGGAGGTACATCACCAATACTGCCTTCTTCATGTTTGTCAGCCTCAGAAAAAACGGAAGAGCTGAACCTGTACCTCCACTGATATGCAAGGGAGAAGAAGAACTAGCCAGGTTTGAAGAAGGGAGAAGTAGATATTTGGCAAGAAAGACAGAAAGAGAAGAAGCGTACAAATCATTACATGCTAGCAGAGACAGCAATCTATAGCGTTAGCTATAATATGATTTTTTTAATTAAAAAAGTTACGTGCTCTACAATGTGCAGTATAGTATAGAGTTAGGATGTATTTGCTACAATGCGTACGCAGCCTAGCTACTAGTGCCCTAGCTTGGGTATTAATATCAATATCAAAAGTAAAATTAAGATTAGGAATTTATTTCGTAGCCTTATAGCTATTTGCTTGTTTTGAATAACTTCCTGTTGGCTGCTACAATATGATGTCAAACAAAGCATTTCTGTAGTACAGTCCATGACTGATTCAATTCTATTTCCAATAACTGTAAAACTAATTGTCCTGGAAGATGATAATTCTCCATTAATAGTTACTAGTAGGATGTTAAAAATGACCATCTAACTCTAAAACTAAAGACCTTCTAAAAGACAAACTTAGGGTACCTTTAAAAATGTGTGCTCATTACAACTCATGTCAGCAAATCCAAGCCATCGGGCTATGTATACTTGTTCATGCACTTAAAGTTTCAGTTGCTATGGTGATCCTGCACTTTATTTTTTACACACATGCACACGAACAAAATGGGATAAATACAAAACAGTCCAAATGAGACCCACACTGCATCATGTGCTCCATCGGATGAAATGAAATGAATATGCCAGTCTGGGATAAAGAAGGAAGGAGGCGTGTGGTGGGTGGGCGTGGTTCATGTCATTATTCCTAGCTGATTTGAAATGAGAAGTGGGGTCCCACGACAACTTGCACTAAACCCGTCTCTTTGTTCTTGTCCTCTAATAAGTAGTGATATTCATAGTCTCCTATGAGCTTGGACTTTCTTCCTTTATGGACGACAGGCTGTCCCTCACAACTGCTGCTGCTACTGTTCTTTCCATTGTCTGGAGACTTCTGCGACAGTGCAGAGACTTTAGATGCAGGTTGACTGTCCGCCAGGTCAATGGTGGCAGCTCTAGCAAGATTCAATAGAGGACGTCTGGATGTAGGAACAGGAGGGGGATTAGAGAAGTCTGAAGTCTCTTTAGAGTTATTAGAAGATTCTGTAGAACTATCAGAGCTTTCTTTTGAGTCGTCAGAAGTGTCCTTGGAATTATCAAAAGTTTGCTTAGAGTTGTCAGAGGCTTCTTTAGAGTTGTCCGAGGTTTCTTTAGAGTTTTCAGAAGTTTCCTTTGAATTGTCAGAAGTTTTCTTGGAGTTGTCAGAAGTTTCTGTGGGTTTCCTTTGAGTTTCTGTGCTATCTTCATTCGTCTTAGTGGCAGTACTAGACGATGTTTCCTCAGCACTGGTCCTATCAGAACACAGTCCTCCACTTGAGTCTGTCTGTTCTTTCGAATCAGCTTGCAACAAACTTTCTAAATTTACATTGTTAACGCTCCGTCTTGGTGAGGACTCCACAGACAGAGAAACTTTTCTGGCTGCAATTTGATTCTCAAATTTTCTGACCAGATCTTTGGTATTTTTAGGACGAACTGGAGATGAAGGGGGTGAGGTCAATTTTGGAGGAGGTGGGGTTGATCTAGGAGGGCTGGGTTGAGGAGGAGAAAATGAGACAGGAAGAGAAGAGGATGTCACATATTCATCTGGTGGCTTTGATTTGTGCGATACTTTTAACGGGGTCTTGGTAACTTGATGTCTGGAAGTGGTGCTAGCTGCTTCATTGCTGAACGGATCATCTCGGGAAGACGTTTTACTGGACTTATGAGGCCCACCATTGTCCGTTTCTTGCCCATCAACAGACTCTGTCTGAGGTCTATACATGCACTTGATGTCCACAAAGAAGCTCCCCTTGTACAGGAACGTCAAGCACACCTTGTGCTCAAACATGGCTCCTGGTGTGAGCTGCAAGATGACAACACATGCAAGCACTCAACTAAAAAGCTTAATCAATGCACTGCAACACATGATCACATGATTACCACACCCCCATCCTTATATATCCTCCCCCTTCCCAAGTATTAGCTAGGACACTGCCCAGCTAAGTATAATAATTATATATGTAGACACCCAGCTAAGTAGAGTATATATGTAGACACGCCCAGCTAAGTACTAGCACGCCCAGTTGAGACTAGCAGCAGAATAGTTGCAGTATTTGTTGAAACATTATTTATGCATTGCTTTTTTTATAGTTGAAGTTAGTACCATTGTGTGGGAAATAAACATCATGATCCAGCCATTCTCCGCTGAAATAATTATAATAATAGGAATATTTTTCTCTTTTTAACAGCCAATATTTTTAATTATAACTTAACCCGACATTTTGACTTCTTGCCGAAGTCCTCTTCAGGGGTCAAGAAGAGGATTAATAAACATCATTTACATAATGTTGAAACTTGAGAACTCTTATTGACAATGTTCAGTAAGGCTGCACACAACAGTGGGTTATTCTAAAAGGTTGGGTTTTTGATAACTGTCAGCAAGTGAACCAGTAAGCAATCCTTCCATGCATGCATGTTGAAGGTCAGGTCCTGCCCTGCCTCCCTTGAAATCCAAACAACTAATTGGATAGGTGGACTGAATCACTCACTCACTGATGACTGACTCTACTGTGAGTGTGTATGTATCACTATCTCTCATACACCAGGTATGAGATGTCTAACAAGAAGTGACCAAACTAGAATGCCACGCCCACCCCTCCTCTTCACTTGCCTGGGGCACTCGAGTCACAAGTGTGTTTGAATGCAGTATCTTGCCAGTCTTCCCCTTCACTATCTTCCTCAGTTCATCACTGAACCAGTATGGCTCCAGAACCAAGTAAGAGACAGGGAACAGGCTGGAGGAATTGTTCTGCAGCTTCACTGAGAGATGAGTCAACTCACCACAACCTAAACTCTTGGAATGTATCGGAGCCAATGGAGAACACAGAGCCTGGTTCAGATACGCACCTGCATGAAATACAACACACCCCCAGTCACCACACCCATGAAATACAACACACCCCAGTCACCACACCCATGAAATACAACACACCCCAGTCACCACACCCATGAAATACAACACACCCCAGTCACCACACCCATGAAATACAACACACCCCAGTCACCACACCCATGACTTAAACGTGAATTCCACCCCCCCCCCCCTTTCCACACTTTTTCGCCTGGACATGTAGCAGGTCCTAAACATGCAAGTGTTTATCACATATTTTAATACAGTATGCATAATAAATTCAGCTAACATGGTTTATCCTGTACCTCTAACACTACACCTTTCAACAACACAGTGAGCAGGAGAAAATATTCATTAACCCACCAATTCAGACTTGGTTGGTGAAACAAAAATCACGAAACAAACAAACACACAAACAAATTAACAAAAAACAAACAAAGCTGCTATCTCATTTCATGCTCTCTAGCTTGTAGCTGGGTAGTCCTAAGGTATCCTGTGAGGCAGTGGGTGTCGTCCAGTAACGCTGTCAATCGTCCATGGGACAATACAAAAGTCCATGGGATGTCCCATCAAAATTTTGGAATTTATATAAAGTTGTAACTTTCACTGCAGGGAACCCCTCCTTGTGGTTGAATAGTCGTGCTAGCCTTTTGTGTTTGTAGTCACATGACTGGTACATCCAAAATTGGGGGGGGGGAGACTTTGTCCCCATAACCCCCTTGTTGCTCAGGGAGCTATGCCCCCCGCACCCCGTATCAACTGCTCTTATAATGACTCACTGAATGTGACTGATAGAGGCTGCATGATGGTTGCCATAGATACTGGTAGGTGGAGTCCGTCCAGGGCGAGACAACCTTCTCGTGAAAGATTGCTTCCTTTCACTTCCCAGCAAAATTTTAGTATCTTTGCTAGACTCTTGGAGTACTGCTTGGCAAGTTGAATCTAAGAACCAGAAATGAAGATGAGATAATGAACACAGAGAGTACCTCAGCTGACTGTCTGTCTGCCTTACTCTGTCCTTGCTTGGCTGCATCCCTTCATTGTCCAGACTGAACCGCCGCAACAGCAAGACAAACTTCTTCCGTGAGTTAGCGGTCATGACTTCCTTTATCTCTGCTGTTCCTCCATGAGAGGTGATGTCAGCTGAACATAGTGAGTCAGAAGGGGTGGAGTTAAGGGATTAACAGGGGAGTGGGATAATAGTCAGTGTAATTAAAATCAGCCATGGATATAAGGAAAAAACTTGCTAGGATGACTTGTAATTGAAGTGACACCTTACCTTGTAGGATATTGCAGGTGACCACCAAATCATAGCTGGATACATTGTGTGCCACAAAGGCCACCTGAAACAACTCTTGTGACCTAGCAACACACAAGCAAACAAACAAACAACAACCACAAAACTAACTACATTGAAAAAGTTTCACACTAGAATGGGTGTGGTTTGGTTTTACTGACACATTGGAATGGGTGTGGTTTCCTATACAATGATACTATTAGACTCACTTGGTGCAGTTTGTGATGTCAAATTGTTCAAACAGGAGGCAAGGTCTCACGGTGACCGCCATGCTGGATGTCACCTCCCTATAGTAGCCCTCACCAACACCTCCAGAATATTCAAAACAAAAGATTCCCTCCACTAGCACCTTGCGGATGATGGGCTGTGCAGCGTCTTTCAGCACAGGCCCAGTGGGAGCAGAGATGTCTCCCTTCTCAATGCCACGGGGAAGACTAGGGGCACTAGTTTTGTTACTTCTTAAGCTCGCATTCCTCGCTAGAGGTCTAGACTTCAGCGACAGAAGCTCCGCCTTCGACCCAGGCGTGCCCCTCGCGCTGTCTACTTGGTCCGTACCTGCCGCACTAGGGACGGATATTGGGTGGGAGGAGTCTGACATAGCAGTGGCAGTAAGGGTTGTGATGGAGGAAGTGGGTGATGTGTGGGCAGAACCTCTTCCTCGAGATTTTAGGGACGTAAAGCGTGACCACCCCCCACCTCTCTCTCCTGGATCTCCTCGTTCTCCCGGGTCAGACCGTATCGACGCTCTCTTGTCCAGGTGAAACTCCACGTCGTTGTAGTTCCACCCACCAATGTCACGTCTAGCAGCTTCTGCATATCGAAGCTTTGCCTTTTTAATGGGCGTGACAGAGTGCGGGCTTTTATTTGAATCATCAGCTGGAGAAGAATGTCGTAGAGTCAAAGACCGCCCACTTGTCGCGCTACCCGTACGCACGGGGAAGGAAGGGCACTCCAAGTTGAGAGAGTCCATGAGAGCAGACCTGGCAAGTTGCTCCTGGTTCACAACATCATCGCTGCCATCTTTTCTTTCTGCGGAAGATGAGGACAGGGTCGGTGTGATTGACCGACGTGGCGTGCTCTTCCCCATGAGATCTCCCGCCACATTCCCAGGAACTTCAATCATCCGGCGCTTGTCCGCTGCAACCGTAGAGGATATGATACCGGCAGAAAAATCATTGATGAGCCGGATATAGTGCGGTATGCTGGCCTGGGCGGAGACTCGAAGTTTGGCTGTACGAGAAGGAGGGAGGGGCAGTTGGGGGTGGAGAGTGTCTGTGTCCCAGGAAAACTTGCAGTATTCATCTAAAGAAATACAACAAAACACAAGAATTGCAAGCATACATACAGTCAATAGATTTCCCTCACCATTCTTGTAAGGTTTGATCGATGCCTTCATGGAAGTAACAGATATCTTATTGAGAACACAAATCTCCAAGTCAAACTCACAACTACAGGAGAACAACAACAACAACAACAAGAGCACCAACAAACTAAATGATAAAAAAATAACAACAAACTAACCAACAATAATAAAATTAACAATCAACAAGAACATTCTTTCAGTCTCTCCAGCTGTAAACTTCACACGTGTACCTTTCTCCATCCAGCAACTCTAGCTTGTCCACACTAGCTTGAACGGTCTTTGTGGGGGGTGTGACATCCGACAAACTCCGCCTATTTTCTTCCTTGGCTGTATTCTTTGCTATTTCATAAGAGGCATCATCTGAAGCTGAGGAGAGGACACTTCTTATCCGGACCAGAGGGAGCTTCGGAACGACTCTAATGAGAGGGTCATCCTCTACCTTTCTATAGCACTCGTAGCGTACGCCAAATACCATAGCCTCGTAGCCTAGCAACACATAGGAAACAAACAACAATGACAAAAAAACAATAAATAAAAAAAGGTCTCAAGAGGTAGACTAGTTAAGTTTGAGCTAGCTGGCTAGGTAGTTACATAATGGTCTTGTGTTTCATCCACAACTATCTCAATGTGTTACATTCCTGAATGGGTACTGCTAATACGAATGTAATGTCATGGACTCTCAGAAATATTGAAAGTGCATAGCACTCAGTAGAAGAATGGTGGGTGGTATTGTGACTGGCTACAGACTTAGTGACTGAGAGGCTGTGACTGAACTTTAATGCAGACTCAATTGCTCTAGTCAGAGATTGTTGACAAGTCACTCACTCAGTACATGAGCTGTAGCTGTGCTATTACCCTACCACCTGCAACATTACCAACTGCCACACCTTACCTAGTACACTGACAATGCCAGGCTCCTGAGGAATACTGACCAGCGTGAAGAGAGACTGTTCTGAGCCACCTGGCAGAGTCAGGGAGGAAGGAAATATTTCCATTTCTGCCCCCTCAAACAGTAAGGTCTGAAAGGAGAAAGAATAGTAAACACACAAACTAACATATCATGGAAGCAACCGAGTCCGTAGTTGTTACTGAGACAGACTGGCAGAGTGACAGTGAACTCATTAATGGATGCATAGTGACCATACCAGTTTAGGAGGGATGTTCACCGGTGATGATGTCTAGTACATGCTATCTACTGAAGTCAGCATAACTTAGAAGAAGCCATTTCACACACATCTGTCATCCAATAACCTAGCAACCATCTTATACCCTACCATTCACCAATAACCTAGCAACCATCTTATACCCTACCATTCACCAATAACCTAGCAGCCAAGAAGGAATGGAACTCTAGGCCTACTAGGCCTACACTAGGTACAACTACTAGATGACCAAAGATTATGTCCTACCTCCCCATGTGTGTGTACTTGCTTGACTACGCACACACACAAGCCACATGTAGCAGGACTGAAATCTCAGGGGAGATTACCTATTATTATGGTTGTCTGAGATTAAGCTGGACCACTCTAACTCTAGGCTAAACACTCGCATAACAAACCTACATGTTTAATAAATTATGATTTGATAAACAAACACACATACATACTCATGTACAGAAAACTTAACGTACCATGTTTTCCACTCTGAGTTCAAAAGGTAAAGGGTTGGCAATACTGAGACCAATCTCAGCAGGGTCGCCTTCAACCCACAGCACTTCCTTCCTCTTAGCAGCCTTCTTATTGCCAGCAGCGAACGGAGAGTAAATGAAAGGATTGGGCTTGCCTCCCGTGCCACTGTCTTCTGCAGCTCCTGCCTTCAGGTTGTTGATGTGCATCTTCTTGGCGGAATAGCCCGGGTGTTGCCGTGGTATTCGAATGGCAATGAGAGGTCGAGGGTGGAAGGAGCGGACCAGAGGGAACTGGGTGAGGGGAATGGGAGACCCGAGCTTCCCAGACACCGTAGCAGCAAACTCAGGTGACGCTGCACACCTCTCACGAGCACTTTTGACCACACCCTCAAGAGTGTTGGTCACACCTTTTAGTGAGGGCACGCCCATGTGCTGACTGAAGACTTGCAGTAAATAACACGCATACCTGTTGGACACAAATCAAGTTGAACATCACACACACACACACATGTGCTTACACACACACACAAACTTACTTAATTACTGCAAGATCTTCTCTGAGTCTTCGACTCAAGTACACAAAGTCCTTGAGAACTACAGCTTGCAGGCTAGGCCATCCGATGTGGGACGCTGTGAGTGAACGCACGGCAAGGGGTGGGGTGGCGAGCTTTAAATAGTGAAACATCTGATAGAAATTGAACTCACCAGCAGCGCTTGGAAGAGAATCCACATCAAGAGACAAACGATAGCCCGGCAGACTTTGCAGCAATAGTTTGTGGGACTGGAGGGCGTTGACAACAAATAACAAAACAAAACAACAACAATAAGGTCGTTACACAGAAGGTTAGACTGCTGACCCTTTACCTCACTCAAGAGCCGATGCTGGTTCGAGTTGGCTATAGTGCTGGCCAGTCTAGCAGCGTACAAGGTGAACATTGCCTCTTTGCGATGGTAGCCCATGGAGTGGAAAATGGCGGCCATGGTCTGGTAGAGAGAGAGCTGAGAGAATGCAGCAATGTGTATTGTGTGAATTACAAGACATTGACAAAAGAACAACAGGAAACTGTAAACACAAACAACAACAGTGAGCCAACCTTTTCAGGGTCAGTAATGCCATCAATACGAGCTGCATTCTGAAGTTTGTCCGCAGCCTGAACTAACCGCTGAGGAAAAAATAAAAAGTAAGTGACAATCACATTTAGCAGAGGCAGATGGAAGGTATGTTATCTATGGAGGGGAGGGGAGGGGTCTATCTGGTTTCATCAAGTGTATGCTTACCTTTTGCTTGACGAGGTATCTGGCGAACTTGAGAGTGGACTCCAGCAGTGGTACTGTCCCCAATCTACTACCAGCCTGCAAACACAAGTGGGAATGAAGGGCTACAGAGATCACATGAGATCACATGAGCTAACAGGAGCTTAGGTGGACTCTAGTTGTATTGTAAACTCTGTGATCGTAGCAGATTAGGTTGTAATTAAACGAGTGGGTGTATGTGTGTGATTTATCTGAGCTCTAGTTCTGGGGAGATTCACTGAACTATACCTCCATAGAGAGATTCACTAAACTATACCTCCATAGAGAGATTCACTGAACTATACCTCCATAGAGAGATTCACTGAACTATACCTCCATAGAGAGATTCACTGAACTATACCTCCATAGAGAGATTCACTGAACTATACCTCCATAGAGAGATTCACTGAACTATACCTTTATAGAGAGATTCACTGAACTATACCTCCATAGAGAGATTCACTGAACTATACCTCCATACAGAGTCACCAACAAATGACCTACTGGGGTTGCTGTTCAAGTTGCGATGGACACATAACAGACATTCTCCTTGCACAAGACATTGTTCCTGCAACTTTGACACAGCCCCACCCCCACCAATAGGAAGCTATGACCTGGTCATGCCATCCAACATCACACCCACCCACTCACTGATTGACCAAACTTCCTGAAGAAACTCTGGCATGAGATTGATAGTGCAGACAACTCACTCACCTTCTTGTAGCAGACTAGAGCTACGGAGAACTTTGCTTCTATGAAGTCTTTATGAAGGAGTCGACTGTCCACAATGAGAGAGAGAACACCATCTTCTTCCTCTTTCTTCAGCTCTTCCATCATGGCCTCCATACCAACTCCTTCCTCATCGACACCGCCTTCCTCCTCCACCTCTTCTTCTGCCTCCATCTCCTCCTCATTATCACCTAGTAATGCAGCCCCGCCCCTGTTGGATATCACTGTCCCTCCTTGAAGGTCCAGGTGGTCCAGTTCTGAGGGGGATTGGGCTCTGGGGACATGACGCCTCAGAGAAGAAAACCGTGAGCCACGAGTGAAGCTGAAGTCTCCGAGTCTCCGAGGATCCAGAGTGTAACCAGAACGAGGAAGAGACCCACTCATAGCTCCACTTGGACTGCCTCTCCCAGTAGCACGTGCATTGCTGTGATGAACCTGTTCCCACACACACACACACACACACCGGGTGACGCCCAGAACTCCAACATGCATTTTATATTTGATTCATTACTGTTCCTCAGGAGGCCCTAGTGAGTGAGTGAGTGAGTGAGTGAGTGAGTGAGTGAGAGAGTGAGAGAGTGAGAGAGTGAGTGAGTGAGTGAGTGAGTGAGTGAGTGAGTGAGTGAGAGAGTGAGTGAGTGAGTGAGTGAGTGAGTGAGGGAGTGAGTGAGTGAGTGAGTGAGTGAGTGAGTGAG
>WLWI01002938.1_pt1 | contig 14683 bp, 7 predicted proteins | sample 6701501 | NCBI WGS metagenome assembly WLWI01 (sample SAMN12718690, study PRJNA515312) | sponge metagenome | isolation source: marine sponge | host: Mycale hentscheli | place: New Zealand: South Island, Marlborough, Capsize Point | collected 2014-11-01
AGATTAAGTGATTAATTGAGAACATATAACATATATTAGTGATAATGTTTCTGATAATGGATTAATGTTTCAGTCTAATTGTACATTCCAAGATGTGATAGCTTATCCAGGGTGAGACCCAGACAGCATGGTGTTGCTCGTTACAGAGTTCACTGTTGGTGTGGTTCCACACTGTAAATGCATGTACCCAGTGCAGCTATAATAATATACATTAGTTTGTAACAGTACACATACAACACTAAGTATAGCAACTAAAGTGACCAAAAACTGCAGTGTGCAGCAAATAAATTATGTGAAATTGTTCCATATGCCGTATGAGGACTACCATGCAGCAATTAGCAAGCACCAATGAGCATACAGTGAAACCTCTGATAGTGAACTATCCAAGTAAATCACCTCTATTAGTGAACTTTCCGTTTGCCCCTACTCACTCCCAATAGAAAATGTATGGCCTATTCCCCCCTCCCCCCCCTACTGTTAAACAACTTCCAAAGGCAGACAACCCGTGACTTGTGAACTGATAGCCTGGCCCCAAACTGTTCTTACTTCGGAGGTTCTACTTTATTGATTTTATATGCACATGTCTGAGAACTCTAGGGATTTCATCTGACCCCCAGCATCAGTTGGGCAATCACCTCCTACAAATACATAAACTGTGCAATCCTGTGCCCATGCATCACAGATCTTTGCCCCCACTAACTGGCCTTTATACTAACTGGCCTTTATGAATATAAAATTTGTGCCGTTTCTACAACATCATTCAATGTGAGCCAAAAATATAGATGACGACAATATACAACATGATATTGTAATATATTTGTCCTGCATGAACAATCCCAAATCAGATGTCCAGAAATTCCACTCATCAATAAACACATCCTGCTGTGATCCCAGACATGAATTGGTTGCCGCTGTCCTGGAGCAATCCCAGATGCTGCCACTGTTTTGATGCGACATACTTAAAGATAACATTAAAAAACCAACTAAAATAGACCAAAATGTGTATAAATTTCACTTACTCGCAAGCGGATATAATCCACAACTTGAAGGCTCACACAAGCTTCACAAACTTCATTGTAACAGCACTGCACACCATCTCAATAAAACTCAGTTGCTCTAGCTCAATAATCTAAATACAACATAACCATGTTGTAAACTCAACCATACCAAAAACAACAACAACAAAAAAACAAAAACAAAAATGAAACACCCTAAATACATCATCATGTTGAAGTACAAATCATTTAAAACAGCACCCACATCACTACCAGACCCACCCGACCAACCACCCATACCCCCCCCCCCCCCCCCCACACACACACACACACACAAAGGGAAAAAAAATAAAAAAAATAAAAAGACGAACAAACCTTAAAGAATGTGGGTGGATCAATGTTTTAATATGCAAGCGTTAAATGCAAATTTTGTTTGAGTGCTAAAGGTTTAGTTGCCAACCATAGGCAATTCCCAAATATATCTTGAAGTACTAATTGTAATACAGTGTAATATTATCTGTCATTGCACCATCTCAGTATTGTAGTCAATAGAAAATTTAATTAATTTAATTCATAGGCATGTTGGTAGGTGTGGTCCGTCATCGGAATGTTGGGAACTATATTAAGGAGGGAGGGGTGATGTCCAGAAACTCTAGCCACCGATAATGGTTCCAATTTTGTAGGAGCTCAAAAACAACTACGTGACTTGTATACCTTTCTCAACTCTGCTGCTACGCGGAGATCGACCAATTTATTCTGTACAACTCACCATATCAAGTGGACACATACTCCAGCAAGATCACCTCACAAAGGCTGAAGTGGGTGTGACTCTATATTCAACTTTCTATTCATTTACTCATCGTTGTATTATCATCCTACTTCAATTCAATATAATTTCAAAACCTATCTACTTTGATTGCCTGGGGTGTTGTTTAACTTTACTCTAGGCTAGCATACAGCGGAACATTTGAGCAGGAAGCGACATTCCCAGTGCAGTGTTCGGTTCATTCAAGGGCGAGTTGTGTTGCTTATACTGAGTAACCTGCCGCTATGCTTTACTGCGCACTAGATGATTCAAGTATAATAGTCTGCAAAGAGAAGAGCTAAAAATTCGGACTTACCGTTTCTAACGGCATTTTAGCTGAAGCTCAATTTCCGACGATCTCAGAGTTGCTACAGGGTTCTGACAGAGTGCACGCGCTTTAATCACCTTCTAGTTGCTGTATTCTGAGCTTCAGAGCCCCGTACTAAAAAAAAAAATTTTGGGTGGACTGACGCTCAGTGGAAGCGTTCTAGTAGCCATACTTTAAAACAAATCATAAAAACAACAAATACCAGTGTACTCATTTTTTTCAATATTTTATTACAGGAAGTACTACACCAGAGTAACGTAAAAACAAAAAATTTGAACGAACCAATTTTTTTTTTTAAATCGGAGAATCGAGAGTAGTGGCAATGCTGAGAATTTTAGGCTTGGACAGTACAAAGGTTAACCATCAATTCACTATCCTGGCCCAGCTAATCAATTATTTATGAACACACACGTTGTTGTCATCACATATTATTATATAGATGATGATGGCAATAATAATAATAATAATAATAATAATAATAATAATAATATCATAGTCTACGGTGTCTACCAGTTAAGTGTCAATAGCTCTTAACCATTCACCTACAAAAATTGGCCTAGTGGGCGGTTACCCATTTTTTGTTTACACGAGAATTAGCACACGACACTATTGAAGACCTGCACAGGCTGCATACTTACTCTATTAGACAATAGGCCCTTTGTTCAGAAACCAAACTAAAGTAAGACATCTCAATAGTCTGGAAGGCTCTCTGGATTCTGCCATCACTATCCTCATCAGAATAGTGGTTTCACTGCCGTCAATTTTGCTTGGAATGCTACAGTAGATTTCTATTGCTGGTCACATAATTGATAATGAATATTGACAATGAATATCTGTTCGTGTAAGCAATTTAAAACCTACGTGGACGTTTATACATATATATCAGAGAAATGGACAGAGTGGGGCTTTCATGATTTCTATTGCTGGTCACATAATTGACAATGAATATCTGTTCGTGTAAGCAATTTAAAACCTGGGCTTTAACTTGGTATGTGGACGTTTATATATATCAGAGAAAAGGACAGAGTGGGCGCTTTCATGATAGTGGGTGCTTACCCTGTAGACGGTGATAATAATAACAACAATAATTGGCAAGCCAAGTGAGTTCAGCTGCCTTTAATTCTTGTACCAACATCGTAAGAATCCTAATGAATTAAAGTTTGTGCCTATAAAAGCTGGCTATCCTTGGGGTAGATGTGAGGACTTGAAATTTAGTTTACGTTGTCGATCAACAGCGACATAGTCTACTATGAGACCTATCATAAGACTGCACCACCATATTAGTGTCATTACACAGCGAGCACAGCTGGATCAAAAACTTACCGCTTTAAAAGCATAGCAGACTATATGAGCTCCTGATAAAATACTACTGTTACATGGAGAGTGCACTCTGACCTCAAGAGTACCGATAAATTTCAACTTCACTGTGAGTGCGAAACACTTCACTTAGGTTCAAGAATAGAGGTGAGAAACTAAAAAATATACCCATTCATTCAATGACATTGCTTTACCTAACCGTTTAAGCTCATGAATTATTCATGAATAAACACCATTTTTGTTGTTGCTACTAACATCAGGTGATATGCGAAAGTGATATAAATGCATGTACAAATACAGAAGAATTTTGCATGCTAGATAAGTATAAATGTGGAATGATAGTGAAATGATAACTAAAAAAAAATATTGACAAGTGGAATGAGCTTAGGCTTTGGTCTTCAACACAACACAATACATTTACAGAGAGCTTTGGCTGTGCTGTCGTAATTGAAACCATACAAACATTGAGGTGTGTATGGGAAACTTCACTCACATATACACATACACACACATGTATGCACGCCAAAGTGGTGTTTCAATAAACAGCTGCTAGGGACAAAGCTGTTTGTATAATTGTTGAGTGAGCGAAGCAAGCGAGACACTATCAGGGGTAACTCAATTGAAAATTGGGGATATTTGTTTATTATATGTTTGGATGTACGTATGTCATTTGTACTTTGACCCTGGCATTTTTGTGTTAGTTTGGTGGCCAACCCCGTCCCAAACTTCACTAAACAGAATCCTCTGGATTATCGATCATTACCCGTATCATCCTAGAAATGGAATTGTTTACCGCTTTGAATTCTTTTGCAGGAAGCCTACGCAATAGTATTTACTTGAAAATGCATTGGCCATTAGGCTAACCACGAACTAACCACAAAGATAAGTCTTGTGTAAGTCCAGTTGTATGAAAGTATTGTGTGTTAGAGCTACTACTTACAGTAACTAAAGAATATAACAAAGAAAACGTTTAAATAACATGATTTGTTTTGATTTTGTTGTTGTTGTTGTTGTTGTTGTTTCAATTCAAATAGTTGCAGCAAGTGGTTACTATGGGCATTGAATCACCTATACACGTAATTTAAAACTCGACCTTTTCTTTTAGTAGCTTGAGTGTTAGAATTAAAAATCAATCTCTTAACAGTAGTGTAGTTTTAGGCTCACTTGCCATTTACGCTCAAGCACATCACTAGTATTATTACTAGTGGTGCTAGAGCACTATAATAGTAAGTGAGATAGCTCAGCTATATTTTAGGATTTAATAATATTAAATTTTAAATTTTAATCCATAGATCAATACGCTAAATAACATTCAGTAGAAGGTGATAATTGCATTAACTAAAAGCAGGTAGAATTGGCGAGGGAAGGCAGTGTAGGTTTAAAAAAGGAAGGCGAAAGAACAATAGAGAAGCAAAAGTTTCACAAGCGTAAGTCCACTAGAAGGACAGAGAGATTCAGAAGCAGGAGAGATAGACAAAGGAGGAGAAGGGACTCCACAACGCAAGAAGAAGAGCCGAAGAAAGGAAGGAGGGAGATAAGAAAAAGCTGAAATAGTTCAGGAAAAAGAGACCAGGAGAGGGAAACTGATGTAGCTAAACCAAGTGGGAGAGGATGATAACAATGAATAAATAATAAAAAAACTTATGATTCTGCATTCTTACTTTGTAATAAATCAAGTGCCACTGTGTGGTGGGGTACTTGCTAGTAATTGTTAATGTTGGACAAATGGTACAGGATTAACACTATCCTCGGGCCCTTGATCCTCGGTTGTGTAAATTCCTTATTAAACAACTCCTCGTAGTGTAACCTGTACTCAATTTATTAGTGTTCCTAATGAGCGAGCAGGTGACTTATCCCCTCCTCTCTCTTCCCTAGTTTCTTCCTATGTTACTGCGGTAAATAAATCTTATTACTCTATGCTGCTAATAGCTAAATAGACTTGTTTTTGTTTTGTTATTTTATTTTTTGTTGCTGTATTTTTTGTTGTTGTTGTTGTTGTTTTTGTTTTCCTAATAACAAAGTTGCTGTAGTGAATGATTTCTATTGCATCAAAACCTTTACCTGAGAATTTTCAAAAACTAGCCAAGCCAATTATTATCTAAATCTGTGTACTGATCTCTATGTAATAATAAAACTTTTATAAGACTTAAATTTTAATGTCAAATTGTTTGAATTAAAACTATGCTGGCTCACTTGCCATTATCTTTTGTAGTTGTTGTTTGCTTTTTCTCCAGCTTGGAGTTGGTGAGATAACAACAATCATTGGAACTAAAGCTATTTTTTAACCAGACTTAAAAATAAATCTGATTTTTAATGGTGTTCCAAGTTTAATCACATACACAGCCCCACGCACGCGACTGCAAACCTCCGGCACACACACAGCAGGAAGGATACGATGTGTTCTAATGAAGTAACAGTGGGTTTTGAAGACAGCATTTTAAATTGTGATGGATGATGCCCACTTACAATAGTCAACCAAGCTATCCAACTTTACCATGGAGCTGCAGCAAGGAGACCAGCATATATATGTAGCTGGTACAAGGTCACAGGAGCGTGTCCTCTCCGGCCTGCGAGCCCACGCTCCTGTGACCATATCTTTGTTGGCTTTCCATCTAAACTTTCAGTCCCACTTTACAGGTTAGTTCTTTTGACGGGTTTCTTCATTGCAACTGGTCTGTGCTACAACAGTAGTAGTCCAGACTCCATGCTACAGCTGCAGAAGTGCTGAACTGAGTAGTTCAATCGAGTAGCTATATGTACTGCATCTTCTCATCTGGATGAGTAGTCTCACCACCTAGCCTCATTACTACTGGGTTTGTTGTTTACAAAGTCTAACATTTGTTAATGTGTGTATCAATGAATACTGCGGTAAGGGAATGTGATATAAATGTTTGTTATTCCGTTTTCTCTTGAGTAATATATAGCCAACATATTTATTTAGCAAAATACCAATACATAAAACAATAATTTTTTAGCATCTGGATAAGTTAAAAGCCAATAAAATTTTAAGTTTGGATTGTAAGTAAAATAAAAAATGGTTCAATGGAATTCCAATTAAAACCACTGCCATTATAATGCCCACTGCTATTCCAATGTTCACATCATAATCAATATAATAGTAAATAATTTCCTTATTTGTGGCATAGTATATTCCAGTGAATACAAAATATGTTGCTCCACTAAACATAGTATATAGTACATGATACACATTCACTGGTATCCCACATATCCAGAAGTCCAACAAAGCAAATATTCCACAAATAATATGAGTATGAACTGAAACTTCATCTGATTCATGTTGATCGTACGCAAGAATCCAGTACACTATACACCCGACCATAGTCAATTCAATTCCCAGCACATAAAATGCCCAGTGCAGCATTTGATACCAGCTTAGTTCATTCTCATTAAATCCACAATTTTTTGTGTTTGCTGAGGTCCTCATATTCTGGAAGGAATCAAAAAATAAGTAGTCAGAGACTTTGCCATATTTTACACTTATGAATTTGGATGAAACTGAGATAGCAGCAATTACCAGATATATATTGAATACTAAGAAACTCCAGCTAGTGATGTCCAAGAAGTACTTGGAGACACACGAATCAAACAAAGCCGTTATTTGCCATAATATGAAGTATATAGCTATTATCCATCTATATATCAAAAATATCAGCTGATATTTCCATCTGTATGGTAGCCACTAAATCAAAGCAAGTAATATATAAATGATTAATACAGATATATTTCAACCATCATTATAGCTATAGTGCAATACGCCAATTTATACCAACTGAAATTCATTTATAGTTTGCTGTTTTTGAACTCATAGTGTTGGTTGACTAAGTATTGTAATATGTCTATGAATATTAAATATTCATGAATATTAAATATTCATAGACAAATTACAATACTTTGTCTACCAACACTATGAGTTCAAAAACAGCAAACTATAAATGAATTTCAGTTGGTATAAATTGGCGTTTACTTCGCTAAACTGTTAACTTTCTTTATGTAAAACTTTAACTTAACAACACTTTAAGTGTACTACACGTGACATGAAATGCGACATATACATAATATTATAGACTTGTGTGATGTACGTCAAAAGATGAAGTGTCAGATGGTCCGGCAGCGATGGCAGCAACACTGTTGCTCATAGTTCAACAATATGTGAGGGCAGGTACAACTGTGGTGTCTGATGCAAGTAGAGAGCCTAAAGTCAGTTCCTAGCTAAAAGCATGCATCATAACTTTGTACCTTCCACTTGCGTACATAAGTTAACAAATGGAGGAAATTGGTCTTAAATTAAATGAATTTTTTTATATTTTTTATTATTATCTATTTATTTATTATAATTTGATTCAGTGGGGAAAAAAACTAAACAGCAAGGTTTGAATAATCTAAAGGGGCTAGTGGTATAGTTAGCGAACTACTACACATGTGATGTGAGCTCTAAGTGGACATAATAAACCAGCTGGTAGGTGTAGTAATTTTTTCTTATGTTACTGGATGCCTTAAAAAGAATCTGTCTATGAAACAGAAGGTTTTTGTTTCGTAGCCACCTTGAAAGAAAAAATATTTCCATAGCGAGCTGAAAGTTGAAGATTAGCTTCTATGCTGTCCTAAGGAAAAGAAAATTTATGTGTGAAAGAGGCCAAGATCTGGTCGTCAGCAGTCTACAACTGCTCAGCTAGCACTTAACAATAAAAAAAAAATTTTTTTTAAACACACATACATTTTCTTTTCCTTAGGACAGCATAGAAACTTTTTTATTTTATTATTATTATTATATTATTATTATTATTATTATTATTATTATTATTATTATTATTATTATTATTATTATTATTACTATTATTACTACTAGTAATATGAATTGTTTATTATTATTATTATTATTATTATTATTATTATTATTGATGTTATTTTTATTTTTGTAATTGCATGTTCATTTCTATGGTTCATTTCTATGCTAGTTTTCTATCTAAAATAGGAGAGTCAGGTTAATAATTTTAAAGTGGTACTACTTTGGTGATGTTACATGTTCCTCCATCTCACCTAGAACAGTTAAAAAGGAGACTTCTGCAAGTAAGAGGTTGTATTGCTGCTAAAAAAACCTCTTAGCACTGCAACTTTGATGAAAAAAAGAGGCGTGTGTCATATGGTATTGTTAACCCTGACTTCCGTCAGAATAATGCTGATGACCAAAACTTTCGACGGGTACTGTAAAAAGCATAATCTCTGTAAGTGCTAAGTCTTCATATTTTAGTCAATTCTCTACAAGCTCTGACTCTTCATTACAATCTTTTTTCTTTTTCTTTTCTTTTTTTGCTTGAGTAAAGAGCTGGGTCGGGCATAAGAAAACCATTAGTCAATTCTCATTAAACCATTTTAAAAAGACTTACTGGGGTGTAAGCAAACAACTTCCAATCGTGATGATAAAACCATAGCTTGGAATAGTGCCAATCATCAATACAAAAATGATTCAAAAACTGAGAACATCCCGTCATTACAAGAATCCAGGATTTTACCAAGGATACAAATTTAAATGAGCGTCGAATGGGAAAGTGTGTCGATGTTGTTTCGATTTTGTGATAACCCGCTGATCATCGGCGAGCGTACGTTGAAATCGGCTGCTCTCGCCGACTGCGCGTGCTTACTAGCTATTAGCGTGCGTCGCGCTCTAGTAAGCAAATTCAGTCTACGGTGCAATGAACGGATCACAAGTTAAGAAATGTTTGGCGCAGTTTGTTTTGGAATTCCACTATTCCAAGCTATCGTTTTTTCATTATGACTGGAAAGTATTCACATATACACCAGTAAATTGACAGAACAGTAATGTCTACACTATTATTATTCCTATATTTATAATTTTTTTGCAGTTATTACCACTAAAGAGATACTTTCAAGTAGTTTATTTGATATACCGATGGCTTGTAGCCTGGTATTTCTTGGCCTGGCTAATTGTATCAGGCATTTCTTCTGGATCAGCCAACTATTTCACGTACATAACAAATTTGTCCTTCTTAATATTAAATTTTTACTTTATAACTGCAGCAATATCTGTTACATTCAAATATGTGTCAGTTAACTTCTTTGCTAAGCTAACAGAAGGTAAATGTGATCATGTTGCTCCCATTGGACCCCCTGCTGGATGCTATAGAGACAACAAAATCAGTTGGTATCATATGATACAATGGTTGTTTTATCTCCTTGGTACTGAACTGTCTGTTGGAGTCTGCATACTCTATTGGGTTCTATTGTACAGAGGTGAAGAAGTGAGCCATGTGAGCTTTCATACTCACCTTGTAAATGGAATATTTGGACTGATTGAAATTTGGATCTGTGGGATTCCAACCAACACTCTACATGTAATATATGTGATGGCTTTCGGTACAGCTTACACTGTCTTCACTGGACTCTATTATGCAGGATCTGGGAAAGTATTGTACAGTGTTCTGGATTATAAAAACAGTCTAAGTTCTGCTGTAGGAGTCTGCTTTGGTATTGTTTTTGCTTTTATTCCTTCTGTACATTTTGTCATATTTTATTCTCAATCGAAGCTTCAGCAATGTATAATAAATTTAGTTTACAAGAAGTGTACGAAAAATGAAGAAGAAACAAAGAGAACTGAACAGAATCCCAATGGTAATATTGAAGAACAATAATTTTTCATTCAACAAGTATTTAGCTATGTGTTATCTGTATAGAAAGTTTACATAATTTATTGTCTCAATATTTACTCTCAAAATATCATAGCTAACAAATTACTGCTTCAGATTGTAGTATCAAGCTGAGTGGAACAGCTCAATATAACGACAGACCCTTTCATGCAGTCCATTTACTCACTGTTCCCAGTATATACGTTTACTGTACGATTGTGGAAGACTACGGCACAATCGCGAAGGTAGACCTCACGCAAATAATTCAAGGTCAGATTTAGTCTTGCCAGCCAACCCTTTTCCTAATCGCGCCGCTCCCGTTATTTCGGCCAGACTAGGTCAGATATTTAGCTACTTCCTTTGCTGGTAATTTCAAGCCCATAGTTTCGGACTAGATTTACTGTTGCGTTATTTCAGTGTAGCTTCGGAAATTACTTCCGGTTTTTGCTCACTTAATTGAAACAAGGCTCTTATTTTTTTCCAGAAGAAGTGCTTTGGGGGAAATGAAGGCTAAAAAATGCTGCAAACTTTTCTTACTGGACTGGCACTATTCTAAGCTGTCTTTCTTTCATCATGATTGGAGAGCATTCACTTACACTCCAGTAAGCTAAACAACTTGTTTTGTTCTGTACTTTAATAGTCCTTTGTGTGTAATATAGTGGCTTCCATATACTTGGTTCTTCCAAATTGTTTATGTTGCTTATCGATGGCTGATAGCACTATATTTTATTAACTGGCTGATAACCTCTGGGGTCTCTTTCGGTGGTCCAACCTATTTAATATTTTTGACCAATTGGGCCTTCTTGGCTTTCAACTGCTACCTCATTGTGGCTGCACTTGCAGTCACCATTAAATATACTTCAGTTCATTTTATCAATAAACTTGATAGCAAAGAACTAACCCATGTTGGCTGCATTCGTGAAGAACCTCCAGCAGGCTGCTGCGGCTATGCAAGCAATACAATCAGTTGGTATCAAATGGTCCAATGGCTGTGTTATGTGATTGGAAATGAAGGAGCAGTCAATGTCTCTATATTATACTGGGCACTCTTATACAGAGGTGGTGCAGTGAGTGGAATAAATGCCAATACTCACCTTGTGAATGGAATACTAGCATTGCTGGATGCTTGGATTTGTGGTATTCCAACAAACACTTTGCACGTGGTGTATATTATGGCCTTTGGAGCAATTTATGTCTTTTTTACTGGTATATATTTACTAGGATCCGGTAACATCGTATACAATGTTCTGGATTATGGAGAAGAATTAGGGCTTGCTATAGCGACGGGCTGTGTGGTCGTTCTTGTTTTTATTCCAGCAATCCACTTTATCATATTTTATTTCCAGTCCAAGCTCCAGCAATTCATATTATATTGCATTTTTAAGAGGAAAAAAAAGATACAGTCTGTTGAATTGCAAGAAGAGGGTAAGGATATTGAGGCTCAATAAGAACTACTTTCTTTGTTACTGCATTCATTTCATTGATCATGATCACTGTTTTATGCAATCAGTCTTGCGTGTGTAGTTATTGTTGTTATATAGCTATTGTTTGTAGAAATGTTACTACTTGTGAATTGCAAAGTGAAATAACTCAACCTTTAATTCTAGTATAAAATTACTAGCAATGAGGGCATATAATTATTATAATTGGGAAAAGTGGATGGGGGAGGAAGAGGAGGAGGGAGTGCATGGAGGTGCTGACAAGAGAATATTAGGATGAGGTGGGTAAAACAAATAAATTCAATCCTTGATCCCTGGTACTATTTTCAAATCACTTGACCGTATTCAAAGAATTCCTTTCTGTGTTGATCATAATGAACATAGCATTCCTATTTTAAAAAACAATTGAAGTTGTAACTTAAGGTCTATATAATTATTCTCAACTTCCAAGTGTTCTGTTGGCACAACCAAGTTGGTGTGGTTAGAGTATAGCACTGCCTTAAAAGCAGAGTGCTCAAGTTCTAATAGCCCATAGAATAGCTACATGGCTTAACTATCAATTGCAAGAATTTCAGAATACTCCTTGATGGCTCATATGAGTAGACAAAGGTCTAATGAATTTTAAATATTGCTGGAAGGGTAATTCTATACTCACCAAAGGACACAACCATAAGAGAGAGTGAGAGCTGCAAAGAAACTAATTATTTTAAAAGAAATTCCAAATATTTTAGTAGTATCATAACAGCCAAATGTTCTGATCACTGCAATAGCATTTTAGGGGGTCCAGTTTGGCTACCGACATGTAAAAATAGCTACTTACAATTTTGAATATCATGCAATAATCATGAGAAAAGCTTTGGACTGTACACAGAATAGTTTGAATGCTATCACTTTTCTCTTATGTGACAGTAGCTAGCTATATTTGAAGAGAGACAGAAGCAGAAACCAAATAGATGCTACTTACTAATTCACTCAATCAATTGACATTTTATTGTTGGAATATGAACTCTCCTCAAGTGACTAAAGGCTGAACGTATTTAGGCATTATATAAATAACTTTGACTATAATATATATATATATATATATATATCAGCTTCACTTCTTCACTTGTAGGAACTCACTTCACTTGTAGCTACAAGAAGCTGTGATTCTGACATTTCAGGTAAAATGAAATTGAATAAGTAGCACAAAATACATGTGCTTTAGCTAAAACATTGAAATATTACATATTAAAATAAGTATCAAGTGCAGAAGATACTTTACTGAAAACTATGTTAAAAACATTACCTGATCTCCAGGAATGGTTACCTGGCTCTTCCCAGGATGCCGTTAAAAAAAAGTATGAGAGTTTGGACAAGAGGCTGACACTAAATTGCCTAACTCATTTAGTGTGTTTTGTGGAGCCATTATTAATTTTATATTCACAAGTAGGGTTGGCAAATTATGCTCATTTTTTGTTATCATTCTATGCTCGTTTTAGTGATTATGTACTTGAAACCTCTCATTATCCTCACACTATGTTTGTAGACAGAGTCCAAAGGTCACCTCAACCATATTCACAACTACATATAAAATCCTTGTACACATGACTAATCTGAATTCCAACAGTGCTGGGTCTGATGGAATTGCTAACAAAGGGTATTTAGTAATATATAAATTAATTTTAAAAAGTCTCAAAGCCAGTTCTGGAAGATTAGCTACATCAACTTGTCAATGCTTCAGTTCTCTGGCTAACCAAATATATGTGTACACTTGCAAATGATTTTGTTTTGCAAAAAGTCTTTATAGCTACATATACAATAAAAACTAATCATAATTTTTTAGCCAAAAACTGCCATATTATGCTCATGATTATTTTATGCTCTAGCTAGTATTGGAAATCACTTATTACGCTTAAAATTATTACAGCCTATTTCGCCAAACCCTAATCCACGAGCTGTCACGCACTGACCTATATGCCCGCACTGACCGGTGGTGTGCGCAGGTACCGGAGGAAGGGCTCTTCCCTTCACACGTCATCGCCAAAGCTCTAACCGCAACCAAGTGGATAAAGTCTCCGGACAGGAAGTTTATACTATTAATTGCTAACCACAACCATTCTTTTCCAATGGCCGATTCTACGGGTAGGAAATTTTGCAAGCTATTTAGTCTGGAATGGCATTATTCCAAATTTTGGTTCTTCCACCACGATTGGAAAATCTTTCTATATACGCCAGTAAGTAAAGTAGGCATTTTGTAATAACGTTAGAGCTGACAGGCTAGCTAGCTATATTCCTCTTGATGTGTTCGACCAGGAAACAAACTGCCCCACAAATCTCTTATATCTGGCCTACTAAGATTACTTATAGAGTGGGAACTTTTATAGCTTTTGTGTAAAATGAATGATATATATAGCTATGTAGCTTATTTCTGTTTTCCAGTATACAAGCAACCAAAAAGTGGGTTGGGCACTACCGGTTAGATTTTTGGCATCTTGAGCCCTGAAATAGCTAGGTAGCAAGCATTGTTAGGTGTCAGCTTTGTGGATGTTAGGACTACTCAACAAGAAATGTATGTGACTCCAGACATACCACTAGTGCAATACCAGAGAATGTAAAATGACTATTGAAATGTGTATGAAAGAAAGGCTTGAAGTGATTGAAAAGCTTGAAGTGATTGAAAAGCTTGAAGTGATTGAAAAGCTTGAAGTGATTGAAAAGCTTGAAGTGATTGAAAAGCTTGAAGTGATTGGTAAAGTTATATCAACATAATAGGACATAAACATAATAGGATTATAGGACACACCTTATTGGACATGAACATTTACAGGGAGTACCTGGTACATGTCCATTACATCTATACTACAACACTATGTTCATTCACTACTTGTCTCCATTCAAATGTGGAGCATGTTATATGGAATCTTGTTGTTTTCCTGCATTGCCACTTCATAGACTACTCAATTACTAGTGATGTGCTTGAGCACAAATAACAAGCGAGCCTAAAGACTATACTATTTTTATATGAATTATTTTGACTTCTAACACTGAAGCTACTGAAAATAAGGTCCAGTTTTTAAATTTCGCATACACGGTAAAGGGATTTCAGTGCCATAGTAACAACTCTCTGCAACTGCTTGAATTGAAGGAAAAAAACA
>WLWI01002940.1_pt1 | contig 14677 bp, 10 predicted proteins | sample 6701501 | NCBI WGS metagenome assembly WLWI01 (sample SAMN12718690, study PRJNA515312) | sponge metagenome | isolation source: marine sponge | host: Mycale hentscheli | place: New Zealand: South Island, Marlborough, Capsize Point | collected 2014-11-01
CCAAGCAGTTGCAGAGAGTTGTTACTATGGCACTGAAATCCCTTTACCCTGTATGCTAAACTAAAAAACTGGACCTTATTTTCAGTAACTTCAGCGTTAGAAGTCAAAATAAAAATAGTATAGTCTTTAGGCTCGCTCGCCATTTGTGCTCAAGCACATCACTAGTTACACATGATATCAATTGTAACACATTGCAATAACAAACTTACCGAAACTTATGGTAACAAATAACAACAAATGCTACTTCAAAAATAACTAGCCCTAAGACAGCAGCTATAACTATTCCTATTATAACAGCAGTTGTAGATATTGGCATTCTTGGTAGTATTTCCTCACTCGTTTCATTAGAGTAAAAAAATGTTGATAAAGCAGTAGTTGTTAGGTCTGTAAAAAATATCAAAGATTACATTTTAAAAATTTGCTTTGGAAAGTAACAAAGAAATTACCAACAAAAGGTATATTATACTTTATCAGCTAGTTACAATCTATATTAGTTGATAAATTATTATTATGATATTAACATTATAATTATTTTGGTAACTGTCATAAGATAAGTGATATAACCCTCAAAAAAGTGATATCCTCCCTCTGAAATAAGCCTCAGGTCATTATTACATTTATATTTGAAATAACAAAGTATTTGTATATTGAGACAATAGCTAGCTAGTTATATAGACTTTCTGACATACATGTTACGAACACTTAGGGCACACTATTTGGAGAGCAGGCATATTACAGTTGATGAAAGAAACACACTTCCAACAACAGAGACATCCCAACACCGGACAAAGAAAAAGATTAGCACACACTGGAACTACAGAACACACACTAACAAATCTGAACAGGCGCGGTAAAATTTGTAAACTAACGTGAATGCAGGTCGTTCTAAATGGCAGGTAAACGAATGAATGGGCATGGCCGTATAGCACCACTACCGTAGCGTCTGCCTTTTCTCTCGTTTAAAAAAAAAAACTAAGCCGAAATTAAAAAAAGTGGAAAATTAAAAGGACTTAAATAGTTATGTAGTTGATGTTCCTCTTCTATCAATGCATAAAGTCCCCATCTAGGAATCTGCTGTTGACATAGTAAATGAATGAATGAATGACAAAGAAATTAACTACTAACTAAGTTAACTACTAACTGAGGAAAACAATAAAACAATAAGTATATATTGTAAGTGTGTGCATGATCAAATTACCATGAAAATTTATGAATATTAATTAGGTGTTGAATACATAAATGCATGTTTGTGTGTTCTACCTGGACTATTCAAAGTAATTAGTGTTGTGGCTCTGCTTTGGTCTATTATACAACAACTAGCCAGCTACATATAAATGAAAGAATTAGTTCATTTAAATGGCGGAAAGTAGTACTTTTTCAGTCCTCTTTCATGAAAAACAAATCTTCAAATTTTTGGTGAATTAGTGTGGAAAATATAATTTATTGTACACATTTGTAAATTAAAGATATCATGGATTAGTAATAATTGTTTAGGACCAACTTTATGATGAGTCAGTGCATGAAATGTACTCTCTATATCAGTACTTTTTTTACTTTACCTGACCACACTAGTATATGAGGCCATATCATATTTATCAGTAATGAGCCTCTACCTTAGTACCAACAGTGTTTCTACTTGCCAGTGTGTTCAACCCACATACCACATCATCAGTGTTCTCTTCTGTTTGCATGTCATATATTTGTTTTCTTTAACATCGTTTTATTTTCTCTGCAAAATAATCATGTTGTAGGGCTGTTCCTGTGTCATAGACTTAAATTTGCATGGTGATATAATTTTTTGATGATGTTTTGAATATTAATGTTTGTGTGCTATCTGTTGTTTGTGCATGTACTCTTCTGAATTATTCTGTGTCACAGAAAACACAAGATAATTATTTGATAAGAATAATTTTCTTAGTTTACGTGAGTGAGGAGTAGATAAAGTGGGCAATAACAGCCCTAGTTTTCCAAGGGAGTTATGGAACACCTATTATGGCTCTAACACATATAGAATTAAAAAAATATATCCAGCTAGTTTTTAAGAGACTCTCACCTATCATCTCCATGCAAGGAAATTGAACACCCAGTCACAGAATATTTTATCATTCGATATATAACTCCATCTTATTATACAGTGTTTCCATCTTATATCACAAATGTAGTGACATTACTCACTTTTAGTGGTAAAAATCAAGCCTTCTCCACCAGATATTTCAGAAGTGGAGTACAGACCAATAGGCATAACACAGTATTCTGTGAAATCAGTCAGATTGGCCAACATGAAGGAAAAAGTCACTGGCCTAGTCACATTGCCCACATTATGGAAAAAATCAGACCTGTAATCTGCAGTACTTGTTGAATAAGGACACGTGCATGTGTTTCTTGTGATTTCAATAGAAACTTCACATGCCTGAAATGAACAACAAATTATGATGAATCAAATTATTGTTGAAAATACAGTATCATCACAATAACTGCTCTTCCACTAAATTGTATTGAACAATTAAAACCCCACAAGCATTCTGATAATTATGTACAAGATTACTACCAGCCTGCAATAATTTTTACATCTTGCCTCATATCTCCTCACACACAGTTAGACTTACAAGGACAGTAATGCTATTTATTTCTCCTGTGAAATCATTGGAGATAGATACGTTGACCTTAATGAAGTTAATACCCACAGAGACAAGGGCAGGCTTCTTCAACACAGACCATAGCTCTATCGTGATTTGAGTACTCAAGGCACTCATGAACACACCATTGAAAGTGAACAGCTGCATAAAGGAAGAAAAAATACTAGCATATGTGTCTACATGGCTGGAGTTGGAGAAAAGTACACCAGAATAATTTTTTTTTATAATAACACTTGCTCTTGACAAGCAATATTATCAGCTAACGTTATAAAAATTATAAAGAACTATAAATACATTCACCATGAGAACAAATAACTAAAGGACTTCTAGTTTCAGATGTTACAAATATTCAGTATAATGACAGTGTCGTTATATTTAGCAGTGATGACTGTTGTTATATTCATGAAAAGTAACTTATTTCTTCTATGGAGACAACTATGTTGTCATGTTTAGTAGTGATTCCCATATCATTTTATACATTAGTAATATCAATGTTGCTATATTCAATAGTAATGACTGTATTGTTAAATTTAGTAGTGACAACTAGGCTATAATTATGTTGATTTATTCAATAGTGATGTGTCTGTGCTAGAATTAGTTGCTTAGTAATATGGATATAATTTCTTGTCATAATATTGAATAGTGATAACTATTAAATGTAGTAGCAACAACTATGTTATATACTGCAGTGGCATTGTATTCAGTAAGGACATCAGTGTTATTTCAATAGTTAATGGCTATGCTGTAATATTTGGTACTGATATCTAGGATACGATGAGCATGATGGCTATGCTGTTTTATTTAGTAAAGATGAGACTATTATGTTGTTATAATCTATACTGAAGGCTATGTATAGCTAGTGATGGCAAAGTTAGCATATTTGGGCTATAGAAATAGTATACGTCACCTCTGCCCTGTGGTTGCACAAGGTGGCTATACCCACCTTCACTATTAAAGTAGCTCCTCCTGGCCCGGACACAACTATAGAATTATCAGTAGTTGTCTGATTCACACCTCCAACAGACACTATATAAGTCCGGTTCCATACAGGTCCATGAAGAGCATATGCTGGAACATGGGAGTATTGGACTGTAGCCTTGGTAGTTCCATGCACAAAATACATCTCAAAGACAGGTGGGTCAGGCACTGTGGTTTATATGCATAAAGACATGGATGCACATTTTACCTTCATGTTTAGAAAATGGAAATAATTGAAATAAAATAAAAGAGTGCAGTCATTACTTCACAATAAACTTTGTATAAAGGATAAATAAACCTGTATTATTGTAAGAGCTGTTTTGTACTGGCATATACTTGGTTTTAATTATGTTACTTATATTTAGATATAGTTGAAACAAAATATTGCCTAAATTGGGAAAAGTATTGTAAAACTAAAAGGCCGTCTATCATTTTGTTAACTTTTATAAACAAAAGTGCCTAAACTAAAACAATTCTAAAACGTACCTCCTTCTGTAGTTCTTAAAGTATCTATTGCAAAGAAATCCATTCTGCCACCAGTGTAAGTGTAGAGGTTAACTGTTGAGACTCCCACAACATACCCAGTGAATGGCCTCAAGCCTGTCAGCACAATAGATTTCTTACGAGTCTGTATCCAAATTAAACAAGAGCATGAAGACTGTAGGGGGTCACAGTGTAAGTTTTTCTAGAAAGAAACTACTACTATTTTTCTAAAAGACATTAAATTGCAGACATGTTCTTCTTACTTCCTACAGGAGTATAATAATACTGATTCATACATTAATTTTATTAGCATTATAGCTAATGTGACTGAAATTCATAAACTAAATGTTTGAAGAAATGATATTCAAATAATTAACATATTCTGTCTAGGGATAAATTTAAGAATGAATCATTCAATAATGAATAAATACATAATATTAACTTAGCTATTATTTTTTGTGTTTAAATGCCAATGACATCATCCAAGTCTATTTTAATGTTACAATGAATATGCATTAATACCACGGATGAAAGCCTCTCATACCCAATAGTGTTGCATAAATAGGTTTTCAACATTTTCAGATGCAATTACTACTGGATTACTGCAATCAATCTGCAATGTGACATTATAATTAAAAGAAAAATTCACATGCTCGTACAGCAGTGTACAGTGTAGCTAGCAGCTTCACAGCATCAACCTGGCTCCATTTTTGTCTCTACTTCACACTTCAGTAAGAATCAAAGAAGAATTTCGAAAGTCACTGCTCTGTCAAGAATAGATGCTGTTAAATCTAGCATGATTTACCCAGAATTTTAACTGTGTTTTTACTGAAGCCATGCTTTTGTGTTTCGTGGTCATCAAGATAATAGCACAGCTGATAATGATTACAACAATGGCAACTTCTTAGCTTTAATGAATCATAGCATAAAGTCTGGAAATACAGCTTTAGCTAAGCATTTTCATGACAGCAAAGAAATATGTCACATCACCATATTGGGGTAAGTAAGTGTAGCAACTAAAGAAGGTACTAAATTAATTAAATTTGCAGCTATCATTTGAGTTTGTCATTCATTTGTTAAATTAAATTGTCTAGCATGTGACAAAGTTTATATAGAACAGTCTGGGAAAACACTGGAGCATAGGGTGAAAGAACATCAAAGATCTCTGACCTCTAATGACTACACCTATGACACCTCTGCAGCTGCACCACAAATCATAATGGAAACAGAGATGTATCATGGAGTCATATAGTAAAACAGGTCAGAAATGCTATGAATAGGGAGGGACACTGGGATACTTCCTGGGGTGTGTAAGAGCATCATAGCTTGAGGTGTTGATAGTAGTATCAAAGATGTTTATAACTTCACCTTAGTTACAGCATCATTTCTATCGCCTACTGTACTTTTTGTATTGTAGATGATGGCTAGCTAAATAGAAGCCAAAACATTTGACTTAATAATAAATTTATGACTAGTGATCTTAACTGTAGTAATCAATTAAGCAATTTGCTTAATGCCCATAATTATGATGTGTAAATCTGTATACATTTTTAACCTGGCCAAGCAATTAATTGTAGCAGACTCCTCAGCTCTTTAAGCTTATGTCAACTTAATAAGCAATTGATAAAACTGCTGGTTATTTACATCTAAAATTAATTAGTTTGTCTCTAGAGTAATACCTTAAATAAATTTCCTACCTAACCAAGGCAGAGATAGACATTAACAATAAATTGCTAGTTACATTAACACAATCGAAATGAGACAGAATAATATTACCCACTATATTAATACCTTCACCTGCTTGCTTAGTAGGAGGTTCAAGATTTCTTTTTGTTTAGACATACTACTGTATTTAGCAAAGGACAAATTACAAAATTCTGACTCAGCACATTAAAATTTGATGGAGTGCGTTCATTAGAAGTTTGAGACCGCAGAAAAAAAAAGAAACTTGATGATGAAGCATAATATTGTTCTATACTACTTTTCCTTGCTTTAGGTAAGAAATAAAGCCAGTGTCTAACTATTGAAAAAGGGGGCTCATCTTGAATAAAGGGGGGTTCGTACAACACTAGTCAAGCCCCCCTAGATCTGCTCCTTCATACATATTTTATATTGCACTAAATTAAAAAAATAATAATTAAAAAATTATGTTTGTAACTGATTTAATTAGTGAGCAGTCCACCATAAAAAAAAAGTTGACCTGGTAATTTGTGACAGATCTTGAAGAAAATAAAATTATATCCTTCCCCTCCCTACCCCTACACACACACACACAAAACTGTGTAGAAAATCTTGACAGATGATTCACTTACTTGTATCATTCCGTCTACACGAAATACGTCAGGCCTAATGCTGAACACATAAGGAGCCAGACTAAAATATTCACTTCCAATATTTTGACTTTCACAAAAGGACTGTGTTAAAGGATTATCATTCCAGACAATAGACAGAGTCGTACTGGTGGCAGTTTGTAACATAGGCAGCTGTCTGTTCCTAGGTATAGCTGGATTGGGAGCTAAACACATGAGAGCTACAAACACAAGTGTGTGCATACATACATACATACAAACATACATACATACATACACACACACTCACATACATACATACACACACACATACATACATACATTTGTATATATTAATGATAAGAAGTAACTCTTTAATGTCAATAAACTGGATGATAGTAATAGGTCAATGAGATTAACTAGCAAACATTTTTATGCATACGTGGAAGTGGTTGTTGATCTGGACTCAATGGCACAATGAAATTAGGTGTGGCCAGACCATCAACAACTATCAACGTAGTGAAATCCGATATGTCTACAGCAAATACGCCAGGATTAGACAAGTTTGCACTCTCCCAGTAGATAAATTGCCCACCAAATTTAATGCTACCAGCGGGCAAACCTGCACAAATGTACAGTTTCAATTAAAGATAATGTACACAAATAAAAAATGTACTCACCAACATCCATTCTTCCAGAATTGGACTCAAGTGTCAATCGGTTAACAAACTCACTGCAACTCACAAAATCTGGCAGACATTGGAAAATGTTGCCAGAAGCTTTGTCAGACACCAGCAATTTATTCCCTATGGGGTTCAGAGCCAAGGCTTGTGTGACATCAATAACCGTATTTCTCTTCTTCCTCTTTCTATTGACGCTTCCATCTATTACCGGAGTCACAGTGGTAATATCTGTAGCATTCCTCAAATCAAGTAAGTATATGCTTGTGGCACCATCCGTAATTGACCAATAGAACAAACTACAGCAAACAAAAAATAATAATAATAATAATAATAATTATAATAATAGCATGTACCCTGACACACAGTTGCGCTTGACAAATTGAAAAGTAATAATGTAGTACCATAAGTTATTTTTATTCCATACTATCATTCTCTACCGCTGTTTAAGGTTACAGCAGTTTTCCCTCTCCTGCTCTATCTATTCGTGAACTATTATCCCACCTTTCCTTTTTTTAAATTCTTTTTTCTTGAGTCATGGAGTCCCTTCTCCTCCTTTGTCTACCTCTCCTGCTTCTGAATCTTTCTGTCCTTCTAGCACGATTATGAACTCAGGCTATGCAAAAAACTTTGCCTTATTTCTACTTTCACCTTATTTTTTAAAACTTAGGCCGCCTTTAGTTGACGATTCAGTTCCACCCACTTAATAGTACAATATTAATAGTTCACTTTTTGCCTTTTCTTTCATACTTTCTCCTTCTATTGCTATACTGACAATCTTGTCGATTCCACCTGCTAATTATTTTTCCTTCTCTTTCGCACTTTTGCCTTCCTTTTTGAAACCTACACCACTTATCCTCATTTATTCCATTAGCTTTTTAGTTTAGTTACAATTACAATAATCACTTTCTACTGAAGGTGAGGACACTTTACCCATTCTCCTGTTACTCAGCCACTCTCGTCTTCGTTTTCCATTTATTGTTGTACCTGTTTTGGTTGTAAACAAATTTACCTTACAAGTAATCTAGCATAGACAAACCCTTTACTTCTTTACACCTGCATTCATGGTTTACTCGTTCATTCAGCACAAAGCTGCTCTCCTGTTCCTCCACCACTTTGGCCTACTATCCATTTTGGGTACCAGGTTTGGTTGCTAACCAGTTCACCTTGCTTCAGTGCGAGTGCATGAGTATTGTGGGTATGCGTGGTCTAGCTCATTACCTCATGAATTATTCATGAATACATATGTCGTCGTCAGTCACGGGGATTATAGATTACTGGTGATGTGCATGAGCATAAATTTCGAGTGAGCATAAAACTGTTAAATTGATTATAACTTCTAACATTCAAGCTACCAAAAAAAGGTCAAGTTTTTTTATATACGTATGGTAAATGGGTATCAATACCATTGTAACCATTCCTTGCAACAGTGTGAATTAAAAAATAAGAACAAAAAAAAACAAATAACATTATTCATACATTTTCTTTGTGATATTGTCCTAATAGCTGTAATGCACAATACTTTCACACAAATGGACATAAGTACACAAGACTTACTTTCGTGGTTAGTCTAGTGGACAATGATTTTTCATTTAAATAATGTTGTATAGAGCTTACAACTATGACAAACAGCACATTAACTTACCACCAACACTAACTCATACAGAAATGGAACTCCGGTAAGTTTTTGAGTTTTAAGTGCACCCGTAAAAGAAATGGTAAGCAAATTCAATTTCTAAGATAATATGGGTAATGATTGATAAACCAGAGGATCCTGTTTAGCGAAGTTTAGGAAGGGGTCGAACATCCAGCTAACACAACAACCTTTACCATACATAGCTACATAATTAAAAAACTCAACTTTATTTTAGTAGCTTGTGTGAAGTTAAAATCAATCGTTTAACTATAGTGTAGTTTTAGGCTCGCTTGCCATTTGTGCTAGCGTATCACTAGTTGGCGAGCGAGCAAAGCGAGCGAGACACTCTTAGGGATGACACAACTGAAAAATCGGGGATATTTGTTTGTTCATATGTGTAGACATACATCTGTCATTGTGTACTTTGACCCTTGCATTTTTGTGTTTGCTTCTTAACCCCTTCACATACCTCGGCTAAAAACATATTTTCGTTTAGCGAGACCATATCATTCAAGGAAATTAATTAGGTTATTTCTGAATGCCACAAGATGTACTTAGGTCTTAAAAACTTACTCTTATACTCAACACTGTGCAGTAATTCTTTAGAACTTCTTGTTGTTGTTTTTTTCAAATTGCATAATGTTATGGCGAATGGTTACTATGGTATTGAAACTCTTTACCAGACATAATAAAAACAAAAAACTCGGCCTTTTTTTGTAGCGGTTAGTCTGGTTGTCAAAAGATACTGGTAATTTTCTGATAGTCTGCAGAATGACATATCTTAGAGACTACAGAAAATACCAGTACTGCAGTAATTGATGTAAGAAAGGGATTCTGTATAAGTGTATAATGGTAACAATGGCTACGTACTTAGCTATACTTTTAGAAATGGACTAATAGATTCCTTTGAAGTGTTTCGTTTGTGCACAGGCTCGCTCGCCCTTTGTGCTCTAGCACATCCTTAGTAATAATAATAAATTAAATGGTTAAAAGAGCTTATATGCAATAAACCCAACAAACTAGCAGTACAAAAAACCTTGGAATTGCAATTTGTAAGCATGTACACAACACAGTTTTTGTTATAAGTAATAGGACAGCAAGTGATAAAAGTACTTAATACAAAAACACACTCACCCAGTCGCAGGATTTATTTCTGAATTCACCACTGCATTGGGGCTGACAGTAAGCTGAAGTTGTGGAAAGACTTCTTCCTGAATGTCAACATTAAATATCTCCACCCTTATGAGCTCCAGCCGTCCAGAAGATGTGATCACTCGTGAAATGTACACTTTCTTTGCAATCCAGTCATATGTCAGTGAAACCAGCATTCTGCCAGAGGGCATCATTAAGAATGGCTGCAAGAATTATTGTAATGATTAAAAAGGCTACATAAATAGGATAAAGAATCAGAATGATGTTCTCACTTGCACTTTGCCACCAAAGCCTAGAGGCTGTGAGAGAATGAGACTTGAGTTCCTCTCATACCAATAAGCCCTCCTATCCAAAGAATCGACTACTATAGGCCCAGCATTGGGCTCAACCCTCAGCATCTGATTGATAATTGTCTCATTGCCATAGTATGCCATTCCCATGGACTCGAGAGATAACACTTGCCTGGGATAGCTCAGGCCTGCAAGTGGTGAGAGAGTGAGAATACATTAAACACAATACTTCATCAAAAACTTCTTTGGTTCACTGTAATTTCCAGCCTATTTTATTCTTACCAGTTGCAGTAACAGAAAAATTGACCATTTCTGAAGCCAGCCCAGTACCACCATCATTAGATGCACTCACCTGAGCGAGAAAAAAAAATCATAAACTAATTGTGTGCTTCAGCACAAATGGCAAGCGAGTCTGCCTCGTTAGTTTACATATCACTATATATTCTCTTCCTGAAGTTAATGTTCTAGCTAGTTTATAAATGCTGGATACTTTTTTATTTGCAGTGTGAATTTTAGCTAGAACATACAGAATTACTTTCTTACCTCAATTTTCCTGAAAATTACTAGCTTCTGTAATATCTTCCATTCTGACTATCTAAATTTCCTGTAACTCTTGACGTCAAGTACTCTGCTACAAAATACAAAGTCCAAGTTTTTTTTAATAAGTACTAATGGAAGCTTCAGTAGTATTTAGAAATACCGACTATCTGAATTGCTAGCAGCTATTGGCCGCAAGTGCTAAGCTACAGAAGAACGGCGAAGTTTCTCAAATAAAATCTAATAAAGAAGACCCCAATGCTGCAATAACCATTCGCTGATTCTTTTTTTACATGGAAAAACAAACACTATAAGTAATAAATGCATAGTTGATTACATTTATCATCCATACATATAAAAAAATTCATAACAAATTATACAAAATTCATACTATTCACCACTAATACTCTCTCGCTCGCTTCACTCACTTGTTAACACTATCACAACTAAACTATATCACTTATATATGCAAGAACCTAATTAAATCACAATATGCTATGGCATAGGAAGGGGAGCCCCCCCCCCCCCTCCTAATTTTGGGGTACACTCTAACGAGGTGATTTCTTACATGAACACCTTTAAAGCGCAAAAAACATACCCTTGGATCCCCTCCATACAGAAACATCTTCCTACATCGCTGATGTGCATTTGATAGAACAATAGCAACAACACGAACAAAATCTCACCTCCACACCATACATTCTACCAAGTATAAGAGGATAAGAAGGAAAAGACCTTGGCTGTTCAGCTTGAAGGATGCTGTAGGAAGTTCTGACATCAAGTAAAACTTGAGAAAGCTACATGCACATGATCACACCAAACAAACAATTTGTGAAGGTTCATCTCTGGTGTGTGAAGGTGTACGCGTGCTAGTGTCTGTTCACTTTTATGCATAAAGTATACTATAAATATATATTTGGATAATACTACATATACAGTAAGTAAAGAGTAAAAAGCTGGGGTAGTATTTTAAATACTAGTGATGTAACACCAGCACAAATGGTGAGCGAGCATAAAACTCCACTATTGTTAAATGATTGATGTTAATATCTAACATTCAAGCTACTAAAAAAAGGTCGAGTTTTTAAATTACATGTATATGATAAACGGGTTTCAATGTCACAGTAGCCACTCACTGCAACTGTTTGAATTGAAAAAACAAAACAAAACACAATTCACGCTAGTTAAATGTTTGTAATGAACGGTATTGTCACACAACCGGATATACCTACACAAGACTTACCTTTTTGGTTATTTAAGGTCAATGAATTTTCAAGTAAATAATGTTGTGTAGAGCTTATAAGTATGACAAATAGTACATTAACTTACCACAGCCACTAATTCGAATAGAACTTCAGTAAGTTTTTAACATTTAACTACACCAGCAAAATAATTCAAAATGGTGAACAATTCAATTTCTAGGATGATGCGGGTATTGATTGATAAACAAGAGGATTCAGTTTAATGAAGTTTTGGAGGGGTTGACCATTATACTAAAACTTTTCTTTACACAAAATAGTGTTAATTTAGTTGTGCATTCGTTATCATTTGTATGTGTGTTTGAGGGCCCGGGCATATAACACTGTAACTTGGCTCTCCACATTTAGTCTTACTTTATTTCTTGTCTCGATCACTTACCGTACCATTCTTTCTCTTTTAAATAAATCTTAACTAACCTTAACCTGTACAAGGAGTGGGATTGGTTGATAAGAACTTGGTGTAAGCAGTATAGATAGGCTGAAGAACCTTAAAATACCTGGTGACAGGCTACTTACCCAGCCATCCAACTATCTTTGAGAGCTATTTGTGACTCCCACACGAGCTTCCACACATAAGTCATTATGTGCTTTGACCCTTACACGTCTGTATTTACATCCAGGTCAACCCTGTCCCATACTCCAAACAAAATCCTTTAGTTCTGATCATTACCTGTATAACCAAGTTCACCATTTTTCAATTACGTTGTCTCTGAAATATCATAATTATTGTGGACGCAGACTATGACATTGAAAACTTTTATACTTATGTAATTGAAAAAAATCAGCAGTATTTTATCAGCTTCTGTGCTGTTTGTAGGGGAAAATTGGTCATTTAAAAGTCAGAATGGCTTAGTTTATTCTACTACTCAAGAAAATTGAGGTAAAATAGTAATTCCATATTGTTATCTAAAATGTATGGTCAATGGCTACATAGCCACTTGTAGCTATACTCAGGAATAAATCCATTGAAAAATGCCTTCCTATAAGGAGCTAAAACATTAACTTCAGACAAACCTAAATAAATGTAACCTTTTTGTTATTTTTGCATGTTGATCTTGTGAAGGCAATCAACTACTTGTTGTTTGAATTAATGGTGGACAATGGCACGCTCGCCACTTTTGCTGAAGCACATCGCAAGAAAGCTGCTACTCAGTCAACTTAATAATTGTAATATGTGAGTATTATACAGTAAAACTAATGTGTTTGTATAAAAATATGTGAACAGAGCAAACAATCACTTACGTCTAAGTCCATTCCAGTGCTGTAGTCTACTACTCTAACTCTGAAGTTGGACACAGGCCCTACCACACTGTTCCAAGTCACCAGTGCATTACGTGTGCTGCGGTCAGCTATTAGAGGAGTGTACAGGAACACTTGAACATTCTCCACTCTACCAGGTCCTAATGGCAAATAAATTAATCAGCAAGTAATACTATCCTCACAGTAAACTTGGAGAATAGCCCATTCTCCACTTACTGGTCGGTAGAGATAGAAAACTACCAAAAACAGCTTTGGCAGCCTCAGTCCACGATGAGATGGCCACCACTGTGGCAGTAACGTTAGTCAAAGACTGTTGCACAGGTACTCTGATTGAAGTGGTGGGTGTCTGCCACAAACATAATTATGTCACAAATAGAATAATGTGGTACTATCTTCTGAATAAATACTTGTCAACTATTCTTTTCCTCTGTGTTGTACTCCTACCACCAAACTCAACCCTGAGGTAAAAACCACTGAAATAGTTATGTACTCGTTTACAATTTACCAGTAAAATTTGTAAAACTAAATAAAAGTAGAGGAGTATAAAATGTTATATTAATTTACTACTACTACATGGAGCTATTACAACAACAAACTACTACTAATAGAAACAATATGAACACACTGCTGAATAAAAGCAAAAGATATTCCCACAAACAGTGCTACATCTGCTCATTTACTGTAACCATAACAGAAGAGCCTGCATTCAGTGTGTAGCTGATGTTATAAAAAATAACAGCATCAGTGATGCCTCTGACTGACGAGGGACCCCATTCTATTTCCACCAATGATGTTGAAGATTGAGGTACATTTAAGAAGGGTGCAACCGCTGGTGTTGCTGGTTTTAGTTCACTGAGTCTACGGTTTTGGCTTCTCAAATTTCCTATATAGAACACATCAATAAAAAAAATCATACATTATCAGCCTTTTCCTCAAATAAATATCTTAAGTACTAATTATAAATACATGGCTATTTATAGGCATAAAACACACAATAAAGCTATGACACCTTTAAAATTATGACCTTCAACAATGATGGCAGAGTCACTAAATGTCAAATTATTGTGCTTACTATTGTTTTACTTCAAAGGAGGCATTGAAAATTCAGGATTATAGGCAGCTCTTTTTTCCTCATGATTACTTAACAAGTTACTCTGAGGGTTTTGTTACACTAACAGGTGGAACACCTAGCTAACTAACGTTAGACTTGTTATCGGCAGGTGTAGCGCAGCGTACCGAGGTTACCGGCGGTTAAAGGGGAAGGGCCAAACGGCCGTGGGCAAGGCCGGCACGTGACGCGGTATAAGAGGGGCCCGGCCTCGTGTAATGAGCATCAATTGGAATCAATAAGAAATGAGCAATGAAAGAGCTGTCAGAGCGAGCGCCAGGAATGGTCCTGGGGCCCGCAACAGAGAAGCTTCTCCGGTTCCTAAGCGGAGGAAGGAGGACAGTGTAGTGAGTGAGGAGTCGGACGTCGG
>WLWI01002941.1_pt1 | contig 14675 bp, 10 predicted proteins | sample 6701501 | NCBI WGS metagenome assembly WLWI01 (sample SAMN12718690, study PRJNA515312) | sponge metagenome | isolation source: marine sponge | host: Mycale hentscheli | place: New Zealand: South Island, Marlborough, Capsize Point | collected 2014-11-01
GGAGGCCGTAGAAGTTGTTGCGCACCTCGTTGGTATTGTGGCGGAAGAGGTTCCCCCCACTGAACGTATACAGGTACTGGTTCATGCCCTGTATCCACTCAGGTTCAAACGAGTAGAACGAAGGCCAGCCCTCAGCAGGCGGGCTATATGTCAGCGTGTAGTTAGGCATTAGAATAATCCCAGATTAGATAGAGATACTCATCGGTTCCGGGTGGCATCAGGAAGTCTCCGGTATACCGTGGTTGAGCCCCGGTAGGGGTGATGCCCCCCACAGGAAGCGAGTTGGATAGAATCGTAGCGATGTCGGTCTCAAGATACTTGGTCGCGGACCGCAAATACCGGAACCGGTCCGAAGCCCGAAGTGTATAGTTGTCCGGGGTGATGCGGTTATACACCATCGTTACCGTACTTCCGTCTGTAGGCCCGAGGTTGCCACCTTGAGGGGCAGAAATCTCTTGCCAGCTAGACACAATCGGTGCTCCCGCACCATAATTAAAGGCGACCGGAGTGCTACTCAAGGGCGATACAAACCCATCGGTAGTACCCCACTGGTACTCGCTGTGGATGGTTTGGTTTTGGTACTCGGGACGAGAGAGGGTGATGAGCCTTATTTCAAGGGTAGATACCTCTGGACACTTGACCTGAACCTGAATAACAAAGTCACGCCCTGTAACCCCGGCAACGTAGTCAAGGTCAATAGTTAGGGTGTTCTCCGTAATCGAGTTCTTGTTGACGTCGGGAACAGGGGGCTCAGACACATTGGTAATAGGACCGGTAGAAACACTCGAGCCACTATACGTTGTGGTAATCGTAGCCGAAGCATCGTCGGGAACGGGGTCGATAACGACGTAGTCAATAGATACAGGACCTACCAAGTTTCCAAGGTTGACGCAGAACGTCTGTTGTGCCGGGGTAAGTAGGAACGTCTGGATGGTATTACACTCGATACAATCCTCCTGACCGGGCAGGAACGTGTCGTTACTGGCCAACACATACTCGTTCATATACGGGTCGTAGCCGCCGAGCTTCTGCGTATTGAAGTTGGCAATGAACTCGTCGCGGAACCAGCTCCGCATGCCGTTCTCGCTGATGACGGTAAGCTGCTCCCTCTGCCCATCGCCATAGAGGTGGATGACAGAGCCACGCTTGGCATCGGTAAAGAACTTATGGGGCCCCCACTCCGCAAAACTCTCGGGGTTGTTGCTGATACCAAAATCCTCCGTTCGAGCCACCTGCGTGCCCAATACCTCGGGCACAGACGTAACCACGCTCTCGCCAGTAGAGTCGGTAAGCAAGTTCTTTCCCGCCAAGACGTAGCTAATCTTATCCTCCTGCAACGTGAGGATATCGGTGCGCCTACCGAAGAGCTTCTCTACAGGCCCATAGCTGTCCTCTAGCGGCTTGAAGTTGAGCAAGCCAAGGTTGAACTCATTGAGCTTGTTGATGTTGGTCTCGTCGTTGTATACGCCGCTGTAGGTTAGGTCGGCAAAGCGGCGAATCTCTCGGTAGTCTTGGTCGCTGGTGGTGGTAACGCGGTTGCCAAGGGTGATGGGCTTTCCTGTTACCGAGTCACGGACCTTATAGCTCTCGACACCATTGCCGTAAGTAATACAGTTAAAGAACGCCGTGTCAACAATAGCTGGAAGCGTAGCGGTTTGGTTTTGAGTATTCCCACGATAGCGTCGGACATCGTCCGGGTCTGTAACAATGGGATAAGACTGGCTCGACTCATACCACAAGTCCGGTAACGCATCTTGAGGCTCGGTCTCAAAGACAAAGGTGCTGTTGGATTTAATGATAGTCCAAGTAGCGTTTATTCTAGAGCGCCGGTTGGGGCTACTGCCAGAACCGAAGCCACCGCCACACTTGTTGGTTCCAATAGCAACAAATTGAATGGTCGATGGATTGGTTGTATTGTTGGCGTAGAACCGAATCTGATTTGTGTCACTATTAGTGCTCATATCAAAGAGCGGCCCACCAGTGACAGTGGTGTCATACGTTTGGTTGGTGGGAAGGGTCTCATCAGGGTCTCCCGCCTGACCTATTTGCGCTTCGATAGCCGCACGAGCCCCAGAAGCGGGGTCATCAAACCACTGAAAGATGTAGTCATAATCCTGTGGGGCCACAAAGTTTAACTCGAACTCCATAAAGCGAGACTCGCAGCTTGCGTCGCCACGACCCACACGAGTGAAGTTCATTTCCAAGCGAATCCTAGTTCCAGAAGGGATAGTGGGAAGGGTTGTTGCACTATTCTCAAACCCGGTATATACTAACACGGGATATTCTCCCGGACTATCAGCGCCATTCTCTGTCCTTTGGTCGTCACCACCGTTGGTGCCCGCCGACTGCCTTCCCAGAAACAAGTTCGTTCCTGAGATGACGGCATTGAAGTCGGGAAGGATTTTCATATACGTCCCCGGAAGGCTCCCCGTTTCAATCTCGTCTTCGATATAGGTTTTCTTTTCTAAAACGGTAGCGTAGCTACAAACTGTAGTGGGGCCGTCGGCATCTCTCTTTACCACATACCGGTCGCCTTCCTCAACCTTAGCCGCGTTCTCCCCCTCAAGGAGGAAGTAAGAGTTTCCGTCAAGCGGGATTACCGTGTAGTCAGAGTATATGGTCTCATAGTTCTCTCGGTCAGGCTTAATTACGAACTTGTATCTGTCTGCCCAATATGGAGCCCGCATGGCTGCGGGAACCTGCACCTGAATCCTGTTGCTAAAAATAGAATCGACACAGGCGATTTGAATATCGTTACCTGCGTTGACCAGCGCCGTGCTAGACCTCCCGAAACCATCCATATAAACGATGCCAACCTCATAGCTACGGTTGCTATGCAGGCTGCGTTGCACATTAGCCGTCTCAACAAATATTGATATGGTATCTATCTGTATCTGCTCGTAATAGTTGTCTGACGTACCCGTATACTCAGGCATAGGGAAGGCAATGGTGAACGTAGCCGCAGTACTGGCCACAATCTCTGCCGGCTCAGCAAGGGCATCGATACCACTGCCTGCCAGAGGCATAGAGGCCGGGGTGCCGCCCGTAGCGGCTTGCTGAAGGACGCCGTTCCACGCATTAGTCCAAATGGTTTGGTCTGCGAAGGGGAAGTTGACAGGGTTAGTCTCAATAGTTCCCGCTGTACCCACAGCCTCCAAGAAGCTGGTGCTGGCAACCATCTCCGATACCGAGTCAAAATCCTCGGTGAGCGTATAGCTCATAACGATAGTAGAAACTGGCGTAGCGGAGTCGGGGACATTGACATTTACCGGGAGAAAAATTCCACCCGAAGGGGTGTCATTACCCATAGTAATCTCAAGGGTGAACGTGTCACCTAGATTCATATTGAACTCCTCAAAGTCTACTAACACCGTTGTGTTAGGGGTACTTGGGTTGGGAGTAATATTATAGGTTGTAGAGCTGTTGTCAGAAACATCAACTACCACAGGCGCAGCAGGGCGCTTGACATGGAAAACGTCGTAGCCAAACTTAATAGGCTGGTTATTCTCATCAATGAGGTCGTAGCCCTCGAGATAGTTTCCGTACACGAGCCTATTGCCCATCATCGTCTGCGCCTTAGACAATCTCGGCACGTTGTCGTACAGCCTCAGTATCTCACTCTCCGGGAGGATGGTGAATATTTTACTCTTGTTGAACGTAATGGTATAGTCGGAGTTGTCCGTCAATGCCGAGTCCGCCTTGTCCACCTTCTCAATGACGCGGATGATATTGTCATCCATCTCCTTGAAGAGGATGTCGATACCCTTCACCAAAGAACTACCTGTACGTACCGTAACCTGACAGGTGTTGATGGCGTTCTCCATCCCGTCGTTGAGGTAAGACTCGGGGGTGAAGTTGAAGGGCTTACTAACAAAAGCTGGCGAAGTAAACTGTGAAGTAGCCGAGTACTCGCTCTCCTCGTATCGATACCGATACCCAAAACAGATGAGCCGGTCCTCCATGTAGTTGTTCTGACTCCCGTCGTTGGAAGTCACTACGGTAGGTGCCTCTATCGGCGGGCGCTTAATCACTAGGATATCGTCACCCAAAACACCGCTATCCACATTCGCCGCCGAAGGCTGCGGATATGCCGTGGTAACATTGATGCGGCGCGGCGGGTTGAAGTCGTCGGTAAAGAACAGCAGGTCGTCGACCAAGTCTATGCCAGTAACTAAGTACTGCGGGTCGAAGTTGAGGGTCGTATCACTATTTGTAGGGTCTGTAGCGTCCTTGATACTCACCACATGGTACGTCAGCAGGTCGCTGCGCATATTGTATGAGACGATGAGGTCGAGCTTCCCCGTGGCCCCTTCAGTAAACGCAGGGTCATGGACGAACCAGTACATGGTCTCGTTGGCTCCGTCGCTATACGCCCCTAGGCACGTGGCGTTATCGCTCAAGGCCGTTCCCGTAGGTGGGTATACCAGCGTAGTGAGCTGGGTGTTGCCCTTGGTATTTTCTACCGCACCAATCTCAGAGTCCTCGGTGGAACCCATGCGGATATTCTGGGCATCGATATACTCTCCGTTGGGGACAAGGCGCTCGTCGACGCTCTTGTTCATACGGCCCTTGATGAAGTTCCTTACCAGATTTGCCATTACTTAATCCACTTGTCGCGGCCACGCAGGTTCATGAGCAAGCGTCCCGGATGGATATTGCTGATGCGAATCTTAGCGTTGCGTAAGAGAGCGTTCTTCTTTTTCCTTGCCCGACTAACGATGTACTCCTGTACGCCCAGCTTGGCGTCGAGGATAGCGTATTGGATATACGCGTAGACGTACTCCTCAAACAGCTTGTTGACCGTAATAGCAGCGTTGTCACCACCCTCCATGCCGTCGCTAACGTACTCGAGGATGACCAGCTCGTCAGCCATATCGCTGCTGAAGTTGATGACGCCACCTTTCTTATCGATACTAAACGTCGGGTTGATGTTAGCGGTTTCAGTATTCAGTCCGTACCGAGCCCCGATGTTGTAATCGAAATACCAATCGCCGTCACAGCAGTACCCAAACTGACCGTCGAACTGACTGTTGCCGTTCAGGTAGATGCTCTTCTTGGTACCAGAAATCCTGTTGTAATCGATGGTAGAGTTCTCCGGACGGAGAATGTTTCCGCTCTCATCAAACAGGATGTTACAGTCGTTGTCCTGCAAATACGCTGCGCTGAATGTGGTCTGGATATTCTCCGTCAGGGGACGCAAGACGCCGTCCTTATACAGACTGATGCGAACCCAGTTGACGTAGTCGGGAGGGAAGACGTAGCGCAGCCGGTCGCAAACGTTGAGCTCGAGGATTTTAATCTCCTTGAACGCATCGTAGTTGAGCTCTTGGATGGCTCGCTTGGCATGGAACAAAACCTTATACCGCTCCTCGTTATTGACCAAAGAGTGGTTGCCCATGTACATGAGCTGGAAGTTGGTTACGATGTCCTGTAGCGTAACGTACTGGTAGCTTCCGTAGTTGGCCTCGTCGTTGTAGTAGGCGTAGTCTGATAGATATGGCATTACTGCTGGGTCTCTTCGGCGTTAGCATACTGATATACATCACCCTCGCGGATGCTCATGCCCGCCATCTGCAAAATGCGATAAACCAGCCTAGGCTCGTCATCGATGGGTAGCTCAAAGTCTTGGTAGTCGGTCTGAGTCGGGTCGAACACAGGCTCTCCATTTGCCAGCAAGGTTACATACGTCCACTTCGGGTCGAAGGGGTAGCGGATGTACTGAGCAATGAGGTCGCCCGCTTGGTTAAAGGTTGTAGGAAACACGGTCAAGTCCCCTCCTTCTACGGTGTAAGCCGGATATTGTGTCGACGGAGCTGTCAACATAGAGCTGTTGAGAAGGGTAATCCTCCCGTGCGTTACCGCCTCGGCCTCGACGCCACCAGCCAAGACTTTGTTCAGCAAGTAGTAGTCGTCACCCGTAGTAGCTGGGCCCGGGGTGAAGAAGGTGTTGGGAGGAATACCCGGGCCTGTGTTCTGCGTCAACGTAGCGGTGCGAGAGAAGACGTCGATAGACTCCCTCACGCTCTTGTTCATATCCGCGTACTCCGTACCCGACATACGGGCGTTCTCGGCGTTAATGATTTTGTTCAGGTCGGTAAAGTATCCCTCGAAAATCTCTAGCTGCGCCTGCTTAGCGAACAGGTTGAAGTCGGAGGGAGAGACGTAACCGTAGTTGTTCTTGTTCAGAATCGACAAGACCGTATTACGCACGGAGTTAATCATTCACTAAAGATAACGCCAAACGAAAAAGCCACCCTAGGGTGGCTCTTTTCGGTATCATTAGGCAATAGAGGTCAGCCGAGAGTTAAAACCATCCCATATGAATCTTCAATCAGAACATTGGAATTAGTTCGCTGTGCCTCTTCAATAGCATTGATTACCCTTCTTTCAAGGTCACTAAACACCTTTAGCCCATCGCTATTGTTTGGTTCAATCAAATAAGGATATAACTCGAACTCCCCACTAAACGTCGTGTACAGGGCGAGACGAGAACCGTTCTCTTCGTCGTCAAAATAAAAGTCAAGATGCACAATAGAGTCCACAGGAGTCCTGTATACGGCCCCTTCCTTATACAGCCAAATTCTAGCCGCCGTATACATGGGTGCGTCAGTAATTAGCTGACAACCAGTAACCTCTCCTTCCTCTGTTTTTTCAAGAACAATGTCAACGATAGTGGCAACATTGTAATCAAATGATGTTTTGTCAGTCCCTCCTGTATTCTGGATTCGGTCCCCAACACTATACGTTTGCCACCAAAAAAGAGCTCTGTCATCATTGGCCGTTCTCACGGTAAAAGCAGTAGCCTCAGCAGCGACACAAAACCTTTTAAGATTTGTCGTAGTCCCTTTCGCCACGGTAACAAACGGACCGTCGAGGGTAAGCTGTGTTTCGCTATCGACAGAAACAACGGAAGCCCAAGATGACGAGTCTTCGGTATTGAAAACAATATCACCCGGGACAACACCGTCAGTCTGAAACTGAGAGCTTCCCGCCGCAGTGAGAATGTAATTTTCACCGGAAGGCTCTAGGGAAACATAAACTTTGGAATCGGTAACCAAGTCATTTGTTACGTTCAGAACATCTAAACGTAGAGGGGTGCAGATGCTACTCATGATTAGTTAAGTTCGGTGTAAATGTTCTCAGTAACAAACGGCCTTGGGTAATCAACAGGGATGACTACATCTTCCGCTTTAGAAGTCAAGGCGTTGGAAAGCTGTCTAGTAACGAACGCATTCAGATTTCCGTCAACGAGGGGGACAGTATCCTCGCCATCCGCTGTAAAAAACTGAAAATCAGTTTTAAGAATTTGCCCCGCCGATGATGAACTGGGGTAGGAGTAATACACGGCGAATTCGGTATCATCACCTTCCGCCGCAAGAATGACGCTATCCATCCTGACGTAAGTAACATATATACTCCCCTCCTCATTATTTACAAAGGGGCCTGTGAATTTTGCTCTCATGGGTTAAAAGTCGAATTTAAGAAGGCTGAAGTTTTTCGGGGAAGGCGCGTCTTGAATAGGTCCAGAAACAGAATCAAAACCTTCAATACACTGACTCACATAGACGCAGAACTCTTGCGTCTCAACATTCTCTCCTGAGGGGTAGACCGCTTCAAAACCATAAGAAGATGAGTTTGCAAGACCCGGGCCTTTGATAAGCACAACACTTCCCTCTGAATCTGCAATAACCAGATTGTCGATGTTAATCAATACAGGAGCAAGCAAATCGTCTCCGGGGGCCTCAGGCGTTAGATGAAAGCGAAGAAATCTATCCATGAATCAAATGTACTACTCTGAAATTAAAACATCGAGCGCACGGAGGTGGTCAAGGCCCTCGTCGCTAAGCAAGTAAGACGTAGCCAAAGCCACAGGGTCTTCGCCGAAAGGAACCGTAATCAGCTTCTTCTTATTCGTAGGCCCGTTGAACCAAATCTCAGTCTTGTTGCGGCGGAAAGACAAAAGGTTTTCATCAAAGAACTTCTGAATCTTAGACTGCAACTTCAAGTCCGGGTCGTTGACGACGCGAAGGAAAGTCTCTGGGTCACGGCGCACATAGATAAGCATGTCACGACGTAGTTCAGACGTAGTCATGCGCGACGGGTCGATACCTAGTATCACTCGAGATACGTGCTCTAAAGCTTCGACACTCATGTTCTTGCACTCGACAAGTGCATCGACCTCAAGGTTAATCTGTTCAACTTCAGCGCCAGCGTCGCGCTCTTCGTTGACCTCTTCATACTTAATCCCATTCATAGGGTGGTAATGGAGGAACTCTTGCAACACAGGATTGCTCTTCGGTACATGTAAAAACCCATCCTCAAACACAATGGGCTCGACAATAGCGTTGCCGTCTTGCTGGTCCTCAAAAGGGCTTTTTTGATTGCGTGCGTAACGCAAAGGACGATTCTCACCCTTCTCTTCGTCCCAGTATAACAGCGGTGAGCGTTGGCTTCCGCGACCGGGAATCATGAAGGCAATAGGGGAGCTGTTCCGCTTCAAGCGGTATGTTTTATGGTGCATGTCTATTTTAATTAAAGGGGTGGATATAGGGGAGCACCCGTTGTGCCCCCCCTATCCGATTCACAATCAGTCTTGGAACAAGAAGAAGTTGTTCGCTCCCATGGTGCAGACAGCACGCTCAGAGAGGAAGTTGACTTCCATCGCGTCGAGGTCGCTGGTAGCGGCTCCTCCCGCAGAACCCGTAATCCAAGTCTTATACCGACGGTCCTCAGTCTCTGAGGCGCGGTAACGGACGTGGAGGAACGGACGCTTAGCGTTCTTACCCAGCACTTGGTCGTACACGGTAGTGCTACCGGCAGGAACCATCATGCCGTTGATGCCGCCAGAAGCGAGACCACCACGCATGGTTGGGTCGTTCAGATACTTCCAGTCAGACTTATAGAAGTCGTAACCACGGCGGAAGCCCGTGAAGCCAAGGTTGAGAGCCATCTGCTCGTCGTTGTCGAACAAGCCGTAGCTCGTACCGCCAGCACCGTAGCTGTTCTGAGCAGCCAACATATCGTCGATGGCAAACCCGAAGTCGCGGTTAACGAAGATGACGTTCTCCTCGATAGCACCCTGCTTATCCAAGCGAGAGATGATAGCGTCGAAGTCAGCCAAAGCAGCAGGGATACCGCCAGACCAAACGTTACCACGGTCCTCAAGGGTGTAGAAGATGCCTTCGGTACCCTTATTACCGACAGCACCGCCATTGTAGTTGGCGCCACCAGCAACAGCCGTAGAAGCTCCGGAGCCTGCCTCAGCAGGAACGGCCTCCAGCATAGAGGTCTCGAGGTAATCATCAAAACGGAGACGAGTCTCGTGCTCGGACTTGATGTACCAGAGGTATCCGTTCGCACCGTTTTCAGTGGTCACTTCAATCCATCCAATCTGAGCCATGTCAGAGCCGTTGATAGCGTACTTGTCCTTAAGGATGATGGGGCTTGTCTCAAAGATGAGGTCGTCAGCTTCGAGTGAACCTTCCATTCCTGCACCGCCCTTAGCGAACTCCGAACCATAGATGAAGATGGTAAGGTTGGTGTCAGCCAACGCGCCAGCAACACCAGCATATCCGGTGCCCTCATAGAAGGCTACAGTAATCTGGTTGTTGGTGAGGTCAACGTCGGTAACGATAGCCTTATTGCTTCCGGTTCCGTCGTTCTGGTCAATCATAACAGTCTGACCAACGCGGATAGCGATGTTGTTCGCTGTGTGTCCACCTTGGAAAGCGTTAGGTACCGCCAAAACGTCGTTGACCTGAATGGTTGCTGTGGTCGCACCGGCAGCAGCAGCCGTTCCACACTCGGCGTACTTAGTGTGCAGACGTCCCTGCTCAGCCCACTTAATGAGGTCTGAGTTAGAAGGCATCTCTGCACCTACCATACGGAGGAATGAAGACACTGTGCGGTTACCGTAACGCTCGAACTCCTTCTCGTAAGTATCGGGTAGATACTGGTTAAGGAAGTCGAAGTTGGTGATGTAGTTTGTTGAGAGCGGAATCTGGTCCGAACTCGGTTGGAGATTAAACCCCGGTGTTGCTTGTACTGAACCTGCCATGGTTTCTTATGATTTGTTTCTTGGGCTACGAATTTTTAGGCCCCGACCCGAACTGGGTGCGACGGCCCGAACTTTGAATTCCCCCTTAGAAACAGCTTGGGGAACGGGACGCTCAGACATGTTGATGTTTTTTGTCTTGCGCATCACGTCATCCACCGCAGCCGCCTTGCCTTGCTCATAAAAGAACTCGGCAAACTTCTCGGGGTTCATCGCGACAGCCAAAGACTTGTGGTATCCTGCGGCATCCTTGACTAAGCCTTGCTCATCCAGATACTTGTTTAACCAAGCCTCAGGGGTTTGCTGCAACTTCTTCAATTCGCCACGGTCACCGGGAGAATACATGTAGGATTTGTCGTTGAGGTTGAACTCAAAGCCTTTGAACTGTTCACTGAACACCTCGTTGGTCTTGCCATCAAACCACTCCTTCCTACGGTTCTGCTCCTCTTGGTACGTCTTCGACTGCTCAACGTATTGCTTGTAAGCTTGATACTCTTCGGAGTCCTCCAGAGAACCTACGCCCCTTGACTCAAGAGGTACTTGGTATTTCTCCTTCTGTTCTTCGAAGAATTTCTTTGCTTTAGCAACAGCTTTCTTCTTGGCTAATTTAGCCTTTTTGATATCAACCTCGTCATCGAGGTCTTCATCAAACTTATAATCCTCCATCATCATCTCTACGTCCTCGTCATCGAGGCCGTCTTCAGTAATCAGGAGGTATTCTTTTAGTAACCCGTCCGCGTCAACTTCGTCGAGGTTGCGATTAACCTTAATAAAATCTTCAAGGCCACGCCCGGTCTCTTGCTTGTATTTGTAATACGCAGCAACATCATCAGGCAAATCGGGTGCCGCTTCTCGCGCTTCAGCCAGCTCGTCCAACGAGCCAATCTCCCGACCGTAACGCTCGCTCAAAAACGAACGCACGTCATCCTCCGATAAGCCCGTAGGCTCTTCGGCGGTAACCTCCTCCTCCTGAACGGGAACTTCCCCATTCACCTCTGCCTCATGCTTGTCAAGAAGCTCTTGCTCTACCTGTTGGGTAGACTTTGATTCAACCTCTCCGAGGTCACGCACTTTAATTTCCATTTATATATAGTTTATCGTGGACTAAACTCGGCCAAGTCGAAGCCATCTAGGCTGTCCTCATTCGACTCGAAATTCATTGGCGGCAAGTTGTTCTTACGCTGGTCAATAAGCTTGCTCTGCTCAGTATTTTGTTGACTGATACGGCTGGATTTAGCGTCCTCACGCTTGTCCTCACGCATCTGCAACTGCTGCTCCTGCATACCATGGAGCTGCTGGTTGTACTTGAACTCAAGGTCCATGAGCTGTGCCTTAGCCTGAGCCTCGGCCTGCATCTTCTCAATCTCAAAAGCAATCTCAGCCTGCTTGACCTGCATCTTGCTCTGCGCCTCAGCCTGAATCTTTTGCATAGCCGTTTGCGCAGCCATCTGCTGGGACTGCATATTGTTCTGCGCCTGCATCTGCTGCTGCTGTAGTTGAAACTGACGCTCCTCCTCCTGCTTAGCAACGCGCTTAATCTTCAAGAGCTGATTGGCCAGCTTGATGTTCTTAATCTCACGGATATCGATGGCGTCCTCAAGGTCGATACCACCCTTGCTCAAAGCCATTTGGATATTGGCCTCAAGCTGCGCACGCTGCTCCTCGTCGGGACTAACCTCAATAAAGATTCCGAAGTCGTAGATATACAGCTCGTTAATCTCCTTTAGAATACTGACGTTGTACTTACCAATCTGGTTGACAAACTCATCCTTAAAGTCGGCGTACTCTAAGATGTCACTGACACGGTACGTAAGGGCCTCGGACAGAGACCGGAACATATACAAGCTACCATCCAAAATGTGGCGGGTAGCCGTATTGCTATTAGCGGCAGCAAGCTTCTGCAAACCGACAAGGCTGTGTGAGTCAGGCGTACTCCCGTCGCGGGCCTCGTTGAGTCCCGTAACATCACGAATCATCTGCAAGTAGTGATTCATATTTCCAATCAGCATCTGCGTCTTGGCGGCACCGCTATTGCTGTTAAGCTCTTGGATAGGAACCTTTCCGTGGTTGAACTCGCCGTCTTGAGTGAACGACCTTCCGATAACACTACCCGTTTGGAAGTACAGCCGTAAAGCGTCCTCAGGGTTGTATGCATTGCCCGTACCTAGGTCAACCTCGTTGAGTCCGTCGGCATCGATATACACGCCGTCAGGTACCGTCCTTGCAATGACCTGCTGGAGCTTCAGGTGCGTAACCTGAATGAGGTCGGCGAAAGGAATCATACGCCGCGTAAGTGACTCGATGACACCCTTGTACATACGCGGGGCCGTAGCCACATAGTTAGGAAGCGCGTGCTGCGAAGCAGACTTGGGACGCACCATGTTCTCAGCCACCTCCCACTTGAGTAGGATATTGGTTCCCATAACCATGACACCTTCATACCACACGTCGATGGTCTTCTCGACCTTCTCGTAGTTGCCCTCTTCCATCATCTCGTCCGGAGGGTTGAACTGGTCGTCCTTTTCAATTACACGAGCTCCATCGCCGTCAAGCTTCTTGCGCTTGTAGACAATCTTTTTCGTCGTTTTGTAGTTGAAGTACATCAACGTCGCTACATCACGATAGAACATATCGTTCTCGTAATACTGAGCTACGTTGTAGTAATCGTACCAGCTTTGGCTGTACTTGCTAATCTCCTCCAAGTCCTCGTTGGTGAGGCTGGGGTCAATCTTCATGAGCTCCGTGATGGGCAGAGTCTTAATCTCTCCCCAGTAAAAGCAGTCCTTAAAGTATGGGTCCTCGGTATAGCTGTACACTATGTTAGCCGGGTCGACATACGAAAGCTCTACGCCCGAACCGGGCAAGAACTCGTGCTTAGCTACACTGAGACCTAACACCGTAAGGTCGTAGTCCATGCGCTTGCGCAAGTCGTTATAGTGGTTCTCCTCGAGGATGGTGTTGATGGCCTCCTCCTCAGCAATCTCGATAGCAGGCTTATAGTTGAGCTGCATATATACCTGCAACTCCTCATCGGTGCTAGGCAGGTCATCGGGGTTCATAGTGAACGGGTCGACGCCCGTCTTCTGCTGAATGACATCAAGCACAGGCTTGGCCACCATCTGCCCCTCAATCATATCTTGATACTTGCTGCGCTTGGCTTGCGACAGAGCGTCCTGAGCGTAAGCCTTGACTTTGAATACGCGCTCAGACATACCGTTGACGACGATGTCAACGAACTTAGGAAGGATAGGAACTGGCGTCCAGTCCAGATTCAAATACGAAAGGTCGCCGTCAATAGCGAGCTCGTTTTTGTACTTGGCAACACTCTGCTCTCCACGAGCGTAGAGGCGCAAGCGGTTGAACTCCCGCCACTGATTGTAGAAGCGACACTGGTTGCCGTCTTTTTTGAACCACTCATACTGGATGGCTTGACCGACCATAAGTCCATACTCCCCAGTGGATTTTTCTGCGTCAGAAACAAACTGACTAGGGAAACCCGCATCGGAGATATTAATCTTGACATCCTTCATTTAGTCCAAACGCTCACTTGTAAAGCCTCGATTGTTATATCTCGGCAAGGTAATGCTTATTGAACTCTTCTTCTGCTCAGGCATATAGAGGTGTTTTTGGTTAGCCATAACCGCCAGACCGCTGCTAATAGTAGCGTCAAAAGCAGTCCTGTTGCTAATGTCAAAGCGAGCCCAGTCCTCGAGGGTGCGAACGAAAGGCATAGCTCCTATCTCACCAGCATCACGGAAGGTGCCGTCCACATCGATGCCAACGTGCTTCTCGATATAGCTCTCGATAGCGGCGGCGTGGGCCTGCTTGACGTCTTCAGAACTGTTGGGGATGCCACCCAACTCACGCTCCGTTTTGGAGAGCTTGTTGTAATGCTTGTCGGGTCGGTTCATGCAGAACCCCCGGTAGCCCCTGTTTTTAAAGTGGTATAGCAACCTCGGCTTATTGTTCTCTATCAAGATAGGCATACCATAAAAGACGCACGCCATGAGTACCTCTTCAAAAAATATCTCCGCCGTCTGCGGCCTAGCGACATACTCTAAGAAGAACTCGTTGGTGGGCGCATCGTCCATATGGAACTTCGTCATTCCGTGAAGAGCACCGTTAGAACCACGGCCACCCACAGTGCCACTAATGTCATAGGAGTCACATCCAAAAGAACCAATGTGTTCATTACCAGCATAGTTCGTTCCGCGTTTGTCTATAACCCTATTCTGCATACCCTTGGGTGGAGTCCAAGAGATATTGAACCGCCCTCGCTTATCGGGACTAAAGATGACGCGAGAGTCTTTAATGCCGTTCTCCCAATGGAAGGAGCCGCGTGTGAGATAGTGTTCCTTAACAAGGCTGTCGGCATAGTCTATCTGCTGGTAGATTTTAGTGAGGTTAAAGAGGCTCTGCTTACTCTCGTCACGGAAAGCGTGAGACTCGGTGCGAGGGAACTGACGGTAGAATTCGTTGAGCGCATCGGGGTCACTCTTCATGCTGTCTACCTCGGCCTCCCAGTAGTCGATGGCACCAGACTTAATCTTCATCCCGTCGACGCCCATAACGGGCTTCTCAGGAGCGCGGAAGACAGGGTGCCCGAACTCATCGATGAAGC
>WLWI01002944.1_pt1 | contig 14674 bp, 5 predicted proteins | sample 6701501 | NCBI WGS metagenome assembly WLWI01 (sample SAMN12718690, study PRJNA515312) | sponge metagenome | isolation source: marine sponge | host: Mycale hentscheli | place: New Zealand: South Island, Marlborough, Capsize Point | collected 2014-11-01
CAAATGTCATAACTGCTATTATAGTGTTTGCATGAAGTAAGCTAAAACATAGTAACATTTTATGTTACCTAACTATCAGGCTCGCTCGCCATTTGTGCTCAAGCACACCACTAGTTTATTTATATATGTATATGGACGTACGTATGTCATTTTGTACTTTGACCCTTCGTTTTTTTGTGTTCGCTCCGCGTTCGACCCCGTCCCAAACTTCACTGAACAGAATCCTCTGGTTTAGCGACCATTACCCGTATCACCTTAGAAATTGAATTGTTTACCGGTTTGAATTGTTTTGCGGGTTACAACTACTATTAAGATTATCACAAAGAAAATTTTAAATAACGTGATTTGATTTTGTTGCTTCTTTTTCAATTCAAACTGTTGCGGGAGCGGTTACTATGACATTGAAACCCCTTTACATCACACGTAATTTAAAAACTCGACTTTATTGTAATAGCTTGAGTGTTAGTTGTTAAAATCAAATTTAACAATAGTGTAGTTTAAGGCTCAGCTCGCCATTTGTGCTCAAGCACACCACTAGTTTAACGGTCCAGCGTCTAGCTCAGCGAAATACTTAGGGCCTGAGGGCGGTAGTTCACGATGCACAGAGCCACCTATGTCTAAGCAACAGTGCATAGCCTAACAAATATTTATCGTAGCTACATTTTCATCAATGCCGTTGGAGGGACATTAGCTATAAACTCAAGGTGGTGTCACTATCTAATTTTGTCTTTCTCTGGAAGGACCTGGGACCTGAGTGATCAAGTAAAAAACTACACCATTATAAAACTGTGCAGTGGTATGCACACTGGATATGCTGGCGCTTACGAGGGATTCTTCTTCAATTAATAATCCATCAGCCATGTTATCCTTAACAGTCCCTAGCTTTCTAATTTTGCTTAATAATATAATGCAAGAAGTTTACTAAAACAATTAGTTAAATGCATTTAATTGTTAACTAACAACATTAGGACCCTTCAGTAAACCATAAGTAAAATAAAGGTGTAAAAAAACAACCTGTAAAACTACAGTAAAACATGGTACAATGTTTTACTTAAGGTTTCCTGTCAAGTAAAACTAAGTATGTTTTACTAAATGAGTAAACTATGCAGTAAATCTTTAGTTTCCTCAATTTAGTAAAACAAGCACTTCAAGCAGTATATATTAATTTGAACCTTCAGCTCCAATGCAAAAAAAGAAAATTACTTGGCAGCACAATAAGAACATCAAAAGAAATGACTTTATTTTAGTAACTATAATTCTGATGGTTGAAAGTTTCTGAGAGTGAGGAGTATTGTAAGTGTGTACACATCTCACTCACATTAGGAGCAATCTAATTCACATTAGTGTTGCATCTCACTCAATAGCAGAAATGACAGGTCTGGGATCTTCAAAGATAAGACAGCTCTGTCAAGTGTTAAGGATTACCCAAGTTGAATCCTTGTTTTCAAGGAAGACTAAGGAGTTGAGAAAGTATGTTTAGCTTGCTTAGCAGAAAGCAACTAATCATATCCTCCAGTTATGGTTCTAGCTGTTTTGGCTCCTGAAACTTTGTGAATAAAGGTAGCTACAATGGATGAGGGTGCCTGAATTTTCAGGAAAAGGTAAACGTTCTGAATATTTCAAATATACATAAGGATCAATAGTGTACATCTTTATGGTTTATGAGTGGTTTATATGAGTATGTCTATAAGTAATGGTGGGTATGGATTCAGTCCAGGATGACACTTTTGTAAAGTTTTTAAAGTTGGAGCCTAGGATAGAAGAAGGTGAATGAGAAAAGGATGTTGAAAGTTTCATAAGGGGAGGTAATATTTTCACAAGCGTAAGTTCGCAATTAGGACATAATGACTGAGAAGCAGGAGAGATATATAGACAAAGAAGTACAAGGGAAGGGAATCCATGAAGAAAGAGCTTAAGAGGAGGTAGGGAGAAGAATGAGAAGAGTTTAGAGAAAGGAGCAGGAGAGCATAACCCATATTACCAAACTGAGTGATAGGGGATAACAAGAATGAATAAGAATACATTATGCTAATTACTGCTTTTAGCTAGGTTAAGAACAAATAGATATCAAGTCAGTCCTCTCAGCTCGCTAAACCAATCGAAGTTACCCTTTTAACTAGTTAACTGAGAAGGTTCAGAATCATAAAAAAATTATGATAAAACTAAAGCAATAACTGATATCAATAAGTGGATAGTACAGTATGAACAAAAGTTTACAATGGAATGTGAGGTGAACAAAAGTGTACTAGCAGGAATGTAATGTGAATATATAGAGTTGTAGCTACAAGGGAAAGAAGAATTACATGAAAATAATGACACTCGTGGTATGCAGCATGACAATGGGGTGAACTTGTGTGCGATGTAAAGAAAGCAAACAGGAAAAAAATATATGCAACAAGATCAACAATAAGCAATAAAAGTTGAGAAAAATGGGAAAATGGTGATATTATCACCACATTAATTATGATGGTGATGATGATGACTCCGAAAAACAATACTACCAAGACTTTTGGCCAATTCTGACATTTGCAAGTCTAAGAGCAGCTTGTGAAATCCATCCCAACTTCGTTCATAATTGAATTGTGAATCATGGTGGAGCCAGTGTGAAATAACTGCACGGCAGCAAGCTTCTACTCCTTTGCACACATTATCCTCCTTTATGATGCTAATGCGGCCATTACTCAGACCAAGAAGGTCACCAGTTTTCTCCCACTTAGAACTGATGGCTTCAATCAACTGCAACTGTTCTGTCTCAGGCTTTCCAAGGACATGTAGATGTCCCATATCGAATGGAATCTCTGAAATAGAAAAATTCATTTTAGGATGTGCTTTCTTACTTTTAGTAACTTAAAACTAAAAGTGGTCTGGCTCTCTTTATGGTTAAAAGTATACTTCTAGTTATTTCAGTTAACAATAATAAAAATGTCTTATTTAGTTACTTAACTATCACTAAATTGTTTCCTAGTAATAACTAGTGATGTGCTTGAGCACAAATGGCGAGTGAGCCTAAATCTACACTATTGTTAAACGTTTGATTTTAACTTCTAACACTCAAGATACTAAAAAAAAGTCGTTTTTAAATTACGAACATACGGTAAATTCATTGCAGTAGTAACCACTCCCCGCAACTCTCTGAATTGAAAAAAATAATAATAAAGCAACAAAAAACAAGTCACCCTATTTAAACGTTATATTTGTGATATTAGTTGTAACGCACAATATTTTCACACAACTGAACATACCTACGCAAGACGTATCTTCGTGAGTAGTCTAGTGGTCAATGAATTTTGAAGTAAACACTGTTGCGTAGGGCTTTAACCATGACAAATAGCGTATTAACTTACCCCGCCACTACTTCGAATAGTAATGGAACTCGAGTAAGTTTTTTTGTGTTTAACTGCACCCGTAAAAGAATTCAATGTGGTAAACAATTCAATTTCTAGGGTGATATGGGTAATAATCGATAAATCAGAAGAATCTGTTTAGTGAAACTTGGGACGGGGTCAAAAGACAAGCTAACACAAAAATACGTGAGAATCAAAGTACAAAATGTCATACGTACGTCCACACATATATACAAACAAACAAATATCCCCGATTTTCAATTGTGCTACCCCTGAGAGTGTCTCGCTCGCTCCGCTCCCTCGCCAATTAATTTTATTGGCTGTTAAAAGAGAAAATTTTCCTATAACTAAGTGGTGTGCTTGAGCACAAATGGCAGCAAGCCTTAAGCTACACAATCGTTAAAAAATTAATTTTAACAACTAACACTCAAGCTACTAAAATAAAGTCGAGTTTTTAAATTACGTATATGTGGTAAAGGGGAATCAATGCCATAGTAACCACTCCCCTCAACTGTTTGAATTGAAAGAGAAGCAACAAAATCAGCACGTTATTTAAACTTTTTCTTTGTGATATTCTTAATAGTAGTTATAATGCACAATACTTTCACACGACTGAACCAACTTACGCAGCAAGAATTACCTTCGTAGTTCGTCTAGTGGACAATGAATTTTCAAGTAAATCTGTTGCGTAGGGCTTATAACTGTGACAAGTAGTAGTGTATTAACTTACCACCTCCACCAACTCGAATAGAAATGGAGCTCCCATAAATTTTTGAGTTTTAAACCTTATATCGGATTGGACAATGACTGATGAACAAAAATAATATTTTATCCAAAAAAAATTACACAATCATCTGATTGTTACATGCCCCATGGCGCACTAAGCCGTGGGTTAATTTGGTAATCAAATAGTAATGAATAAATGGAATAGAAATAACAGCTAACTAAAGATAGAGTTCGATGTGGTGGGAAAAATTACACTTCAGTCTTTCCCACAGAACTAGCCATACTTTCAATTTATCACGCCATGAAAAAAATTGTAAAAAACATGGCAGATATTTTTTGTACAATTGGCAGAGTCACTTATCCAGGATAATTTTTCCTAACATTCTCCATGTAACCACAGTTCACAAGCATAGTGCAGCAATTCTTCCTATCTTGGTCAAAAAGAACTACAAAGTAATGGCTACCAATACACGAGCTCCGCATTACTATACTATATTCGTCAATGTCTGTAAACTACACCAATTGATATTAAAATCATTTGTAAACATCCATAAGCTATGCCAGTCGACAATAAAAGCTGGAATGGTTGATGATACTAGCTAGTCGATAATATACAGCTTACACTACATTCGTAATGAAAGTTAACAACATAAATCATAATTTACTAGCAGTAGTCTGTTATAGTGATCCACAAAGCAATGTGCTAGTATGACAATACCATCATTATACTACATCAATGGTAACAAGATTTTAATCACACAAAAATCTAGAATAGGGCAACCAACTAGTGAATTTACACAACATGTCCAGATCGTCAAATACGCTAAAAGTCATCAATGGCAAAAATCACTCACCTGTGCTACACTTGCTTGAAGTATCAACAATTTCCTGTAATGCAATCATAATTACAGATAAAGTCATACATTGATAAGTAAAGTATTACTTACTTTACCATACCACACTAGATGTTCTGGCTTCATCAATAATATTTTTCCTTTAACACAGTCCATGTAACTTGGATTTCTATCCTTGTTGCTTACTTTACAGAGGTGATCAAGTTCGGAATGTTCATAGCATTTGAACGCAAAGCAATACTTTCCAAAGTAGTATTTGTACTGATCTATTGATATGTCTGTGTAGTGGGATTGTAGCATAGTTCCCAAGACACTATCTATTGTAGTTTTTAACAACCTTCTAATTCTGGGGCATAATTCACGCAATTGAAGCCGGAAATTACTTTTTCTACAAATTCTAACTTTGATATACTCTGATGTGTGTATCAAAGTTATTGTATCATGATCCTCACCATATGAAAATTGAATGCAGTTTCTTTTTAACATTACAGCGTCACAATCGTCACTGTTTCCTTCTACTTGGAGAGATAATAATCGAATGTATTCACCTTCCTAAAGAACAAAGCCAGAAATAAATAATGTTTGACTACACATTGGCTTAGCAACAAAAGAAAGGGAGTTATGGTAAGTTTGTGTTGACTTCTGTGCAATTAGAATACCTACATTTTTCGTAACTCTGAGGTCCTACTGTATTGCTTTAGCAGCTGTCAAAACAGCTCTAGCCAAGCCTGTTCTGTTCCAAAATGAAATTGATAGGACATGTATGATATGTTCTCCACCTCTCTTCATCTGCTCAAAATGCATCTCTTGATTCAGAGGCTAAAGTAGGTCTTATTTGTTGACCATCCAGGAAACTAGAATGCTGTCTCCGTTGACCAATTTGGATAACCAATAGCAATCAAGATAGGCAATCAGAAGCATTACACTATCTCCAGAATTGTTAAATATAGGTCATATGTAGCGAGTAGTTGAATAATTAAATGAAAGTGTGTAATCCTAAACAAGAAGCCTTTAGTGACAGCAGGAAAATAACATAAGCAACATATTAAGCCATTCTTTGGGGAACCTTCCTAAAGTAGACCAGTGTGCGTGTTTCGTTTCAACTCTGAAAGAAATATTTATAAACAGCCCTAAAACTCTGTAGTTAACTATTAAACAATTATATAGCTATTATTACACATTTTAATCTCTTGCGTGTGAAAATCACTCACTAACCTACTGTATACAACACACTATGCAATAACACACTATGCAATAACTCACTGAAAAATACAATCAGAAAAGAATTCTACTATGTAATACATTTCCTTCATAGTCAGTAGTTTATCTGCATCCATTTGGAATTATTGCAATGTATCTAGACTCAACTTGGATCAGGACTATTTTACATACCCAGGAATTCTATACTAGATATAGTACCTGAAAAAAAATTGTTGGATCTGATCAATTTCATGATGACTATTTTAAATTTTCACAATTTCCCTGAGTTTCCCAAAGTTGCCAAATTGGCAATCATATATCTGTAAAAATACTTCATAGAACTCCAGATTACTTGGCGTATTGTGTCAACAGGACTACTCACTGGACTATTTGGAAGTTGGATGTCTTCCATCCAGTAGTTCTACACACGTCTTCTACATGAAGCTACTGGAATTTTTTTGAGGATGCTTTACTGAGCATTCATGACAACAGAACATGCAGTCTTTAAGGTAATTAAAAGGCAAAAAAAAATTTTTCGTAGCTTTGTAAAACTCAACTAGTCACTTGTTTCTAACTTGCACTTCTTAAAGTATCACTCAGTATGACTTTCAAGCAATATGTACTAGCTAATACATGCTTGTGAAGTGCAATTCACCATCTGGTATGAAGCTTACTTGCTGCATAGAAACTCTAGATTCTTGTTCTGGATATTTTTGTTCTCACTTGCACATAAGACACTCTATTGTTACCTAAACATCTAACTTTCAGGATAAAGTAGAGCATAGCTATAAATTATGAACTTTCTGTTTCTTGAAGGAAGTACCACATTTTATTTCTAAACTAGACTACTTTACTACCACTTTGAGCATGAGCAAGCACACGACACAAAGTGACGGAAATTACCATATAAGGAAATAATAGTGCACAAACAGGAACTCAGCAGATAAAAATTTGATGTCATTATAAATGCTATGTCAGAGAAGAACTAATTCCATTGAGAAGCTACTATGGCCTATTACTAGAGTAAGGCAAATGAGATGATTTATTTGATTTCAAAATACAAAAAAATAAATGGTGCATTTTAAAATATAGTTATCGAGAAATGCTCAAGTTTTTGCAACTGGCACTCATCAGATTTGAATTCAGCTGACCTAAACAGGTTTAAATAATTACTTTATATACAAAAACAAGGTTGGCCAACAAATCCGGCTTTCTAGGCCAGACTAAAATGGCTAAAGTCTGAAAGCTACGCAGAAGCATCAAATTCATTGGAGTGGCCTCGTCTTGCTGTTCTAACCATGATATGCAAGTAGAAAATGCTGTTTCAGCTGCAGCATGAGTGATGTTTGGAACGAAATGATTCTCTTCTTCTTCATGATCACTATTTTCTTCACCCATAGCCATGCTTATAATTTGTTCATCATTCATCTCATCCACACCACCTGCACATAAATCAGCATCAAGCCATTCTTCACCTTCCAAAGAGTCAATTCCAAGCTGTACACATTCTTCAGTAATGTCAACTGGTTCTGGTGTTGGAACCTCTTCTGGTGAAAAACTGCTAGGCCCAAGGCCAATCTTGTTCCAGGTATGGCTAAGAGATAAAGGGGGCACTTCATTCCACACTTTGCCAGAAAAATAAACCGCATCTTTGATTGTAAGATTCTTTGCGAAATCTATAAAACTTGTTTCTTCTGAACTTTTTAGTAACAGATCTCTAAGTAACTCTTGCTTGTACCGACGCTTTACATTTTCTGGGACTCCCTGATCCATAGGCTGTATAATGCTTGTTACATTGGGTGGTAAAAAGAAGCACTTAATTTTGCCATCACTTGTCGTTAAATTAGATGCAGAAGGATGGGAAGGTGCATTGTCCAGTAGAAGAATAGCTTTTGGACCTGAGGACTTTGACTCCAGATAGCGTCTTACTTCTGGAACGAAATGCTTGAAGAACCAGTCGGAAAAAATTGTCTGATCCATCCATGTTTTTTTGTGCATAGTAATGCACTGGAAGAGCTGACATATTTATACCAGAGAAACATCGAGGCTTTGCACTTTTGTGTATAAAGACCAAAGGAAGACGAAAATCTCCACTGGCATTTGTAGTAGCCGTAAGTATAATTCTGTCTTTTGAGGATTTTATGTTCTTACAGTTTTTTTCCGTTCCATCAGCAAGGGTTTTATTGGGCAAAAGGCACCAATACAAACCAGTTTCATGTGCATTGAACACCTGATGCAAACTATAACATTCTTCCTCCACTAACCTACTAAAAGTATGTTTGAAATCATCAGCAGCACTGGTACCAGCAGACAGTGATTCCCCTTGCATAGATAGTTGCCTAATGCCATGACGGTTCTTGAACCGATGTAACTATCCTTTACTTGCCTTAAAATCTTCATCTGATTTGTCTGGATACATTTGCTGGTAAAGAATTTTAGCCTTCTCCATTAGAACTACTCCACTAATTGGAGTACCTTTGTGACGCTCCTACATAAACGAGAAGTGAACTGCTTTGTCAAAGGTATCATCATCTGCCTTCCTAACAATGCATCTTTTCTTTAAACACTTCTCATCCTGAGTTTCAGTTACAAACTTCATTATCTTCTGCCTGGAAGCCTTCAAATCATAAATCATTTTAGCCATTCTAACTACTTTTATTACCAGTAACTCTTGAACAAGCTCTCAGCTACAAAGAAAAAAGGCCAGAGTTATGTTTGTAACCTTAGTTAACAAAAATGTAATTACTACTTATCTCAGCTTCGCCAGTGTAGTGGTAGCTTCTTTAGAAGCTATTCTGACTACCAGTGGCTCTTGACAACCAACAAGCGGCTCCAAAAAACGGCAAGTTTTTAAATTACAGTGTACGGGCTAGTGGCACCCGCACAGTGTCCCACCTCAAATGAAGGACCAGGATGTCTGATGCCTCTGAGGCTTAGTTAAATTACTACGCAGCCGTTGGCGTGAGCTTGCAGCCTTGTAGCAAAACTAAAAGCGCCTACTCCCTAACTAAAGTAGCCAGAGTTTGGTTAATCAGACAACAACTAATAAATGACCACAACGGAACTAAATACACAGGAACCAAAGGCGGAAGCCAGTGGTTAAGGTGACTATGAATATAATTAAGGGTTGGTAAGGAATGCATACATAAAGGATGACAAATGAGCTAATTCAGACAAGCTGATGATAAGTGGTTAGTGTTCAAGTCCTGCTTGATTTGTCTGTGACTGAGTCCCAGACATCCTCCGGGAGGAAGATGTGCGTGTGTTTTAATCTTCAAGATTGAAAAATGGGATGAGAGCAGATGAGGCGTTTGTATTCTTTCCCGTTACAAAGCAGATCTACGGACCAGACCATTCGAGCCAGGGTAGAGTTTCAGGATCTTGGCTAGGGGCCAATCTCTGTATTTAAGTGTGTCATCCTTAATGAAGACGACCTGACCAACAGAAGGTTGGTATTGCTTATGAAACAATTTGCTTCTCTGTGAGACGGATTGGAGATAGGAACCCATCCATCTCTCCCAAAGGTCTGATGTGATCCTGTTGATTAGTTTCCAACGTCGTAGGCTGGTTATCTTGCCGGATGGAGGTAGGGCAGTAGGCGGAGACTGGAGCGCTCATCCAATGAAGAAGTGGCCGGGTGTGAGGAATGCCACTTCTTTGAGGTCATCTGCATGTAGTGGGGATAGTGGGCGTGAGTTAAGAATTGCCTCGACTTCCACCAGAGCCGTATACAACTCCTCATAACGTAAGGGATGAGGTGTGAGAGTCTTTCTCAGCAGCAGCTTCATGGACTTCACCCCTTCCTCCCAGAGTCCTCCGAAGTGTGGCGCCCTTGGAGGGATGTGGTGCCACTTTAGATCGTTCTGGGAGGTCAGGTGCGAAAATCCATTCAGTGTGTCCTTGGATTGAGTCATCTGGATGATCTCCTTAATCTCAGCACGAGCACCGACGAAGTTAGTGCCATTATCCATATAGATGTTGGCCGGACATCCTCGACGTGCCATGAAACGCCTGAGTGTTGCTAGGAAGTCATCCGTTGACAAGGAGGCGGATAGTTCTATGTGTATGGCCCGGGTGGCCAAACACACGAACAGGCAAGCATATGTCTTGAGCAAGACTGGCTTTTGGGTGTGACCCTGCTTGATGATAAAGGGCCCAGCGTAGTCAATCCCCGTGTTTTAGAAGGGAGGAGTAGGAGTAGTTCGTTGAGATGGGAGGAGTCCCATTTGTTGATGTAGTGGACGGGCGTAAGCCCATTGGCATACAGAGCAGGCTCTGCTGAGTCTATGAAGACTGCTGAGTCTATGTTGAGTGCGAGCGAGACTGCTGACTGACTGTGAGTCGAGTGCGAGTGAGCCTGCGGACTGATTGTGAGTCGAGTGCGAGCGAGGCTGCTGACTGACTGTGAGTCGAGTGCGAGCGAGACTGCTGACTGACTGTGAGTCGAGTGCGAGCGAGACTGCTGACTGACTGTGAGTCAAATGCGAGCGAGACTGCTGATTGACTGTGAGACGAGTGCGAGCGAGACTGCTGACTGACTGTGAGTCAAGTGCAAGCGAGACTGCTGACTTAAATTACTACGCAGCCGCTGGCGTGAGCTTGCAGCCTTGTAGCAAAACTAAAAGCGCCTACTCCCTAACTAAAGTAGCCAGAGTTTGGTTAATCAGACAACAACTAATAAATGACCACAACAAAACTAAATACACAGGAACCAAAGGCGGAAGCCAGTGGTTAAGGTGACTATGAATATAATTAAGGGTTGGTAAGGGATGCATACATAAAGGATGACAAATGAGCTAATTCAGACAAGCTGATGATAAGTGGTTAGTGTTCAAGTCCTGCTTGATTTGTCTGTGACTGAGTCCCAGACATACGCATATATGGAAAAGTGGATTCAATGCCATAGTAACCACAAAAAAAAAACAAAAAAAAACAGGTAACGTTTTCTTTGTGGTATTCATAATAGTAGCTGTAACACACTATACTTTCACACAACTGGACATACCTATACAAGACTTACCTTCGTGGTTAGTCCAGTGGACAATGAATATTCAAGTAAATATTGTTGCACAGGGCTTAATAGCATATTAACTTACCACCGCCACTAACTCAAATAGAAATGGTACTCAGGGAAGTTTTAATGTTCTAACTGCACCCACAAAAGAACCAAAGCAGTAAATAATTCAATTTCCAGGATGATATGGGTAATGCTCGCTAAATTGGAGGATTCTGTTCAGTGAAATTTGGGACGGAGTCAAACACCAAGCTAACACAAAAATATGGGAGGGTCAAAGTACCAATGATATACGTACATCCACACATATATATAAGCAAATATACCCTATTCTCAATTCAACACCACTGTATAGTCTTGCTTGCTGCTTTGCTCGCTCGCCAATAATACAATTATTATATAGCATAGTAATTTACATACCTTTTGTGAACCTTGTTGAATCAAATTAGCCACCATCGCAGGAAACACTCCAAGTGGAACAAATCCACAGTCGTACCTGATATACAAAGGTGATATATTTTCCAGCATTTCGATTCTGTCTTCATATTTTTTTAACTCTTCATCTGAGGCATTGGGTAGAACACATGGCATGAAATATACAGTTTCTTCTCTATTACTTGATACAAACTGAGCAATGATGTTGAGATGTTCCAATATGAGAACTAACTTTCCAAGTTCTATTGGTGTCTCAATTTCACAAGAAAATGTTTCAAGACAGAATTTTCCATTATTTTTTAAATTTAATCGAGCTGCCGAATGCACTATTCCGGGTTTAAAAGCTGCCTCAATTATTTTAGTTAGGCTCTGATAGATAGCTTGCGTGTTCGTAATTACAAAGTGTTTTAATTCCTTAATGTTTGCAAAGTGCATACATATACCCAGATTATAGTGAAGAAAGTGTAGAGCTGCATCAGTCTCCTCTTTTGTCATGTTCAAATGCTCTCCAATGGTATAGCAGTTTTCTATTGTAAGAATAACTTCAGGTTTTTCTCGTAATATATTACTAAATACCAACCACTGCCTTGGAATATTTTTCCTTGCATACTGATCTATTTTTTTTGATATAGCATTTCTTAAACGCTCGATTTCTTCATGCCCTCCATTGAGATTGTCAAGTGGATATATCAGCCTGCTTACATTAGCTTTGAGAGCTGTGTCTGGAGGTAAGTCTGTTTCCTGCCATTCTTTAATCAGACCGACATTGTCAAAAAATGTACCATTTATAAGAGCTCGGAAATCATTTTCTAGCTTATAAATACAATCATCACTTGTCTTGTCTTTGTGCGTTCCCACAATATAGACACATTGCTTTAGATTTTCTGTTTGCTGTTCTATGTCTAAAGCATTATCTGAAGAGGAATATATCATGGAAGATATGCTTACTAAAGCAGAAAGTAGTATTTCTTTAATTTTAAAGTGTGACATGATAGATGAAGGTTTTCCATCTGTACCTCTATATCCTATTTTGTAGTGATCTTCTAGAGAGGTGTCAAGCTTGCAGAACAACAAGTACAATGCTGGTCCAATGGTCAATGCAGGTAAGCAGTCCATAAGTTCGGGCTGGCCACCAGTATCTTGAAGGTATATCATGCATCCATTTTCTAACTGTAAGTTTATGTCACTCAATTTGTAAGATTTTTTTGTTTGGAGAATGTGAGCAATATTTTCAGAATGTATTTTAACTGGTTTTATAGTCAGACTTTTCTTTGTTAATGGGACTTCATCTGCCTCTACTTTTGGATGCTCAGAAGGAGAACAGCTATATTCTTCGGTACTCTCTACACATGATGAACTCTTTTCAGAGTAATTTAATTGTGGCTTATCCTCAAAAGTGTGTTCTCCAACAATACTGCTGTCACTCTGAGTTTGCTTTGATCCTTTTTTCGGTCTTGACTTGGCTTCCATGAACATCTCAACTTCTTGTTCATTAATAATTTTCCAGTCCTTTTCACCTGCAATTAATATAGTGCTTCTATGTATGTTTTTACACATTACTGTAGTCTGCTCAGAAATTCCAGTATTAGACTTATCCTCGCCCGTCTCTGATGAAATGTTAGTAATAACATTTGTTAATCTTTTTCGAGTCACAGTCTTTCCTTGCATTGATGGTCCAAGAAAAATAAGTTTAGCAACTGCTACTTCCATTACATCTTTAGAAGACTTGATGGACTCAAGGTAATAATTTACCGCATTAATATGCTCTGAGAAATCACACAAATGATAAGCTATTATATGATAGTATTAAATGTATTTTGAACTATAGTCAATAAATATATTTTAGCACATCATAATAGTAAACATTGGATTTAACTACAATTTAGTCAAGCCATGGTAATAATCAGACAGTCTTCAAAATTCAAATTTTTAGATTGGAAGATTCAGGGTCTTGGCTACTTTGATCAAATAATTTGAAGTCATTAATCAAAAGAAAGTATAAAATACAACAACACAACAAACAAAAATTAAAACAACAGATGTATTGCCTAGAACTATTTCTGGTCAAATTTAATGAACACAATATGTAAAATCTTCTGTGTGTGTGTGTGTGCATGGTTACCGTCAAACCTGCACATTTGCCATTGTTTTTTATTATACACTAAGGTGAAGCCAGCTATATATCCATTATCCCCAAGTCAGATTCATCTTATACTTTTACAGCGAGGTTTATATTCATCTAGAAAGTTCTTTAACCATATCTTTATGATTAGAACTGATATCAGAATAGTACTCAATCTCATACTGACAATATCTGAGGGTAGAAGGTTAGATATAATCCATCAAGCAATAGTACTACAAAGCTTTCTGCGAACAGATTTCCCTTTTCGTAATTCCAATATTTATAAGAGTCTGGTATGTTCTCTAAGTTTACATAACTCACAAGCTCAGTTATTTGGTAAAAGAGGCATTCCAGGTCATACTATCCCTCAGGATCCTAATTAGCAAAATGAAGGAGCATAAGAGAAGGCAAGAAGACAAATCTGTCTTATACAAAAACTAAGGCTGCTGTGAGTGCCAGATTCTTCCGGCCAGTGATGCCAAGGTTAGGCACTCTGCTGAGTGTGTAAATTGATCAATTTATGTTGTACAGACTGATATAAAGATTTTATTAAGGGAAGAGACCCATAGCAACCGTTGGTAAGGCTGTGGGAAGTGTTAAGTGCTATCAACCACGAAAATATACCACCCTCACCTGGCTCCGCACACATCTTGCAAACATAACCACCGCTTGATATATTAGCGTGCGTAGCAGGGCAAAAATCTCGAGAGTCCCTAACCTCAGTAGCCTACTCGTGGGTTAGCTTTGACCACTTTGTTGTTACAACCACCTTCAACTGGTAGTGAGTTAGGCACCACCATCTGCAAGTTTCATGTTCCTGAGGCAAAGCCAGCTAATTTTTCTGGATCAGCTATAATCATGCCTTCCAGGAAAAGGAAGAGGGCTATTAGTGCAGCCACAGAAATGAGGAAAATGAAATGTGCTTTGAGAAGAAGTAAGAAATAAGTAAATAAATATAATATTAAAAAATATATACATA
>WLWI01002945.1_pt1 | contig 14673 bp, 6 predicted proteins | sample 6701501 | NCBI WGS metagenome assembly WLWI01 (sample SAMN12718690, study PRJNA515312) | sponge metagenome | isolation source: marine sponge | host: Mycale hentscheli | place: New Zealand: South Island, Marlborough, Capsize Point | collected 2014-11-01
TTCAAATATTGGATTTTTTTTATCTAGAGAAAAGCAGAAAATTAATTTATAAGAAATTTTTGGTGGGTTGGGGGGGGGGGGGGGGGGGGGGGGGGGGCCAATAGTCAATGTCACAAAGTAATTCTTGTGATGATATATCCAGTGAAAATGTTGTGTGAAAGTGTAGATTGTTACAGCTACTACCTAGCTAAAGAAAAAAATAACTACCAATTGAACATATTTTGTATACTGCTATAGTAAGTAAGTCACCATTTAGGGTAAAACTATTAACTGTGCAGTAATTCCTTGGGTTTGTTTTTCTAGTTAAATCGCTGGTGGTGAGTGGGTAATATTGCATTGAAAACCTTTACCATAATTATATAATAACAACTCTACTGTTATAAGTAGCTGGAGTGCCGTTGTCAAATGTGTCAAAGTAATTATTTTAAGTGAATGCCTCAAGTAAAAATTGGACACTCAAGAGTGTCCAATTTTTACTTGAGGCCTTCATTTTACTAAAACACGAAACACTTATAATAAAAAATAATTCCATTTCACATTTTTTTTATCAGCCCTTTTGTACTCATTAGATGTAAAAAAAAACCACGGATATTAAGAATCTTTGAAAAAAAGAGAATTTCTGTTGGTCTGTTGAGAGTGAGACAGTAGCTTAGCTGTACCCCTTAACAATATAAACACAGTATTGAAGTGTTTGTTTGCCAACTGGATGTCGTAGCTCAGTGGTAGAGCGCTTATGCATTAAACAAGTGGACATGCGTTTGATTCATGGTGGCAATAATATTTTTAATTCTGTATTATATAAAAAATGCCGGTGAAAGAGCGAATACATCAATTATTCCATAGACCAAAGCTACAGACGATTTTCTAACATCCCTAACTATCATGATGGTTTAATTTTACCTGATGTGTTCACTATTTTGGCAGTTGCCAGAACTAGAACCTTAGTGCAGTGCATGTACATCACTTCTTGTACACCCTTTCCAAAATAGTTCTGAACATGATCTTGGTATTTCTGTAGGTGTTGACTGCACATGTTGCCATTCATTTTAGTGAATCATTGTGTTTTTTATTGTAGCCACTGAATGTGCACTGTCCAAAAATGTGTCAATAAATCATTGATTGCAGCAGGTGCGAGTACATTTTGGCAAGCCAGGTAGACCAAGAAATCTAAATTTTTCTCGAGATTGTATCACATTTTTCAGCCTGTTCATCTCATCTATTTTTTTTTATCTTGAAGCTTAGTAACTGAATAGGATATAGATAATGTGTTTTTTATGAAACAAACTTTGTCATGTTTGTATCATGTGACAATGGTGATGCTGGACAGTCTTTACATGTTCATAGAATTTTTAGCTGTTCGAGTTTTGTTCCTCAGTGTTACCCCTTGCCATCGCCATCATCAAGTCTTTCAACATTAACAATCATTAGTAGAAACGTAGCCATCGTTAGTGGATATTCTCTGTGCATTGTTATAATTACCTTGGAACTATTCCAACTGACTGACCAACCGACTGACCGATCAAGCGACCGACATACAGTAGTAATAAAACAATTATTGACTAATATTAATAATATGTATTTTGTTTGATAGTGCAAAAAAATTGCATCAAGAAGGTGCTAAAGGTAAGACTCTCATGGCACATGAATGCAATACCAAATTTTTAGAGACTCATGTCTCCCTTTAATTAACATTAATTGATAATTTTATTTAACAAGAAAGTCTAGTAACTTTAGCTACAACAGTGCTGTACTGCTGAATCCTGTGAATATCAGAATATTTCTTCGACACTGTAGGTAAAATAGACCTATATTAATCCTGTCTCTTTAGAAGAACCCCCACCAGTTTGCGTTTTCCATCTTCTGTAGATGATCTGCGCATAAGAAACATAAATATAATTGAAAACAGACGAGATAACCTATACAGTGCCCGAAAAAATCCATAAACTTCACTAAATTTCTTTCTTTTGATAGGTACAGTATTAAATTGACTTGGATTCACATGACTAAATTGCTTCCGGTAAAGTACTAAATGCATTCCTCAATTACCGCGCTTGCTGTCGTGCCAACTCAACTTGGACATACTATAATACGTTCATTATGCCTTTTTACTTTAACTCAATGGCTGTAATCATGCCCATAAAAAACATTTTTATTAATGTAAGAAAACGTTTTCTTGTGAGGTAATTAATATTCAATGCATTAAAATTTTAAAAAAACAACGAAAACTGACATACTAGACTGTTAATTGCAATATTATGGAATTGCCACTATACCATTTAACTTCAGAGTATTACTCACATAGTATTTGACAAACGTAGCTTAACACAAACTTGATACAATATTGCTAGTTATATTATAATAATAATAATGATGACATAATCACATAATAGTGTAACTTCATGAAAAAGCTTATCTAAAATTAGTAATTGATCTTGCATTACAACACACTGCAATTAGCAAACTGGAATAAAGATAGTCATTCTAAAATGTAGAGCACCTCTTGACATACTGATCCCATTTCGAGTAAACATTTAGGACTGTCTCAGAGTTTTGGGACAATTGGCGAAATATGTTATGGCCTGTATGTACCACATGATATATTATAATTCTACTTATAACTCATCACTAAGGCAATGGTGTCAGTACAATCATACAAGATACCAAATTATCTAAAATTATGATTTGCATGCAGAAGATCTACTTATTGTGGTAAATATTTTGCCACATGTAAACATTTGTGAGGGTTTTTCAGCATAAAATACTTGTACAAAATGCGGTGCTTTCAATCACCACGTAATGAAAATTCTAAAATATCAGTTAGATGGTATCACTTAGCAGTCACAACTTTTTGTATTAATTAACACATATTGGAAATATGCTCATAAGTTTGTAACACTTTTCACCATCACAAGAAATCAGAGATAGGATACATAGATGTATTTCCATGCATAGAACACAAATACAATTGACATATAGCTCACACATTTTGTAGCTCTATATTTTATTAAAACTATAGTTAAATGTAGATGGATAAAATTATATGAAAATTTTATATCTTACTGACCATCCCTTTGCTTATTGAAAGTACTGATATCATATCAATGGGATGACTAGTTATATTTTCTGACGTAGTTACCAGTATGTACCCATATTGTGACTTTTTTAATGTATTAGTATTTGTTGCTTTGGCATATCCTGGTTTTTGCTTTCATTTTTATTTCTATTTATCCTTATTTTGCTTTCCAAAAGTCCAAGTTCAATAGATGTTAGCTTTAATGTAATCTTAATTTTTTTTTACAAGAGTGTATATATGTATATAATTTATATGTACAGTGTGCAACCTTTCTTATTTAGTTAGAATACTCTTTTTGCATGATAAATTAATGTGGTCTATAGAAGACCTATACTTTGTACAATTTGAAATATTTATTCTAATATTATGAGAATAAAAACCATTGTTTGCCAATTTATTTAATCTGAAGTAATGTTAGTATAAAATAAAATGCTTTGCACAGTAAATAATGTTTTATTAATGAAGTCTTAGACTGGCATAGTATGCTTCTCTTGCTGAATTAATATTTAAAAACTTGAACTGATTTCGCATTGTTTGAATTTTTTATTCAATTAACACTTTTTTGTCACTTGCCTAAAGGATAGATGAAATCTAATAATTTTTCCATGTCAGTCAGTACTTATAGTCTACAGTAGTTATAATTATTATTGTGAAGCATACGTTTAATTTTAAGTCAAAATGCAAGGGTCGAAGCGAAGGAAGCGACAACTGCTGAATTATGTTACTCTAGTCATGCAATTATATAAAACTATTGCTATTATTTGTATAAAATAGTGTATGATATTGCCAGTACTACGCAAGGTTATATCTGAGTAGTATTATATCGTCTTACACGTCATCCTTTATTATTATTCATTATTTTCAGACAAAGAAGAAAAAAGTGAATTATAAACATTGCTCGTAAATTAACTAAATTAAAAGATAGAGATTTTTAACAATGCATTTTTTTCACCAGATGTAATTACAGTGAATTATACTTTTTAATCTGCATTTTTTTTTTGTTAATGAAGTTAATTTAATGCAATAATATAACCACAAACAGTTATATTGTAATAAAATTTGTTTCACGATAGTAAAAACTTCTTAACATCAGAGTTTTCTTAGGTGAGGATAAATTGTGGTGCAGGGTAACTATTAACTGTGTAATATGTAACATTTACTAATCCCGATGGGAAGAAATAAAAAAATTAATGTATTCTCTCTTTTTTACAGGTGTTTACTTAACAGTATCAGGATTAAAAATTGTTTCACTGTCACTAGAGTTTGAAACCTGGACTGCTTTAATGCACAAGCGCTCTGCCACTGTGATAAGACAACCATTGTGCATTACACAAGTGGTCCTGGGTTTGATCTCCCAGTGATAGCCAAGAATTATTTAATCCTGGTGTTATTTTTTAAAGTCTGTAAAAGAGAGAGAATACAACTAATGAGTGAAAGATGGCTGAGAAAGAAATTGTGAAGGAAATAAAAGTTTGAAATTTTCGTTGACACTTTTTAATACACAATCTTTGGAGTTACAATAGCTATATTATTCTGACAGTACAACTCATGAACTAACTATTAATTAAGAAAGGTTTTTAAGCACGAATCAATTAGTATATAATATACCATGTAGAAAATGTAGTATCAGAAATTTCAATGTATGGTCAAGTGCATAATAGTATATACAGATGTCCCTAATATACCCATTCTTATAGCCAATATGATCATCAACTCTTACATTAAATTACATGGCTTCAGGCTCACAAAATGTTAAATACAAGTCACACAATAATTGACAATTAAAGTAATACAAGTCCATGAATGTCTATATAGACTTGTTTTAGTCCAATATTTCGTGTGAATTTAGTTATAAGGTACATAAAAGTGTTGTAAGTACGGATCATTAGTTTCAGTAATCTCCACACTTGAATAACAACTTAACATCTACACCACATGTCAAATTATAGGGATAAATTTCTTTAAACTGTTATACTAAAATTGTCCCACCTATATGTTAACATTTATATTCATGAGAAAAATTATTATTGTAACTGAAAATTAAAGAACTGTTTTATTCAACATTAGTTATTTTGTAATTTATTGAATTCTTTTTCACAAGTTAAATACTGAGTGTTTGCACTCTTAGAGCTCTAGTTATTCTATATTGTTGAAACAAAATCCTGTGAAAGAACGAGAATACATCTATAATGAGTATAAAAGAAAGCTGAGAAAAATATTATGAAATGATATAATTTACTCATTATATAACTGATAACTACTTAGTTTCAACATTATGTAGTGTAAACCGTTGAAACCTACTTCAGCTGAAACTCAATTCTGAGACCGTCAAATTATGTTTATTTAGATGACAAAATTGAGATGAAACTTGTACAAACTGCACCTGAAGTTATTCCAGGTAAGTAATTTGTGTCACGTTGAATAACTTTACCGATCCTCAGATATATTCACCTAAAAGTGTTATTTTCTACAATGGTTTGATATATGCCTAAACCATTACATAATAGTAGCTTCTATTGTAGGTCACACTAGTTATACTTTACTAGATACAAACTTTCATTGTTCATTACCTGATGACATGAAGTGGTACATCTATACACATAATTTAGTCATTCTCGGCTGAAATAACTATAATAACAGCAAAATTTCTCATTCTTACAGCCAATAATATTGTTCATTAAAACTTAACCCACATGTTCCGACTTCATGCGGAAGTCCTCTTCAGGGGTCAACTGAGGTCGAACTCCTCATGGTGACATAACAACATTAATGTAAACGGCAAGATTTCTAGAGGGTAAACTTACTGTCTACTATATCTATTATAGCATGGAAGCATATCCATCTGAAATAGACATTCCAGAATGTTTAGAACGAACTTTAAATTCCAATTGACTTGATGTCTGATTGTCTCCTCACCAGTGAGTGACAGGAGTTAACAGCAATGTCCTTAGCTTGAAGAGTGTTAGAAAGCACTATATTCTGGAGGGTGATTGGCATGCAGCATGGACAACCAGCATCCTGGAAGCTCTAAACATAGGTCTATGTTAAACTTGTTGTTGTCAGGCGTCATCTGTATGTGTAGAGCTGCTTCCTTGATCTTCAACTCATGATTCTTACTGGCTCTGTCTACAATTCTTACCTCTTCCTATTTAATGGGGTGACGCTGAAGGCTTCAGCCATTGCTGAACATGCTTGGCAGTATTGGCTATAATGCAATGACAATAACTGTAGAACAGTTTATCTCTTATTATCAATTTCTGACCCTTCAAAAGTCTGGAAAAAAGCAAAGGGGAAATGTGAAAAAATCTTAGGTCCCCAGGATTGAACCCAGGGCCAGTGCTCTAACCACCAGAGGCTGATCTAGGATTTTTAGCCACCAGTGCTCTAACCACTGAGCTACGACAACCATCGACTTCCAAGATTCTCACATTTTTCCAGTGGTCAGAGCACTGGTGGCTAAAGCCAGTGGCCCTGGGTTCGAATCCCAGCGACAACTAAGATATTTCACATTTTTCCTTTGCTTTTATCCAGACCCCTTTAGGTGAGAAAGTGTCAATCTGGTTTAGCTCTTGTTGACAAAGCTTTTTTTTTTCCAAAAGTATAAATGGTAACTGAAAAAAATTCCTGATAGATAAAATGTGAACACGTTACTGTATTAAATATTAATAATTTCTTAAGCATGACTTTTTCATTCACACATCTAGAACAACTGGTGGTTTTGAAAGAAAATACTATGTAGGCCTAGTTTCTTGAATATGTCCTCAGTTAAGAAACAAAAATATTTGCAGCCAAGAAGCAGATCATCATAATAAATTAGCTGACTTCTTTACTATACCATAGGTCAGAAAAATATTAAAATCAGTAATACCTCCATGTGCATCAATTCAGCATGTTTGCATTCCTGGAGTCTTGCTTTGAATTAGACAAAACAGCCATTTTTTGTTGGCTTCAAAATGTCAGACTGCTTGACATATGAACTGAAGGCTCTGGTCTTGGAAAATCAATGTAGCTTTTCAGTAGACTGTTTATGTTGTAATAGATCAAAGCATGTTGTTCTTCTTTGATGTTATAGATGAAGAATCTTCAGGCGCTCTTTGGATTCACAACATTACTTTACCTGCTGATTCAAATTTAGTTTAGCAAAAAAAAGTTGGAATAGTAATCAATTACACCATCAGTAGCTAGACTAGTGGTATTACCTACCATTCATTCAAACACAGATATTGACTTCATGAAGGTCAATGTCTCTATAATTACAGAACTTGGGATCACAGACTCAGAAAGAAAGGCCTGCACTTCAATTTTTCATATTATATTGGGGGAGAGTTTAGCATGGAGGCATATCCATCTGAAATAGACATTCCAAAATGTTTAGAACGAACTTTAAGTTCCAATTGACTTGAGGTCTGATAGTCTCCTCACCAGTGAGTGACAGGAGTTAACAGCAATGTCCTTAGCTTGAAGAGTGTTATCCAGCATCTAAGATGCTGGTTAACACTCTTCAAGTCAATCACTGTCACATATACCTGCAGGAATGGTGCACACAAGTAAAATAAGCAGCCAGCATCTAGGAAACTCCAAGCTAAGCCTCTATGGAATTATAATTGTGACCGTCTACGGGAAAACCGGGCACAACGCGGTGTGCGTAATTTCGAGAAAAGATCGATCGATTTCTTAAAAATGTATTGTTTCAAGCCTACGGAAGGGAACGGGTCTATTATAGCAGGAACGACTAAAGCTGCGACGATAAAACTTGGAGAGCTCAATATCTGGACGCCGGCAACTCCGTAAGTGCAAAAAAAAAAAATTCGAAGGTGCCGCGTTGTGCCTGGTTTTCATATAGACGGTCACAATTTATGATGTTACCACTATATTGAAGGTCTTGAGTTCATAATTATGCTTTTGTTTTTAATTTATTATCTTACAGTATTATCATGCCAATATCAAACAAATGTTTACTAGTTATAACATAATCACAACAAACTTCTGATATAATGCTTTCAATAGTGGACCTTGTTTGACATCAAAAGTTGCTATATAAAACTTATACTTTATCCATTTGATTAAATAAGAAACAACTGACATAATACGATTATTCAAAGGAGTCTAGTAAGTAACATTTGTAAGTGAGGACTGGGGATAGTTTTAGAGACAGTTATGTAACCATGTAAGTTTCCATGACTGACTCGGAGTAATGTAGACAGCAGTGGTGAAAGAAATAATGAGCTTTAATTTATATTTTAAACATACATTATGAGCACTCAAATGTCACACTACAATTACACACCAGAAAAAGTTCTCAATTTGCATGTATTAGTTGTATTTTTTTACTATACTTTAATCTGTGTTATTATTGTTTGTTTAAATAACATGGCATATATATTAAACTATATGACAATGCATACCTTGTTTGAGCTAACTGTAATAAACTTGCATAATTTATTTGTATTCACAAGTTGGGAAATGGTAGCCTGAAACATGGTCAGGCTGAAAATGAATTCAATAATTCATGTAAACAAGTTTTTTTCCAAACATTATACAAATACATCATTCACTTTCTATATTAGACTATGTAGTAAAGTGCAGGTGACATTAAGTACTTTCTGAGATTGTTTCGGTTCCTAAAGCACACCTTTTTTGTTATTATGCTTACTATAATATTGTGCTTAATATTACTGTCTTCTTCCGTCTCAGGTAAGGTAAAATTTAAAACTGATTGCGACTATATTTGTTTCATTTTGTCTTTAGGTACATTACTGTATCAGATGAATGAGACAAACTTTTTCTGTCCCTCTGAGGATGTAGCATTTTGGTGCTCGGGCCCTGACAATTTAGATTGGATGATTAACATTCCCAATGGATTTTCTTTTAGCACTTATTTTGACCGTCGATTCAACAGGCTAGGGCAAATACGACAAGAACATCTTGAAATCACAACAGTATTTGTATCAGTCGAGTTTATTAATTCATCTCACATCGGATCTATTGCCCGTTTCAATAATGCTGCATTGGTAAACGGGACTTTAATAAGGTGTGATCAGGAAAATATTTTGTTTAAACCTATTTTCGCAGGTAAGTCACCAATAAACCTGTAAATTGATCACTTGATGCACTTGTACATAAGTTACAGACTGCAGTATTTACCATTCTTTTATCAAATTATTACAACTTAACTGAAGCAATCTGGGTTGCATTTAAAAATGTAAACTGGCAAATTTTTGAAAGAATCAGACATTCCTGTTACAATAGCAAAATTCTTCAAAATCCACATTTACTCTTCTTCCACTGTGCAGGTTAGAAGCATGCTAAGGCATTCAGAGCTACTAGATTACCTGATTTTGTTTTTTTTATTTTCAGTATAGTAAGAAATCATAATATGGTGGCAATATTCTGCTTTCATTTGTACGCATGACTAAGTTTTTTTTCACTGGGCCAAAATGTCTACTTCTCGGACCTGGACTATCTAGTTATTATTATTGTTCAGCATAATTTTATCAGTAAAGTTTATACATTGTTTTCAGTAGCTTCCAGCTGTGTACAATATTGTTAACTGCTTTAAATTTTGTGTTAATATTCCTTGTCATTATGACAATAAAGAATATACCTTGAAGAATTTTATAGCTTAATTAACTCTTTGCTGTTAGTCTAATGCACCACCATAACAGACACTTACCATTGAAAAGCATTAAAATTTTGATATTATATTATTTGCACCAAAAGAGAAAAATCCTGAGCTTGATTTGTTGTTACTTTTAGGCTCCTTCATTGACCCTCCAGTCCTTTCTCTTCTTCAATTTGGAGCATCTCATTTGTTCGTTGTCTCGTGGAGTTCACCAATACCAAGCACACTTCTCAATTACTACAATATTGTAATTGTGCCAGCACAACCGAATGCAATAAATAATATCACTACTAATGATGTCTCAGTGATTCTTAGATTAAACAATCAAAGTTTGTACAATATAACAGTTGGTGCTACTGTTTGTTCAAATTTGGTGCTCAGCATGATATTTACTGCAGGTAGCTCAAAGTTTCCTTTTTATTATGCTGTATTATATAGCTCTTTTATTTATAGGAAAATGCCCTTTCTTGATGATCCACTCTGCTCAAATAAGCTACATTATTTCCATTGATGGATCTGTAGTTGCAAATATTACATGTTTGAGTGGTACAACATTTATATTACAGTGTACCAATAACATATGGAACAATTACACTTCTAGTATGTGTGATAAACTACTTTCAACTGGTAAATTGAAAAGATTAAATTTTATTTGTACTTTGAAATGATAATCATTGATTAGGTGCAGCAGTGAAGGATAATGTCTCCCACAGTTCTCTAGATTTTGAGGTATGTATTTAATAATAATCCATTTAAATTGTTCAATATGCAGCTTATATAATAATTGTATATGCAAGTGCTTAATGAAAATTTGTAGATATGAAAAATACTACTTTGAAACTTTCAAAACTGCTTAAAAGCCAATCCAATTCTTATTTTCAGGCAAACTAAAAGGCAAATTTATTCATTAAATTATATGATATAGTTAATCACTATTGTTAGTTTCAGTGTAAATTATTTTTATTTACTCAGTACGCATCACATATGTACACAACTAACCATGATTTAGTCAAACTATACATGGAATAGAGCATTCTATGTACAAATAAGTAATCAATAATCACTTAAAAACATGCTAAATGCTAAAATCACTTCTTTAAATAACAGCTTGGTGCCAATTGACCAGCAGATTCTCATGTTTTTATTGATTAAGTACACAGTTTATGCTTGCAACCTTCAGTTATTAAAAATCACATAATTTTCATAGTTGTGTTATGAATATTCTTCACTTTTCAGACAAATTAACATTATGTTTAATAGACAGGACATTCTTGTGCTGAAGTTTGAAATAACTATAGATAGATTGATTTAGAGCCATTTTATATAAAATTATTTATTGTTTCCTTTGCGCATTGAGAATCATTAAACTAAAACAATTTTGATCAACACCAAATGATTTATTAAAGAACATGCTAAAAGTTTAAGTACATTAGCTCTGAATTGTTGTGCAAGATAATTTTATTGATATAATGTAGTACATAAGTAAGTTCTATTCTTATTGTATCCACAAATATTGATAACTGCACCACTAGCATATAATTTAACTTGTGCGATTACAGACATTTCGACAGCCATGCAGATGTCACCGTCACAGAATAGTACAAAACACAAAATAATAAATAAGTGAAAGTGTCTAGGAAAATAAACAAAAGTAAACATGTTTGTGCCAGAGGGTGATTTCAAAAGAAAATGTCTTGGGGATTGTTATGTTAGCTGTTAACGCTTATGCTGTTTTTCTGAAATTCCTGATAAGTAAATCATAGTCAGTTGCTAGAAAACTTGTCCATGTTCATTCTAAAATCCAGCATATTAATGAACCAGGATTTCAAGTCACAACTTTACAATTTCTTTTGTAAATAGGTAAACCTCACTATTCTTCTTATTAATGTTGGTGTGACCACTGTTAATTGCATGCTGCTCTGCAACTGTCTCATTTGGACTTTCTGCTGGTTATCACTTGAATTTAGGTATACAGTTTTTGACTTAAATACATTAGCATTAAGAAGGCATTTATAATATTGAAGGTTTGCAGACCTTGGCCTCAAAAGAAATGAACTAACTGACTGAGGTTGAAAGAAATGATTACATGGCAACAAAATAAAACTAACTAACTAAATCAAAATATTCCGCTGCTCTCATTCACACATGCCACATAAATTTTTTTGTTACAGTCATTGTTAAGACCCTAGGTGGTTTGAAGTGAATATTAATACATGTTTCTCACTATTAAACAGTTAACTAATGTTATCAAACATTTTCAGTGTGTACCTTGCAGCTTAGTCATTATGAACTTTAACTTTTTTAAAGTATGATGATGTTATTTGGCTGGTTTCTGATAGTTTGTAATGGGTTTCTGCAGAACCATCTGAACCCTGGATACAAATTTATATTTATGCTTTGTTGTTGATTTTTTTAATAGAGGGTGTTTGAATATATATTTATATATGTAATATTAAATATAATATATATAATATATATATAATCATTACCATAGTAGTTATAGCAACCAGAGCATGGCCTAGCTTACCAGGGTTTTTACAGCTTCCTTACTCTAGTGGAGCCTACTTCAATGAAGTTTATTACACTCCTCAAGTGTGATATGGCTCACTCTCTGGCTTTATTTTCACTCACCTCTGGCTGTGAAAATATATTAGCCTGCTCTTAAAATATTCTGCCATATCACAATCTGAGGAGTAAGTACTATATTATAATATTATATTATTATTATTATAGAAGGCAACAAGAAATCTCAACACACCTATCATTGCTGGGCTAAGTGGTGCTGCAATAGTTGTCGTAGTGCTCACGAGTTCAATATCATTCATATTTGGATACCTCTTTCATTTTAAGTGCAAGACTAAAGAATTGATGAATCAGGCATCAAATACAAATCAGCTGTATGAGGAGATCCGTCCTGCCAAGATGAAAATTGATTTTAATCTTACAGAAAATTCAGCTTATGGAAAAGTACCTACATAATTTTAATTACAATGAAATTGTATGTAATACAGCAGAAAATTTATGTGATAGTAAATGAATTGTTTTTTCTGTTATATACAAGTATTAAATTTTATAATGTGTGTTATTGCTACAAATATTTGGACCTAATGTTTACAAATTGTATTTTATAACAATTAATTTTTACAGAATAATAATGCTTTTAACTTTTATAATTCTGTATGATTTACTATAATGTCCCTAATAAAGGATATTACTAAGCTCGATTGTTTTCGAAAGATTGTAAGTTTACCCTAACAAGTTTAGGAGTGATAGTATACAGGTTTGATGATATGTTTATAATTAACCTTAATTGTGCATGCACAATAGGGTTATAGTACTTGGTTTGTCTGTCAGTCAGTCAGTCAGTCAGTCAGTCATTTATTATGTCTCACAACAATAAACGGATCTCGAAAATGGCGGCCTTTGAAGGCTGAAAGGAGCATCAAAATGATGTAATGGACATTTTAAGTACCTTGCAATGTGCCAAAATAAGCAACTGCAGAATTAGGAAGCCAAGAAAAAATGGCTTACTGTCCAAGTTGACATCAGTGGTTCCTTCAGACTTGTGAACAAATTTTTTTATAAATATTTAAAGATAAGAAAGAAAAAGTTTACTTGTTCAAAATGTAACCAGCAAGTAATGTAACTATAACTCACTATTGGAACATAATCATGATTAATATTGTGTAATGGAACCATGCTAGTTATTACAATCATTAATTCTTGTCATACTTACTATTATTAAATTATGATGTTTATAGCTAGCTAAAACTAAAGAGAAATAGCTAGAATTATACAAAGATTTAGCCATATTGGTTATAGTTAGCTACCATTTAAGAACAAACTATAAATGTAATGACTTATTGATGGAGGGCATGTTAAGCACTATTTTGCTTCCTTACAATGTCATTATCATAATCAATTTATAAGTTTTACAGCTTTTGCTTTTTTTATGGCTGTAATCGGCTAGCAATAATTGTTTTAAAGTTTCAAGGAGAGCAAGTTAAGTACAATTTGTTTCTTTGCAATAGCATTATCATATAGATTTAACTATACGTTTCATAGCTTTTGCTTTTATGGCAGTAATCAGCTAGCAATTTGTTTTAAAGTATAAGGGGTCCCCAAATTGCTAGGGGGCCAAGTTTTATAGATTTTACTTTTTTAGGGGAAAGTAGCTAATCTGGGTAGCAATTTGTTTGAAAGTAACAAGGAGAGCAGGCTAAGCACAATTGTGTTTATTTTGTAACAGCCCATTATCTAATATATTTAACTATAGCTTTTGTTATTTTTATGGCAGTAATCAGCTGCAATTTTTGTAACATAATATAGGGGGTCCACAACATACCTCTAGTGATACTAGTCTGGCTAGCCAAACCCTTTACCGAACCGCTATCGCTCTAATGGAGCAAACCCCGGATGCGTAGCTGCTTCCGTTCAAACGTTAATTAACTTTTTTTCCGCCATCTCAACTTGGATATACTATAGCTAGTCTTTCATCCTGTCTTGAATGTATCCTCTCCTATGAATGTGTCTGTAAGTGAATGGTAGCATCTCGAGGGAAATGTCCTCAGATAATCTCGCGCGGCCGACCCTTTCCCTTTTATAATCCGCTCGTGCGGGGGAGGGAAAGGAAAGCTTGTACATCGTTTTGTGCTAAAGGAATGCAATAATAACCTAACTGGGCGTTGCGGTCGTCAAATATTACACTCGCACGAAAGTATTACAGGGATTCCTAGGTTTTAAGATGGCTTTGAGGTACTGCTTTTGCTGTGGTTATATTAGTTAATTACATGAGTGCCGCAGGCATGAGCCTAAATACGTCCAATCAGACAGGTTATATTCTGCAGTATCCAATGAATATTAATATATTATGTACTGTTCATGCTTGAATACCATAGTAACGAGTTTCTTGTGTAATAAACACTTGTATAACCTGGGGGGGGGGGGGGGGGGGGGGGGGGGGGGAAAGGAAAAGGAA
>WLWI01002946.1_pt1 | contig 14671 bp, 5 predicted proteins | sample 6701501 | NCBI WGS metagenome assembly WLWI01 (sample SAMN12718690, study PRJNA515312) | sponge metagenome | isolation source: marine sponge | host: Mycale hentscheli | place: New Zealand: South Island, Marlborough, Capsize Point | collected 2014-11-01
ACAACACAGAATTAAAAATATTTGGTCACCACCGGGAACCAAACCCAGGACTGCTTGTTTGACGCACAAGCGCTCTAAGCAAGCGGTCCTGGGTTCAATTCCCAGTGGCGACCAAATATTTTTATTTTTGTGTTGTTTAAAATAGCCTGTGAAAGTGAGAGAATACATCTAATGATTAAAGAAGGCTGAGAAAGAAATTGTGAAGAGGAAAGTTGCTAGTATTGGGAAAGCCATAGTTTAAGCAGTTAAGTCATGTGCTGTCCTTCTCTACAGCAAATTAGTATTACTTGCAGACACATCATTTGTATTGCTCAAAGTTGGTATAGATACTCATTATGTAATGTGTTTTGTTCCTCATACAAAGAAGTACAGCTATTAGAGGAAAATAATTCTGATTTGAGGCTTCAATAGTTCTAGGAGAAGATATCAATGATAAAAACACAACTTTGCTGTTGCAGCTGACGATGTTGACAATATATTTATAACTGCACATACCAATGCAGACTGCAACAGTCTTTGTTTTTGCTCGGACTCTAAAGGTAAAGATACAAAAGTACAATATCAACTGACAATTTGTGTTTTGCAACTGCATGCTCTTTTTTCATGCCTTTTCACAGGTTGTGACACAACCTCAAGAATTTTTGTGGTTGAGTTGGTACGAAGGCCATATTCCAAATTCTTGTCAAAAATGATCAAATATTATCGCCATGTTCAATCATGTGCTACAACATGTTCATAGAAGGTATCTCATACTGTCTGTGGTGATAATGACTATGAATGACTAAATTGACTTTCACTGGAGGATTCCTATTAATTAGTGTATTTATATCACTCAAATAAAAGGTTATAAGCTAAGAAATCAGTAATTTCAGGTAAAAGTGACATAGACCGAAGTTATAACCAGCAAACAACATCTCATGAATATTAGTGAGCTTGTGAGCAGATACTTTAGGTAGTATTTGCTCACAGCAATTTATTTTAAGGAGTGTTCCTATTTTATAAAACTACATAAAGGGCATCTTCTTTTACGAACTGCTACAACTAGGCAATTCATTGTCCCCATTTGAATTCTAGCCAATCTCATTCTGTTTTCATAATATTTGATGAATTGCTGATATGATAAGGCTATGAATCTTTTTTCTTTACCTTAATATTAGCTTGTACTTCTGTAGCTAATTGATTTTAATATAAACATAGTGTATGGTATTTATAAAGAACAAGAGTTCTAGGAGAAATTTGCTTTTCTGCAATGTGGTAAAAGACTGAAGAATACTTTTTAGGGTAATAATAATTCACGTTCCTCAGCAACTAGCAAATTGGGTCTTTCCACACATATATATAATTTTATAAAAACAACAACAACACTTGTACATGAACTTTTGTGGGATTGAGGTATAGCTAACAAAAAAATTATATTACTTATCAAGCCACTGTCAGTTTAAACACACAAAATGTCTAGCTACCATTGTTTTTTCAAGTTTGCGCGGCTGCCTAATATAATGCGAAAGTATTTGTATTTACAATAAACATTAATGAATGATTAAATTACATCACCAGGGTAGCTACATCTTATGGCATGATCAAATAAACAGTTTAGAATCTTAGTGTTAGTAATACTTTCTATTATCCATGTTGTACAGGTGGCTGTAATTGGAGAGAAGCAGTCATTATCACGTTCGGTGTATTGTGTTTCATAATAGCTATTTTAATAATTTTTTTGCCATTTTGTTTACTATTGAAATGCCTACGAAGGACATCACCAGGTGAAGAAGAACCCTTACTGCCAAAGTCAAAATCTGGATCACTATCTACCATCTCTGATCCTAATGAGAAACAACCTAACAGTTTACACTCTCAAAGCACAGTGGAATAGCCACCGTAAAAAGCAATAGTGAAAATGGAAAATCAAAAGTTTTGTTTGTTAATGTTCATACTGTAGTTTTAGTATTTTTATTTGAAAATATAGACTTCAACTTTAGTTCTTATTGAAGTGTCAATTAATATAATTTCTTCTTTCATAATTTCAGTTGTATCAAGTGTTAGCTAGCCAGTATGTTTTCCTTCTAAAATCTTCCTTCTAAAATCTGAATCACATCGATTTTTGTAAATACTGTTAAAGTCAAACTGTGAACAATTGTGGACACACTCACACCATACATCACACTCCACTTGCACTTGAACTCTTTTACCCTGCTCCTGTTTCTCTCACAAAAACTTTAGTTAGGTTCAGCTTTTTATTATTCTATGTAGCTACACTGTCAACCTCAGTTTTTTTAGTCATCATACTTTTTTGCTTGAATTCTGAAGTTTAATTCTCTTTAATTCATTTGTGTGTGCAAGACATCTTGTCTTCAGCTATTTCTTATTTGTCTTTAGTTTTTAATTATATTATTTGAGTGATTAATTACAAACTTTATGTGTTAGTTGCCACTAACAGTCAGAGATACACCTGACTGATACAAGGAATACATAACTTGCCCTCATAGAGCAGGTGAAAACGAGATTCTTTGACATGGTAATCCATCATCCCCAACAAATACACCTGACCAATTTTTTTTTGTATTTGTTAACTGGTCACTTTTTATGGGTGAGCGAATGATGAAAAAGAGACACTAATCAGTTGTGAACGAATCAATATCTTGTTTCATGTATATATACAATATAAATGTGACTTCTTCGTTCCCTCACAAATCTTCATTATGTTGGCCTGTAAACTTCTAAAAAAAATCAAATGGGGTATGGCATGCCCTCATAGTCACTAAAGTTCTAAAGGTTGCAAAAAAAAAATCATGTAATGTACATGTAACCTAGTCCGGCGTAGCCAGACCCTTTACCAAACCGCTACACTGGGAATGGGTCTGGGGACATGGCCATACCAAATTTGTTCTGCCGCACATATTGCGGCAGTCAATTACCGCTAGCAAATTACCAGGAATAGCACAATAGAAATTCCTGAGCATGTCAGCCACCCTTTCCAACGCTAGGTTTAGCAATCATGGCTAATTGGCGGTAGAAATTCAGGCATTATGGTGGTGGGACACTCACCACTTCCACATTCCTCCAGAACAAATTTGGTATGGCCATGTCCCCAGATCCTCCGCGCGCTCTGCGCACTACATGGGTCTGGCTATACCGGACTACATGTACCCACTTCATTACTTGTAAGCTTGATTTCACAAATGTACAGCTAGAAACACATGGATATATCTAAAGCTTAGCCTGGCAAGAAATTGCTTATGTGTATGAGCTCCACAGAAATGTAGTCATTGCTTGTGGTGCAATCAAAACTTTTTAAGGCCATTATAGTGCAGCAACCTTCAACCGCTGTCTGTCTCACTAATGCCAAATGCACTGGTGAATTTTAGACTTTGAGGTTTGTAATGATGGGTCTCATATAGGAATCTATCCTAAGCATGCATGCCAGAGGGTTTAGTAGTCGTCCCTCTGTTGTGTTTGTCTCTCTACCCGTCACGCTCTGATTTTGGAGATTACTGACAATCACCCTGGATTTCGATATGAACCTACTTGGAACTAAGACTTTTTATTGTGCTACTTTTTTTTTTTTTGGGCTAACTTTTGAGAAAACAGTGAAGCTTCAGTTCTGTGTGGGTACCAGCTTTTTGTGGGTAACGCCCCCTCATGGCATGCCCGCGAGTAAGCGAAGTATCGGGTTGAAAATAATACTGGTGAGTGTTTCTGGTCTGTTTTGTTTCTTATCTTATGAAGACAGTGTCTATACATCCATCATTTTCATTGCTCGAGCTATATTGATACTTAATTAGAACAGCCAATAAATTATTCTTTTGGTTCAAGATGATTTTGTAGATAATTTCTTACTAGTGTATATTAGTGCTGAGAGTTCGCACCTGTGGTGCTTTATTGTAGTAAGTACTCTGTGTATTTTTTGTGATAAACAAAATTTCTCTCACCATCTATCAGTACGCAAATTCATCCCCAGACTGTGAAAATACATTTTAGATGTGATCTTGCATATCTACTAGAAGTTATAAGTCAGTGTTACACAGCCTTTCTTGCATGTCTGTTATTTTCGTTCTAAGAGCCAATACTGTTAATTAAAACTTAACCAAACGTTTAGACTTTTTGCACATTACAGCTGGTAAATTTTAAGTAATTACCTAAGACTTAATAGGAATATACAGTTTTTGAAGCTTTTAGGGGAAAAAAGTACATGGACTACAGATCAAGAATTTGAGAAGCAACATGTGTTAATCAAATTTAAGTCAATTGATAATAAAATGAACTAATTTTTTTTCATGATATTGAAGAAATATTAAAAACTCAAATATTCATGGAGCATGAGGGGAAAACTTTAACTAAACCTTCAAGATTTTTTTGTAAAACTAATAATGTCTGGAATATCGTTTTCAATATACATAATCCTTCTTCTGCAGCCCGTATAGCCAGAAAATTTAAAATAAGGTGGGCTCACTCAGGCTAGTGAATATCCACAGAAGAAGTGCCCTATTAATGGAAGCATTTCCCCTATATTCTCATTTTGTTTGTTCATTTCAATGCAAGTAAAGTTCCTAAACATTTTGGGGTATTCTCACAAAAAAATTACAAGCTACTTCATTGACATCTAATGCTATGTAATTTCATACTTCACATAAACAAAACCTGGTATCTAGTCTACTCCATTCTTCATGGGAGGCAGAGGTGAAGGAGTTGGCAGTGATGTCAAACCATGGCTGTAGAGGGAGGGGGCTAGGGGCGGCTTTAACCCACTTAATTTTGGCAAAAGTAAATAAACTAAATTAAAACAATGTGATTTTTTTTAAATAGTTCAATTTTCTTTAAGCAGCTGTAATGTGCTAACCAGAAAAGCTTATTATTAAAAGTAAAAAGAAAATAAGACAAGTTATAGTGATGGTATGATTTTATCTTCCATGTTATCTTGTATTCTCTACATCAGTTTTTCTTGATTACCTACACCTCACACCCCTTTTCACCCCTATCATAAGTTAAAAGTATTCAAGTATAGAGATACTTTCAAAAATAGGATTTTAATTAATGCATGAGTGTCCATCATGTGGCACATAAATGTATAGATTTGAAAGTTTATTAGATGTAAGCATATTATTTTGGTTATTTTCTTCACAACAACAATTTTCGTTCTTATTTTTGTCATTTCTTGTAAACACAACTAAAATATAGCTACTACCCAAGACAACCTTTACTGTCACAGACCAAACCTGGATTGCCATATATAATCTCAGATAGGTAGAAACTCAGTGAGATACCACATGTCCTCTAATAATCACAAAACTTAAAAACTGGTAGATTTTTTTGGTTTAATTAATGCATAATCTTCATTATTAATTCTCTATGTTTGTTTTCACTTTAGGTATACTTAATATGAAACCCCATCAATTTTAATCTAGCTAACTTTTTACATGCCTTGTCCTTGTGAACTTTAGCTTTAATTAATTAAAAAAATTCACCAATAAGCAGTACCTTAATAAAATGTGCTAGCTACAGATTCCACTGACAAATATTAGATTTGGTACTATTAGTTATCTTTAGCAAGTATGATTGGTCTGGGTAGATTTCATTTCCTTCCTCCCCCTTTTCTTAATTTCAATAGTAGCTAATAGCTAACCACTGATTTCTATAGAGTAGCTATTTTTGTTTTCCAAAATTGAATGGATAATTGAGTTTTTTTTGTAAGTCCATTTCACACAAAAAAATGTTTCTTATCGATGGTCACTTCATATTATTCTTTAACTAAGAACTTCATATGTACATACATACACATATATATTATGTGAGTAAGTTAATATTTAATTAAATTGTCTATCTTGTCATGTAATAATGGATGAATAATATACACATGTATTATATTAACTTAATTTTTTTAAATTAGCAGATGTAGCTTACCCAGGACATTGTAATCTCTTACTATGGCAGTAGCCATTTTAAGATACATTCAGCGTTTGTCTTTACTTCATGTTTTTATATATTTTATTTAAAAGAATCAAAGTACGTTATATAAAGACTACAGTATTATAAACACTATACAAAACACAAACTTCAATTATGTCGTAAGTGTGAAGTGTATTGTAATCTAGAGCCATAGCCTATGAAATGTCTTGAAAGGGCATTGGTAACGTACTACCAGAGCCATTTTAAGTCTCTTTTTCAGAAGGTGCAGGTGAAGTGCAGCCATAGATAAGCACGGTTTTTTTAGATCTATTACCGGTAGCTGGTGATGAACATCCTGAGCCATTCGGTTAACGTTGAAAAGGCATGGATTCGGATGCACTTTTGTCTTTTAGTAAAGGTTCTTTTTCAGGTTCCTTTTGATTTTGATCCTTTATGACTTTTTTTCGGCTTCGCATCAAGAACAAAATTGGCACAACAATTACGATCGTTGCAAGTACATATCCAAATATACCAACAGTAATCAAGGTGATCTCTTTCCAGTCATTTGCATCTATAAATTAACCATTAATATTGTAAGTAGTGATGAGATAAACTAATTAGCATTATTTCTTGCAAATTAATTGGGCGAGCGAAGCAAGACTCTCACTAACAAGTCTCAATTGAGATTTTGGTATATGGCAAAGTTCAAAGAGGTCAATGCGTGTCCACCCCCCAGAGGCTACTTAAACCAGAAAAAATATAGACAAAGAGGTATGGAGATAGAAGAGGGCAGATGTTCACAGTTAGGTCTTACAAACTTGGCAAAGTTCGTCTTCTATTTTCTATTCTATTAGCGATGGTGGTAAGTTACCTTGATTAATGCACTGTTTGTCCTAGCTATACGTCTGCTCTAACCCTGTTAAGTAGGGTACACTAGAGGAAGGTAGCTGTAAAAACCAAGAAAATTGAAAAATTTGGCTAGTTGTTATAACTACAAGGGTAATGAGCTTGCTGCAGTACAGCTTGAAATAACAGTGTGAAATATCATGAGTTATTTCACTGGTCATGTACCTAAAGATATCATTGTGAAGATATCTAGGGCGGAATAAAAAATATATATGTGTGTGTGTGTGTGTTTGTGTGTGTGTGTGTGTGTGTACAAGTGTTGAGTGTTGCTAAAGAATAGGACAATAAATTAAACAAAAACATTCAATTAATGGAAATATTATAACTGCTAGCATTCAAATTTGAATTTCAGTCAGACCAGGTGGCTCACAATTTGTACTGCAGCACATCACTAGTAGTATCAGCTTTTAACCAAAAAAAAACAATACAGTTGACAAATTGGAAAATAACGAGAGTTGATCCCATAGATACTTAACTGTTAGTATGAGTAATAGCACGGGTAACCATGCTATTCGGGATTAATAGCACGAGTAACGCGATTAGCACGAGGCGAATCCGAGTGTTATTTCAATTGCTTTACGAGTGCTATTGATCCCTAATAGCATGGTTACCCGTGCTATTACTCATACTAACAGTTAAGTATCTATGGGATCAACTCCCTTTTACCGCATACGTAATTTAAAAACTCGACTTTATTTAGTAGCTTGTTTGTTGTGAATCCCTTTCTTACAACAAAGGCTTACTTAGCTAACTAAAAGGGAAGGGGGGGCTACTATGTAATCAAAATAATTACTAATCAAAATAATTACTACGATAAAGTTACTATAATGTAGTGTACTATTACAACAAAAGGCTAGATATTACCAATGTAGATATACAATTTGTTCTTCAAATTTATTCTTAACTGTGGAATTAAATTCAACTGGTCAGTTCAGCACTTTATGTACATATAAGAATAAGAATATATTTCACAGTGGCAGATGTAACAGAGTTAAACGAAGCAATTAATACACTAATGGTAGCATGTTGTGTCAATACAATGTGTCTGGCAATATGATTCTTAAAATTGTGCTACATTAATTAAGAATGCACACTATAGTCTGACTGAAGGTACTGTGTAAATAAAGTCCAGTTGTTTGTGGCTATGCCTCCATACAGGGAATTTGTTTGGCTATCTTCCTTCCAAATGCAGATACAGAGAATTACAATCCCATAACTTCAAAAGAATTACAAAAGGTATGTCTCTGGACAATTTCAATTTTTGCTCACTAATTGTTGTTTCAATTGTCTTAACACTTTCATGTATCTGCAACCACTATATAAGGTTTTAATTAATTAAAATGGGTGTGGTTTCAATGGCCATAAAGGTTTAAATTTGCTTCCTACAGCCCTGGTAATTAGAGATTAATTTGTAGATTACCTTGCAAGCATGTTAGATACAAGTCCTGGCTGCAGTTACTAGGCTGAACAGTACAGCTCTTTGGAGTATCACTAGAACATTTTATGGAAACTTTAGGCATTGAACCATCTTCACTATTATACCTATAAAATATAACAAAATGTCCATTACCATTCACTGAGTATGAGCAACTGTTGAATCTATAGCCATCCCCAAACAATCATGTGCATGAATACTTGGAAAAGATTACCGTGAATTGGATTTAACAATTACAGCACTAAAAATAGAAACAAAAATTTCATAATTCTTAATGTGAGAATCAGAGGATGGCTAACCGACTTTCTTATTACATTATCCAATGAGTTTTTTTTGTTTCTTAAGTGTAAGTTGACAAGTAACTTCAACTAGTTAATTGCTATAATAATTGAAAAGCTACCAGGAGTGTAAAAGTTTGAACTAATTATATATGCATATAATGGCCATACATTAGTATTAACAGGGACAATTTAAACTATACACAAATGTTGTCAATGGTTATCAATTTACTTACTTACCAAAAAGCTATTGTCAAAGCTTGCTAAATGAGATATACCAAAGTAGTGCATGATTATGATGCATATGCAGTTTTCTTATAAATCTAATCTTGAGTATCATTCTGAGAAAAAAATTCATTTGCAAGTATTGTCTAAAAGAAACTTAGCAAAAATTATTTGCTTGTGAAAGTTAAGAGATGCACTTATCACCACAAGAAGTTTGCTCACTTTGGTGTGCTGATCCCTTCATCATAGCCCATCTCCTTACAAATAAAATTTATATCATCCTCTGTCATATTTGTGGAACAAACTGTCCGCCACTTGAAATTCCAATAATACTTGAGTAGTCCTTCATATTGCTTGTCACCATCCGGATATAGTTTAAGATGGTTAAAAGTGATATTATCTGAAATAAATATAATTATCATCAGTACTTAAAAAAACACATTTGTAATATTGTAGGACCCCTTAAATTTGTATCTTCCTCACAACTGCTATATCACCAAGATTACCCTGATGCATGCAATGATTCTTTAAATGTACGCCATATAATCTAAATCACATATCGATTTACTTTACGAATATTCTATTTCATTGTGACAGTAACCACAACTTACTACAATCTTGGAATCGTGATGCAGGGTTTACTTCACACGCTGTGTTTTATCTATAAATTTCCTTTCATCGAAAGCTGTACACATACAAATAAATTACTGTACAAAGAAATCTAAATATTGGGTTAGCTACAAAACTATAAAGTTAATAAGCTCAATATCTATGTATATGAGTGCTTGGACAGTTGTATTACAGTAAACGTTATTAACGACCTCTCTGAGAAGTGATTGATCCCTCTGGGGAGACAAAATCATGTACCCCAATTGCAACTACAATAAAAATAATGCATTTTGAACTTTGAGAAGCAACCACCTCTTATTTCCTACCAGCGACCGACTTTTCAGCCCCAGCTTGTTCAAAATTACTTCTGTTCACCTCTCTATTAGCTTCCTCAGTGCCACACTGAGTGAAAGAGATCGTGATCAAGCTTAAGTCATTTGTAGGTATAGGGAAAAAAAGGGTATACTCTCTTACAGTGAAAGGAAGCTAAACCCCAAATAAGCTAAAAACATTTTTGAAGGGACAAAAGGTCTTAGCTAATGTTACCTGGTTGTCATCTTAAAGTGTGATTGAATTTTTTGCAGCGGCTAACATGCCTCAAACTTTGACCCTTGAATATAGAAAGGTTCATTACAGAAAATTGTTTATCCAGAACATCCTGCACAAAGTGGATAAATGTAATGCTACGGTAGTAGCTAAGTTAACAGTATCATAAGAAAGAAATTGGGATTTCGATGTTAAAAAATTCTTGGAAACAGGACACTTTCAAGCTTCTGTCTCATCATGGCCACCAAACTTACAAACATTAAAGAATCTTATCATTATCAATGGTTTGCACTTCATTCATGCTATGGGCATCCAACTCGATTGGAAAAGTATAAAATTTGTAAAAACCAACAGAGTCAAAATTTACAAAGCTATATTTAAAAATTATAATAATAGCAATTTTTCTTGTTCTAACAGCTAAAATTAAAACTTAATCGGACATTTCGACTTCTTGCTGAAAAAATAATACTACTTAAAACGTCCATGATCCAATAATTCCCAGCAAAGATGGTTACATTCAGGGGTGATGTAAGCAAATTTACTTTGGTCGGGCGAATATGACCCACCAATTAATAAACTAAACTAAATTTTAGTTAACTATAACTAAAATTGGAAAAGTTCTAGCATAAAGTATTGTAATAATTATATTTAAAACTATTGATCTTGGCTTCGTGTGTCTGAGATAGCTACCGTCTATGATGTCGGTCGATAATGTGCCAGTTGAAGTTTCACGTAATTTTAGAAAAAAGATTAGTTTTAAATATTACAATACTTTATGCTAGAACTTTTCCAATTTTAGTTATAGTTAACTAAAATTTATTATTGGTCTTGGCTTCGTGTGTCTGAGATAGCTACCGTCTATGACGTCCGCCGATAATGTGCCAGTGAAGTTTCACGTAATTTTAGAAAGAAGATTAATTGTCGAAATCACGGATAATTAATGCATAGTCAGCAGTATCATATTGGTGGGTGGATTCAGCAATTGCCGCAATTGGTATGAGCTAAAGTAGTAGTTGTCAGTTCTGCTCAGAAAATATTCTGACACTTGTGCTAAGCTAATGTTTTATAGGTAATTCTTACTAGCAGGCAGCAAGAATTCATAGCTAAAATATATGTCCAGCAATTGCCAGGTCTGCCGGGCCAGTTTTGCCACACCTGATATTAATAGAATTTTTTGTCAGCTGTAGTTATAATAGAGTAGCTAGGCTACTAAGACTAGCCGAGCGCAAATTCTTTTTAGCAGAAGATTAGTTTAATTTCAAATCCATAATATCTCGGCCTGGTTGGCCTTCAAAGTGGTCAAATGTTTGAGGACACTCAGCAAATGTATATTTACAGCATCTCATACAAGGTTGACTCAATTCACCACAGTCGATGTCAGAAGTGTTTAGAATGTTGTTGGTAGCTAGCAAATCACTGCTGAATAATATGAATGCAACAAAACAGGTATACATGAACACAATGCATTAATCATGAAATCAACATTGCTATATTTATTGCTTACAATATTAATTGTATTTAAAAAGTCTATACTTTGTTCTAGTTATTATCAGTGGAAAGCTTTACTATACACAAAAATTATCGGCAAGTCCCCCAATCACTCATTTTCCTTATTAAAGGAATAAATTGGTGATAAAAAATTCAAATAATTTATGGGTCCAACAATCATACTAAATTACTTAATTTTAAAAGTAAATTACTTAATTATAAATGTAAATTATAATTATTCATATTTTGCTATTGGGGTTATTGTATATTATGGTATTTAAACCACACAAATTTTTTTAAACATTAATGAAATTATTTGGTAATTCTCATTTTCTGCAAGATAAATTCTATATTGCTATAATTAGAAAAAATCTTACTTCCATTCACTGAACGAGACATTAAATAGTTCTTCAGATTGATTCTTTGTCAATATACTGCTGGTATGTGAGAAACCATTCATTTGACAAATGGTATTTGCCAGTGACCAATTCATATCTTTACTAGTGACATTGATGAATCTCCAATTATCATTACAGTTAGTGCCTTTCTTGACAGCCACTAAACCCATGGATGCTGTGGCAGTATCACGATTTGAAAATGAAGGAGGAAGTAGCAGAACTTTCTCCTGATATGAGTTGCCGTCTTTGTACAAGGAGTAGTCTAATGATAATTATTAGATTATTCATAATGGTCCTTAAACCTTAGCTAAATGTATTACTATGTGAAGGAAACATAAGTACCTTGTAAACATGTGACAGTGACTATTTCATCACACTGCGAAGATATTTGTGGAGCAGAAATGTCACATTGCATAAGGTGCTTTTCAGTACCCGAGCAATTGATTCCATTAGCTCCAAAAAAGGCTGCATTTGATGATTTAACAGGTTTAAGACAAAAATAATAAGATACTTTATAGAAATCAAAGAAGTTCTACAGAACAATCAATGTAGTTTGAGAAATCAATAGTTGTTTGGTCACAATGATATTTGTGAGTCACATAAACATGCTAAGTGCTATTTGTTATTGTTGTTGTCTCATTGCATTATTTATGAAAATTTTTCCTACTTTAGAGATATAGCAGAATAATCCTAGCATGCACCAGTACTGAAATGTGATGGGTGAAACAAAAGAAAAGTGGCAAGAAAATGTAAACATAGTAAGCTAAAAATAGCAAAAAATGAACAGGAGTAAAACTTTTGAAAAGCCTCAGGACAGGATAAATAAGTGCAATGAACATAAAAGACTAATAATAAATATTAAGCTTATAGACCACTCCTTTTGATTTAGTTTAATTCACTATGTTTCGAGCAATACACTAAACCAGACATGAGTAGTCCATAAATTTAATACTTAGAATTAGCTGTACCACATGAAGAATGAATCTTCAAAATCAAACATAAAGACTGACAAAACTTGTACATTTAACTTTGTTTCATGGCAAACATCTATAACTAAATTTATCATCATAATCCTATTCCAATCCATTTGTAAAGTGCACTGCTGGTCCTTGGCCTCTCTTCACCACACTTGATTCACCATTCCATTCACTTGCCTACCAATCAAGTCTAGTAGCCAAGTTTTTTTTACTCAATCACTAGTAGTTCGGTTAAGGGTGACATGTTTGATTGCTTCATATAATGCAATTTTGTTCTTGGGACCACCTACCCAGTCTTTTGATAGACAATTACAACTCATAACAACAAAGTACGGCTAATGCTTAATGCTTTAAATCAACAATTCATCCACATTGATACATTTCAACAAGACTTTGAAATGGGTATTCAATAGATAATACACAACTTACTTCACTGGTTCAACATTACATTCTTTGTATCCTAATTGTCTACTGAAGACCATTTTGAAATTATACTGTAAGTTAACATTCTCCTCACTGGGTCTACAGACATGGTACATGTACTTCTCAACTTCCATGTTGTCTGGTGCCAGTGAAATGAATAGATTACGCGTACTTCTGTCTACTACAATGTCCCCATGAGATGGTGCAACTATGGAAAAAAATGAGACAGTGATGCTATCTCAAATTATGATTAAAAATGTTCTGTTCGTTTAAAAGTGATTTTACTTTTTTTTTTATAAACTACTACCCACTCAATAAGCACCCAAACAATTTTCTTCTTGCAAAAGTAAATAAATTAATAAATAAGTGAATATTTAAATAAATTATTTATTAAATAAATACATAATAAACAATTAATAATAATAATAGTAATAAACAAAACAAAATATTAATAAATACATAAATTAAATACATAAAACATTAACTATAACAAAATGAACAATCAAACAAAATTAACAATAACAAGCACCAAAACATAATAACCAAACCAAAACAAACAAACAAAAAACAAACAAATGAAATAAAAAATTATCACTCAGCAATTTTATATTTCTAGAAGTACATGGATAAGTAAAAATTGATTGGCGAAAGGGCAAAGCAAGTGAGACACTTACAGGGGTTACACAATTGAAATTCCATAGTATTTATTGTTTTGCTTATTTTATGGTATGTGGAACCCTTTATTTTGCCCCACAACTAATCACGCAAGTTGGTAAAGCATTTTGACAAAACTAGTGGTGTGCTTGAGCACAAATATCAAGCAAGCCTGCCTTGTTAGGTTATGTCAAACTATAACTATTATATAGTTTTAGCTTAGTTCATGCAAAACAGTATAGCAGTTTACCATTAATTTTAGCTGACAAATACAAAATTAACTTTCTTACCTCAATATCTCAAGTTTTGAACTTAAGCCATTCTGATCATCTGAATTGTTAGTAATTCTTGAAGACAAGCACTCATTCAACTACAAAAAAAATGTCAGAGTTTTTAATTTTATTTTAGGTAACAAATACAGAATGAGGACTTGCCTCATTTTTTCGCGAGTAGTAGTAGCTTCTGGTATTTAGTATTACCAGTGGCTCCTGATAATAAGCACTCAGATGCTTAAAAACAGCCGACCACTTAACAACAAGCATTCTGATTTTGAAAAACAAACAGAAGGGTTTTAAAATTTACATCTGGTAAAGGGTTCAATGTCATAGTAACCACTCACAACAACTTTTTTGACTTGAAAAAGGAAAGTTTTCTGGGGAACTTTTGTACAATTTTGAGCCTAACCCTAAAAAATGGTTTGCTTACCACTGTAGTGTCAGAAGAATCTGGGGAAAAGCCTGAAAAGCCGGGGGGGGGGGGGGGGGGGGGGGGGGGGGGAAAAAAAACGGGGGGGGGGGGGGGGGGGGGAAAAAAAAAATTAAAAAAAAAAAAAAAAAAAATTTAACCAAA